>Ga0066639_10001952_pt1 | contig 18145 bp, 22 predicted proteins | sample CryGeyCG2114_010_2_FD_59504 | JGI IMG/M metagenome (GOLD analysis project Ga0066639, IMG submission 59504) | Groundwater microbial communities from aquifer - Crystal Geyser CG10_big_fil_rev_8/21/14_0.10 | ecosystem: Environmental > Aquatic > Deep subsurface > Groundwater | place: USA: Utah...
GAAGGGCAGAAAACCCCTCAGGAGGCACATATTTTTTGTTCGGCAACTGAGGCGAGGTACATAGCTGCTTAGGAAATTTAATAGCTTTTTCTATTTTTATGAAGCAGAAAGAAATAATCACGCGAGTGAGTGGTCCTCTTGTAGAAGCACGAGGCATGGAAGATGCACAAATGTTCGAAGTGGTCCAAGTGTCGAACGAAAAACTTCTTGGTGAAGTTATCGCCCTCAAAAATGGCGTTGCATCTATCCAAGTGTACGAGGATACCTCAAGCATCCAACCTGGTGAACCAGTCTTTCGTACTGGTGCAACAATGAGCGTTGAGCTTGGCCCTGGACTCCTCGAGTCTATTTACGACGGAATTCAACGCCCGCTTTCAGCAATTGCTGAAAAATCAGGTAGCTTTTTCATTGCCCGCGGCATCGAAGCTGACGGTATTGATCGAGAGAGAAAGTGGGACTTCACAGCAACGGCAAAAGAAGGTGCTGTTGTTTCTGGTGGCGACATCATCGGTGAAGTACCTGAAACCTCACTCATCATGCACAAAGTCATGGTTCCTCACACAATTTCAGGAACACTTTCATCAATTAAATCAGGCAACTATAAAGTTGAAGATGTTATCGCTACAGTGATAGATGAACATGGAAAAGAACATCCTATTACCTTGCTTCAAAAGTGGCCAATTCGAAACCCTCGCCCTATCAAAAGAAAAATCTTCCCAAGTCAACCACTCATCACTGGTATTCGGACTATCGACTTCCTTTCACCAGTTGCTAAAGGTGGAGTGGCAGCTATCCCAGGACCATTCGGTGCTGGTAAAACTGTGACTCAACAAGGTCTCGCTAAATACTGTGACGCTCAGGTTATTGTCTACATCGGCTGTGGTGAACGAGGAAATGAAATGACCGAAGTATTGAATGAATTCCCTCACCTTCTTGACCCAAACACTGGCGAGCCACTTATGAAGCGTACTATTTTGATTGCTAACACATCAAATATGCCGGTGGCTGCTCGTGAAGCATCTATTTACACTGGAATTACCATCGCTGAGTACTATCGAGACATGGGTTACTCAGTTGCTCTGATGGCTGACTCAACAAGTCGATGGGCTGAAGCTATGCGTGAAATTTCAGGTCGTATGGAAGAAATGCCTGGTGAAGAAGGCTACCCTGCGTACCTTGCGTCACGAACTGCAGAATTTTATGAACGAGCTGGAGTTGCAAAACTTCAATCAACTGAAGACCGCGAAGGAGCGCTCACTGTTATTGGTGCGGTTTCACCTCCCGGAGGAGACCTTTCAGAACCAGTATCACAAGCGACACTTCGTGTTACCAAAGCATTCTGGGGGTTGGATGGTTCTCTTGCCTACAAGAAACACTTCCCTGCTATCAACTGGTTAACGTCATATTCATTGTACGTTGATAACATTAAGCACTATTGGGAAAGAGAAATCGCTGAAGACTTTACTGAGGTGCGCCAACAAGCAATGAGCGTGCTTCAAGACGAAGCGAAGTTGATGGAAATTGTACGTTTGGTGGGTGTTGAATCAGTGTCAGACGAAGAGCGCGTAACACTTGATACTGCACGTTCACTCATTGACGACTTCCTCTTCCAAAACGCCTTCGACAAAGAAGACGCGTACACGCCACTCAAAAAGCAATACCAGATCGTGAAATCAATCATCACGATGTACAACGAAGCAATTCGCGCAATCCAAAATGGAACACTTACATACGCTGCATTTGCTGAAATTCCTGAATTGAAAGAAATGGGCACATTGAAAGACATTCCTGCAGATAACGAAAACGAGTTTGAAGCGTTCCGCACTCGCGTTAAGGAGTCTATTGCTAAACAAAGTACGAAGTAATATATGGACACTACAAAAAGCTACAAAACAGTTGGAGAAGTAAACGGACCATTGATTGTGGTTCAGGGGGTGGAAGGTGTTGGGTATGACGAACTCGTAGAAGTACAAGTGCCTGGCGAAACTAAAACGCGCCTCGGAAAAGTGCTCGACATTTACACTGACAAAGCAATCGTGCAGATGTTTGAACCTACAAAAGGTGTTCAAACAGAAAACACTAAAGCTCGATTCCTTGGCAGACTTCAAACAATGAAGTTGTCTCCGGACATGCTCGGACGTGTGTTTTCAGGAGGTGGTGATGTTATCGACGGCGGTCCTGCACTTATTCCCGAAAAAGAAGAGAGTATTAACGGTCAGCCAATCAACCCATACAGCCGCGAATTCCCCAACGACTTCATTCAAACAGGTATCTCATCAATTGACGTGATGAACACGCTAGTTCGTGGTCAAAAGCTTCCTATTTTCTCAGGCTCTGGTATGCCACACGCAAAGTTCGCTGCACAAATTGCGCGTCAAGCGAAAGTAACCTCAGGAGAAGAATTTGCTATCGTCTTTGCCACCATGGGTGTGCCATTTGATGAAGCTGAATATTTCCGTCTTCAATTTGAAGAAACAGGTGCTATCGAACGGTCAGTACTGTTCATTAACACTGCATCGGACCCTGTAGTTGAACGTATCGCAACTCCTCGACTTGCGTTAACAACCGCAGAATACTTGGCGTATGAACTTGGTATGCACGTGTTGGTAATCATGACCGACATTACTAACTACTGTGAAGCACTTCGTGAAGTATCGTCTGCACGTAAAGAAGTTCCCGGTAGACGCGGATATCCAGGGTACATGTATACCGACCTATCAACACTCTATGAACGAGCAGGACGCGTAAAAGGAAAGAAAGGAACTATCACACAGCTTCCAATCCTCTCAATGCCTGACGACGACAAGACCCACCCTATCCCCGACCTTACCGGCTACATTACCGAAGGACAGTTCGTGCTTTCACGTGCACTTCACTCAAAAGGAATTTTTGCTCCTGTTGATGTGCAAGATTCACTTTCACGATTGTGGTCTGCTGGAGTGGGCGAAGGAAAAACCCGCGCCGATCATGCCTCACTCAAAGACCAACTCTTTGCGTCATACGCAACAGGTAAAGAGGTACGTGAACTTGCCGTTGTGTTGGGAGAAGGCTCTCTTACTGACACCGACCGTGCACACATGAAATTTGCTGACCGCTTTGAGAAAGAATTTATTAACCAAGGTCACCATGTAGAGCGAAGTGTTATTGAAAGTCTCGACCTTGGATGGAAATTGCTTGCTGATCTTCCTCGCGAATCATTGAAACGAGTAAAACCAGAACTGATTGAGAAACACTTAGGGAGCGCGTAAAAAAACGTATGGCATTGCTCAAAGTAAATCCTACCCGCATTAACCTTCTTAAGCTTAAGCGTGAGCTTAAGACTGCAAAACGTGGACATAAGCTCTTGAAAGACAAACGTGATGGTTTGATGCGTGAATTTATGGGGCGCGTACGTGAAGTGAAAGAACTCCGCGCTCGTCTCAACCCTGCGTTGATTGAGGCGTTCACTCACTACGCAAGCGCTTCGGCAATTATGAATCCAAAGAAATTGGAAAATGCGTTTCGTACAAAAAAAAGTGAGGGTGGTGTTGAAGCATCAACACGGAGCATCATGTCCGTTCCTCTTCCAAGCTTTACCGTTAATGAAGTAGACGAGGGTACTGCTTTTCCATACGGATATCTTGAATCATATGGAAACCTTGATACTGCCCTTATACGTCTTCGCTCACTGTACACCGACCTTATCCGCTTGGCAGAGCTTGAGTCAGCAGTAGAACGTCTTGCGCGTGAAATTGAACAAACACGACGACGAGCAAGCGCACTGGAACACTTTAGAATTCCAGCGCTGACAGGCACTATTAAACTCATAACCCTTCGCCTTGATGAGCAAGCGCGCGATGCACTTGTTTCAACTATGCGCGTAAAGGCAAATATTACTAACAAAGGAGAGAGTGACATGGACAAGCGTAGCTTGGACATGTCCGAACGAGTGCAGTTAGCAACATAAGGTTACTAAACAAGAAGAAATATATGCTTAAAGATATTCAACACGCAGAAGAGGTTGCACAGAAAACCGTTCAGTCGGCCCGAGAGGATGCTGACGCTACACTAAAGCAAGCACGCGTTGATGCACTCACTCGTGTTGAGAGTGCAGAAGAAGAGGTTCGTACACTGAAGGAAGAACTAGTAGCACGCGCAAAAGAAGATGCCCAAAAAGAAGCTAAGGCTTTGGTAGAAAAAGCGCAGAAAGAAATCACAGGGCAAGAGAAAACGTTTGATACAAAGGTGTCCCAAGCGGTAAAAATGGTCATAGAAAAGATCAAAAAAACATTCTAACGATATATGGCTCAAATCCCTGTAACAAAAATTCGTTTCTTCATCACTCGCGACTCATCTGAGGCGTTGATTGCACGATTGCACGAAACAGGAAGTATTGAGTTTATTGAACAGCCTGCTGATGAAAGTTTGATAATTGATACACAGGAACAGTTTGATCATAAACACTGGAGTGCGCGTATCGATACTGCTGTTGAGTTTCTTTTGAATTACCACAAAGACTCAGACCCACTACGCGGTATGTTTGAAGGAACACGCGTTGTCACTACAAACGAAGCTATCGAGCAACTCCTCGCTTCACACAACACAGAACCGGTACTTGATGAGGTTCATCGCATACAAACTCGTCTTATCGAAATTGATGCTGAAGTAAAAACATTGAATGAACAAGAGCGCACCGTACGTTCGTGGGAAAGATTTAAATTCCCTCTTGCATCTATTACAGATTCACCTTCTACCATCGTCTACCCTCTTCATGGAACCACTCGTGAATTGGATGTCATTGAAAAAGCTTTGAAAGAACAAGGTGAGGCGCACGTTGAGCGTGTGAGTGAATCGGCACTTCTCATAATTGCACACCGAGATACACAAGATGCTGTAGAGGGGCTCTTCCGTGAGAGTGAAGCTGAAGTGCTTCGCCTTCCAGAAACACAGGAGACTGCTGCTGAAGTGTTAGCACGCATTACCCAGTCACGAAGCGCCCTTGAAGAAGAAAAAGTGGTGCGAGAAACTGAAGCGAAAACTCTTGCAGACAAGGAGCTCGTGGCATTGAAACAACTTTCAGACCGCGCACGGTGGAGCGCTGCGGAACTTGATACAACTGCTCTGCTTCCGCACTCATCGTCTGTTGCTGTGTTTGATGCGTGGGTACCAGAACCTTCATGGAAAAAACTTGAACCAGAGCTCACCGAACAGTTCCCTGCTATCGCATTCGAAACGTTAGAACGTGCAGAAGGTGAAGTGCCTCCAACGGCAATTGTGAATCGTGGCTTTGTACATCCATTTGAATTTATTACACGACTCTACGGTGTCCCTTCACATAAAGATCTCGACCCTACGCCGTTCCTTTCAGTATTCTTCTTTATCTTCTTTGGTCTCTGTCTTTCTGACGTAGGATATGGTGCGACGCTCATGATTTTAACGGGTGCGGTTCTTCTGCGTTACAAAGTGCAATCTGGAATGCGTTCATTGTTAACCACACTCTTCTTTGGTGGTCTCGGCGCCTTTATCGTAGGTGTTATGTATGGCGGATACTTTGGTGTGTCAGCAGGCTCAATCAGTCCACTTCTTGGAAAGCTACAGCTCTTTGATCCTATTGGAAACCCAATGCCAGTATTTTTCCTTGCGCTCACGTTTGGTGTCATACAAGTAATGTTTGGAATCGTCCTTGATATTGTTCGCACTGCGAAAAATAATGACGTTGTGAACGGCCTTCTTGATAACGTGCCGTGGCTTCTCATGTTCCTTATTCTTATTGCGTTTGTAATTGCACAAACAGGTATTCTTCCTGAAACGCTCTCCGCATCAATTACTGCTTTGTGGGGATGGGCTGCTATCGGTGCAGCAGTGTTAATTTCAGTAACAAAAGCACGTCTTGGGAAAGGCATTGTTGACATGCTCCTCAAAGGAACACTCGCACTCTACGGTGGTGTAAATTATTTCTCAGATATTCTTTCATACTCACGTCTTCTTGCGCTCGGACTTGCAACAAGCGCGCTTGGTTTCTCAATCAATCTTATTGCTGGCATTGTAGGTGGTGAAGGGTTGGGTATCGGCACTATTTTTGCAATTCTTATTTTGATTGCAGGACATACGCTCAACGTTACACTTTCAACACTTGGCGCGTTTATTCACTCAAGCCGTCTTCAGTACGTTGAGTTCTTTGGTAAATTCTTGACCGACACAGGTCGTCCATTCACTCCTTTTGAGCGTGAATCAAAACACACTATTCTCCTCCCCAAAACGCCTGGCTAAGCTCAGGCGTGAGGGAAAGGGGTTTGGAACATTATTAAATAATTAGCAACATTAAAAAAAGAAATTTATGGAAATTATTACTCCCGGAGTTTTTATCTTCGTTGGTGCAGCACTCTCAGGTCTTCTTGGCTTTATGGGTTCAGCTATCGGAATGGGTATCGCAGGTAGAGCTGGTGCAGCAGTAGTGGCTGAGCGACCTGAATTGTTCGGTCGTGTACTTCTCTTGCAAGCGCTTCCTGGTTCACAGGGTATTTACGGTTTGGTAGGTGCCTTTCTTATCTTGAGCTTCTCAGGAGCTCTTGGTGACGCACCAATTACTATCAGCATCGCGCAAAGCTTCCAGTACATGATTGCGGCACTCCCTATCGGTCTTGCAGGTCTTTTCTCTGCTATTCACCAAGGAGCAGTTGCAGCAAACGGAATTGCAACAATTGCTAAAGATGAATCATTGACTGCGCAAGCTATCGTTATGGCAGCCATGGTAGAAACATGGGCTATCTTCGGTGTCTTGGTTGGATTTATTCTCTTGACCGCTATCTAGTACACACTGGCTTATTATTCACTTAGAACACACGTATGGCACTTTCTGACATCATCACGAAAATCACACACGACGCGGACGCAGAAAGCGCTCGCATCAAAAAAGAAGCACTCAAAGATGCTGAAGCTATTGCTAAACGCGCTGAAACAGAAGCAGCAGAAGTACTACGTGTTGGGAAAGAAGACGCAGAACGCGCAGCATCAAAAACGCACGGCCGTATCATCGCGAGTGCTACACACGAAGCAAAATTTGCTTCGCAATCGTTTCGTGTATCGCTCATTGATAAAACGTTCGCAGAAGTTGAACAGGCGCTTACAAAACTCTCTAAAGAAGAGTATCAATCGTTCGTTACTTCACGAGCAAAGACACTTCCTGAAACCTCAGGCATGGTACTTGTGTCTTCTGAGCGCGCAGCTGAAACGATTGAAGCACTGAAAAAAGCTGGGGTAGATACCAGTAAAACAGAAGAGCGTTCGCTTGTAGGTGGGTTCATACTTGAAACTCCTACGGCAATGTATGACCATTCATTGCGCACGCTCATTGCACATGCAAAAAGCGAACACGCGAGCGATGTTACACGCACACTGTTCGGCTCATAATCTTTATGGATCACTACGGCGCCATTCCCACACTAGCTCTTGACGACGCACAACCGCACTTTGACGAAACATACGTCTATGCGGGAACTTCGGCGTACACCATGATGTCGAAGTTGCTCTCTGAAACAGAGCGAGAGCGCATTATTGGCGCAAAAGATGTTCCTGAACTGACCGATGCCTTGCGCGAAACATTCTTCGGAACGTACCTTGCTGGTACCACCGATATCGACGAAGCCTTGAGCAAAGCAATGATAGACGCTAAACACAATTTAGAACGTCTATCACCAAACCCACACCTCCTTGCAGTGCTCTGGCTTCGCTATGACTTCTACAACCTCAAAATACTGATGAAGTATCTCTCACCTGAATATGGTGGAGCTTCAGAAGATCACTTCATTCCACTCGGTACTCAATCGTACGCCGTAATGGAGCGCGCGATAAAAACTGGCAATGCGGCAACACTGCACAATGCACTTGCTGAAGCAGTACGAAGCGCACCAAAAGAAGGACACGCACTTGATGTGTTCATGGAATCGCGTTATCTCGAAGCGGCGCTTCACGAAGCAGAAGAGTCTGATAAGGCATTTACCGTGCGCTATACACGGCTCCTTATCAATCTTTTTATTATTCTTTCAGGTATTCGTGCCCACGCACGAGGAGAATCACCGCTCCATATTCCTTCAGGCGACTTCTCAGCGAAAGACATCACAAACCCAGAAATTCTCTTAACGCGTCTTTCCCACATGGGCTTTTCAAAACACTGGGCGAGCGCTATCGAGCGATACCGCACCACGAACGACTTTTCAGAGCTTGACCGTGCAGCGGATGACTACCTTATGAAGTGGCTAAAACGGCAGTCAATTATGCTCGACTCCCCTGCTCCTTTGTTTGCGTACTGGCATGTCCTTCGTGAAAATGTACAGCTTATACGCGCAGCACACACTGCAAAAAAAGTCGGCATGAAAGAAGCAACACTTCGAGACATTATCAGAACTTCATACAATTCATATGTCTACTAAAGAAACTATGCGTGTATTGGCAGTTGGACCTCGAGAGCTTGTCTCAGGGCTTTCAGCATTTGGTGTTGAAGTACGCCATGCTACTAACAAAGAAGAAACACTCGCGATTGTAAAAGAAGCACGTGCAAGCCAAAAAACCCAGCCGTACGCAATCATATTCATAACAGAAAGCATGGTGAGTGGCATGAGCGAAAGCGAGTACAGCGCAGTGCTTGGCGAAGACCTTCCTGTGGTTCTCACCATTCCTGACCTCTCATCAGACCAAGACGCTGGACTGGAAAAACTCTCTGCCCTCACCAAACGCGCCGTTGGGGTAGATATTTTTTCTAAATAAACTCTTTAGAAACTCATTTAGTGTTTTAAAAATCCTGTACTAACGCCAATTCGTTTCCTTCTGAGTCCTTAAAATACGCAATGCGACCCCATGGGAACTCGGTAATGTTTTTCTCATCCACCTTCACCGCGCTTGGCTTGTCTATACCAGGAATAATCTCTACGCCGCGCTCCAGGAGCGCGGCGACTTTTTGGTCAATATCGTCAACATAAAACTCGACGCTGTCCGTTACCCCGCCGTCTTTGTACAAATGAATTTCAGCGTCTCCGACGGTAATCCCCGCCCATTCATCCGCCTGAATTCTGCAGGTTAGCTCTAACACTTCGGTGTAAAACTTCACGGCTCTATCCAAATCCCCCACCTTTACATCAATAATCAATTTCATATTATTTCAAATAATGCTTAATCCATGCTCGTTTTATAAACGGCAGTGATTGAACGGAGAGGAAAAAGCCAATAGTTGGGATAAGTGCATTGGTGAATGGTGAGTTGTTGCCAATGGTAAAGAGTGCAATGGTTGCAATAATGTACGTCACCACCACAATTGAGAGAACCCTCGCCCAGCTTGTTTCCCACGCCTTATCGGCTTCTACCCGCTGATTACGCTCTTTTATAGTCGCAACCTCCCTCTTTAGTTCATCAAGATCGTTTTCCATGCCTACAAGTATATCAAAGGTGGATGTTGGCCTTAAATATAAGGTACAAAAACTTTTTCTTCCAAATCATACTGCCCTTTGTATGGATTCGAATCGCCGTTGATACCAAGTGGGTCTTTCTGAACGAGATACATCTGCGCCTGAGGGGGGTTCCCAGGATATGCAAAAAGTACCCACTGTTCCCTTCCGTTTACAAACTCATTACGAAGTGTAAGTTTTCTGTTCATCAGCAGGTACGCAAACGTATGCTCTTCAAGATAAAAAGCGAGTTGTCTCTCAGTGAGTTCTTTCCCTTGCTCTTCCGCATCCAGAGTAATCTTTTGCTTAAATTCGGAATCTGTATCGTATAATTCCCGCACCATTCGAAATGCCTCGAAAAAGTCCTTGTGAGACAAATACATCTGAAACCAAGAATCGAAGTTGAACGCATGATCTATCTGAAACTTCCTATGGTTTTTTGACACGAGATTCCGCACCCCACGCATATGGCTAACCGCAGTGCGTGCAAAATCGTTCTTCGTTGTGTATGCGTCTTGTTCAAGATTCATATACAACCCTTCCGAGTAAATGAAATTTGCTCCTACACGATTTAAGTCGATTTTAGGGAGAAAATGATCGAGTGCGTCAATACACGCTTGTGGAGATTGGGTGTTTCCTATTCGGCTCATGGAAATGGGTAAGACGATAATTCCCCAATCTTTCGGAAATTTATTGATATCGAAGTACTGATTGCTCATATCGGCAGTATATCAAAGGTAAATTACTGAATTTACTCCTGAATTAGCTCTAGAGCTAATTCAATACATTAATTAGGCCACAAAACGGTTAAAAATGAATAAGGAAAATGTACCAACACCCTTGATATCCCCCTTGGAATATGTGGTATACAATGTATTCGTTTAGGAGTATTAGAAAACAGTAACTGAAAAAACAACATTTATGGTACGAAAAGCAAACCCAGCGCTCTTGAAGCCGTTGGACCTCTCGCCTGAGCTTGAGGCGGTAGTAGGCCCCGGTCCTCTTCCCCGCTCACAAGTAGTTAAGAAGCTATGGGAGTACATCAAGAAGCATGACCTCCAGAACCCAGCTAATAAGCGAAACATCCTTGCGGATGACAAGCTTAAAGTACTCTTCGGAGGCAAGGGCGAGGTAACTATGTTTGAAATGACAAAGATCGTTTCTCCTCACATGAAATAGTCGAAAGTCGGAGAAGCGCGATCTGCTTTGTTGTCTTACGTCGCTCGAACCCTCACCGTAGTTTTACTACGTCTCAGGTTCTCGCTCCTTGACGCCTCGCAGCTCATCGCTTCTCCAACTTTCTTCCCGAAGATACTTTCACAAAAAGCCCCGCATATGCGAGGCTTTTTTATTTTCCGTCTTCACATACAATGCCTATACGTATGAAAAAACACGTAACACTCCATAAACGTGTCGGGGAAACCCCACTTCAAGTGCTTGAAGCGTACCGCACGACCGCAGGGTTAGCGCCCGAGGTTCCCCTTGCCTATGCAGGCAGACTTGACCCTATGGCTGATGGAAAATTGTTAGTGTTGCTCGGCAACGAATGCAAAAAACAAACACGCTACCACGGTCTCGATAAAGCGTACCGTTTCCAGATTCTCTTTGGGTTTACTAGCGACACCGCAGACATACTGGGTATCGCCACTCCACACGAAAAAAAAGAAGTAGCGAAGCACACCCTTACGGAAGCTCTGAAGGATTTCTTAGGAGTACAAGAATTTCCCTATCCCCGCTTTTCCTCAAAAACTGTGCAGGGTAAGCCACTACACATGTGGACGCTTGAAAACAGACTTGATGAAATTACCATTCCTACAAACAGTACGAACGTCTACACACTAAAACTTGAGTCATTAAAAGAGATACCTACACAGCATCTTCGAGAAGAAATGTTTAAAAAAATAAATTCCTTTCCTGAAGTATCTGACCCTAAAAAGGCACTGGGGGAAGACTTCCGTCGTGAACACGTTCGCGCACGATGGAATGAACTATTACCAGAACATGCAACAGCACACTACACGGTAGCAACTATCTACTGTGAAGCTTCCAGCGGAACCTATATGCGCACGCTTGCAGAAGAAATTGGAAAACGTGTTGGCGCTGGTGGTCTCGCGTACGCAATCACCCGCACTAAAATCGGCAAACTCTGGAACACGCCTTTTGGTACTTTTTGGTATAAAAGTTTTTAAATATCGCTAGGTCGTCGTCCGATGTCGGTGCGATAGTGCATACCGTCAAAATGAATACCTTTAATTGCCGCGTATGCTTTTTCTAGCGCGACATCAAGAGTTGACCCTACTGCAGTAACATTCAGGACGCGACCTCCATTTGTAACAACGGTGTCTCCTTCTTTTTTAGTTCCTGCATGGAACACTACAACGTCCTCATGTGTGTCTACATCGGTTAATCCTTCAATAGTCTTTCCTTTTTCATACGCATCTGGATACCCGAGAGAGGCAAGAATGATGCACACTGCAGACACAGGTTTCCACGAAAACATCGAGGAATCGAGCTTTCCTTCGGCTGAAGCCTTCATAATGGTGAACAGGTCACTCTCCAGAAGTCGCATATAACTTTGAGTTTCGGGGTCGCCAAAACGGGCGTTAAATTCAATCACTTTTGGACCTTCTTTTGTCATCATCAATCCAGGGTATAAAAGCCCCTGAAAGGGCGTTTTGCGCCTTCTGAGCTCTGCTAGAAGGGGTTCCACAACAACATCGGATACCTGACGCATTATGTCTTCTGTAACCCACGAAAGTGGCGCTATCGTACCCATGCCACCAGTATTGGGGCCTTTATCGTGGTCATACACTTGCTTGTGATCTTGTGATGGTGGAAACAAAAAAGCGCGTGAACCGTCACACATTACATGCACTGAAAATTCCTGACCTTCTAAAAATTCTTCTACTACTACTTCCTTCCCTGCTTCGCCATGTTTTGAATCACACATAAACGATGAGAGCGTTTCGAACGCCTCTTCTTTAGTGTGTGCAATCACTACACCTTTACCAGCCGCCAGTCCGCTTGCTTTAATCACTATAGGAACCTTTTGACTTTCAACATATGTTCGAGCAGATTCATAATCCGTGAATGATTCGTGGGCTGCAGTAGGAATGCCTACTAACTCCATAATTTCTTTTGCATACGCCTTGGACCATTCAATTTTTGCTGCGTCTCGGGTCGGGCCGAATGCACAGATGCCTGCGTTCGTTAGAGAATCAACGAGACCTGCGGCAAGATAGTCGTCGGGAGCAACCACTACCAAAGAAACGCTGTTATCTTGAGCCCACTCAATAACAGCTTCATGATTAGAGAGATCTAAAGAAACATTCGTACCAATACGAGTAGTGCCACCATTACCAGGGGCAAAATATAATTTTTCAACCTGAGACGACTGGGCAAGCTTCCACCCCAGCGCATGCTCTCTGCCTCCGCTACCAACAATCAACACGACTTCCATGTGTGTATTGTACCTTTTTGTGGGCGTATACTATGGGTAACTTCACATGGCGGACGTACACGAAAAATGCGCAGTGTTTGGCGTTTTTGGAAAAAATATTGATGTGAGCCGTCTCACTTTTTTTGGTTTGTATGCACTGCAACACCGAGGTCAAGAAGCATCAGGAATTGCAACGACCGACGGTTCGCAGTTGTACTGCCACAAAGGAATCGGTTTGGTTGCAAATGTGTTTGATGAAGAAAGTATTTCTGCCCTGAAAGGTTACAGCGCTATTGGGCACAACCGCTACACCACAAGCGGTGCGTCAGATGTAAAAAACGCGCAACCTGTACTCATAGAAGATGTTGGGATTGCGCTCGCGCACAACGGAAATATTCCTGACACTACCGCTCTTGAAAATTTTCTTCATGAACACGGCGTTTCCCATGAAGAGCTCAACGACTCGCAAATGATTGCAGAAGCGCTGGCAGTTCATCTTCGCCGTGGCGCAACCTTAGAAGACGCAGTACGCACCACCTACCCGCTCATGACGGGTGTTTTTTCACTCCTCATTATGACTAAAGACGCTCTTGTTGCTGTGCGAGACTCATACGGTGTTCGCCCGCTCTCAATTGGAACTATCGATGACGCTTTCGTATGTGCTTCAGAAACCTGCGCATTTGGCCCCACAGGCACCACCTACCTTCGTGATGTAGAACCTGGAGAAATGGTCGTGATTGACGAGCAAGGAATGAGAAGTGTTGTATTAGAAAAAGGGTCAGTACATTTAGATTTATTTGAATTTGTATACTTTGCACGTCCTGATAGTGAGTTGTTAGGAAAATCAGTCTACGAAGTACGGAAAAATTTTGGTGTGGAGCTTGCAAAAGAATGTTCATACGACGGTGATGTTGTTATTCCTGTTCCCGAAACATCAATTCCTGTGGCAATTGGCTATGCTGCTGCAACAGGAATCCCGTACGAAGCTGGTCTAACCAAAAACCGCTATATTCATCGCACCTTTATCCAACCAGAACAAAAAACACGCGAGCGAAGTGTCCGTATGAAGCTCAACCCTATCCACGATGTTATTCGCGGGAAGCGTGTCATCCTCATCGACGACTCAATCGTGCGTGGTACTACATCACGCGCATTAGTGAATATGATATATCAGGCGGGAGCAAAAGAAATTACGTTCCTTGTAAGTTCACCCCCTGTTAAATATCCTGACTTTTACGGTATTGATACTCCTCAACAAAAAGATTTATTAGCATCACAAAAAACTATTGAGGAAATGCGCGAGTATTTAGGAGTCGACCACTTATGTTTCCTTTCACTTGAAGGAACTATCGCTGCAACAGGTCTTCCCGCTTCATCATTATGTACTGCCTGTTTTACTGGCGAATACCCCGTTGATATTGGAAACAAGAAAGCGTCTGTAAAAAAGATTGATTAAGCCCGTGCTGTTTTTCCCCACGCAATTTTGTTCCATCCACGATCGTGAAAATAGTACAAAAATATTTTGGTGAACACCTCAACACCTCCGATAGAAATTGAAGCCAAAATGTTCCCTGTTACGATAAACGAAAGAATCATGGTATCCAGTGCACCAAAGAAACGCCACGTGAGTGCTTTAAAGAAACTCACCCGATGATGCATCACATCTTCTGGAGCTTCTTCTGTCCAGAAAAAAGGAAATACCACTGGCAAGTGAAGCCATACACGTTCATGAAAATAATATAAAATCGTTTTAGTAATTACCTCCAATCCTCCGATAGCCAAAGCATCAGAAACATCGCCCGTAAATATATACGCTAAGAGGATAGTGTCCGTGGTGGCAAGCACACGCCATGTAAGCCCCTTCACGATACTTCGTTTTTTTGTTTCGCCCATATGTTCTTCTGTATGTACGTAGCAGGTTGTAACGTTGGTCTTATAGACTAGGTAAGACAGATATATGCGTCTCTACCCTTGGCAAGCAGGTCTTATACAATCGTTTCTTCTATTCCTGTATATTACCACATTTTCTCTATTTGTTAATACCCTTGGACCACTCATTCCACAAGACCTTGCAGAAGTTTTTTCAATGACACTCGTTTTACTTGCGTTTGTAACTTCTGCATTTACGTGTGGCGCCATTGCCCTCACCTACCCAACGCTTCTGATGTTTGAAGGAAAACACTATGATGCAGTACGCGTGGCTGCATGGAACATTGTGGGACTTGTAGGCATCGCCTGTATTGCATTTGTTACTGCAGTTTCTTTTTTCTAGAGGCTATAATATCTCAATGAATGATATATGGGAGGAACGTGTAGCACACACGTCGCGTACAGAAACACTTCCTAATGGCGCTGTTCGTATAAAAAACGTCAGGGATTGGACTTTTGCAGAAGGGAAAGAGCTTACGAAGGGGTGGAAAAATGAAGTGTTGGTGCGCCCAGAGCACATCGAAAAAATCTGGTTTCTGTTACAACCATTTCCCTATTGGGAAGGCGCAGGACACACATATCTTACTTTTGAATTTAAAGATGGTACTGCGCTTTCATTTTCAATTGAGGCACGAATAAAAAAGGGAGATTCATATAACCCATTTATTGGAGGCGTACTGGGAGCGTACGGAATTTCATATTTATGGGGCACTGAACGAGATTTTGTTACACGCCGTATTCTTTTTCTCAAACATTCGCTGTATATGTACCCATTGGATATTAAGCACGAAACAGCAGTGACTTTAGTTCGAGCATTTGTAGAAACTACAGAATCACATGCAGAAAGTGAAAAACCATATCACACCATTTCTGACAATTGCACAAATCTATTGGCACGAATCATCGATGACTATTTCCCCAAAAGACTCCCCTATGACATTTCATGGAATTTTCCAGGATATTCTGATTTTTATCTTATGAAGCATGACGTTATCAAAACGATAGACAATGACCGTAGAAAAACTCGTGACTTTTATGACCTTACTCCTCTAAAAAATACTATTGCTCAATTTGCAGAAGAGCCAAACGATGTGTTTAGCAAAAAACTACGCATAGCAATGGAAGAGCGCCACAAAGAACTACTGAGTTAATTCAGTACTTATCTACGTAATTGTTGTAACGCAAGAACAATAGCTCGTGCATCGTTCAATGCGTCGTGCGCATCATGTGGATTTTCTTTTCCAAAGGCAGTGATAATTGAACTACTTTGATACGCCGTCGCATCAATTCCTTTTTGTATAAACACCTCCCGTATATCATGAAACCTTTCTGGTGCAATGGGACATTGAAACTCCCCGAGTGATGCGTTTTCTAGCGCGACATCACCATCAGAACCCCAACAATATAAATCCGAGCCTTGAGAAAATTGATTAAGTTGCATAAGTGCTTCTTGGGCACTAAGCCCTTTTTCATCCACATCTCTCTGGGTAATACCAGTAAGTGAAGTAATGTATTCAGAAAGTGAAGGATTTTTAAAAGGCTTCACATACACACAAAAAGAATTACGCTCTTGAAAATCGACGGTATCAACTACCACTGCACCAATTTGAATAAGTTCACGGTGTTCATTCTCTCCGCTCCAATGACGCTCCATTGCCCCTTCCCATGAGGTGAATTCAGTATCAAACACAACAATGTTTTGAGCGGGTTCAAACATGCATCTATTGTAGCGCGAGTACCTAAGGTGCGATTAGCTGTAACTTCTTATCTTTCGGTAATTTTTTTATTTCTGCTTCACGTTTTAATGCTGCTGACCTGTTTGGGTGTTCTTCCGTATACACAACGTGCTGTACTTGTCGCGAGGCAGTGTAGTGACCTCCTTTGCCATTTTTATGCTCGTGTAAACGACGTTCTACGTTGGTAGTAATACCCGTATATAAAGACCCGTCGTTACACTCTAAAATATACACAAAATACATATCCTGAATACCGTTTGAAAATAAGTCTTACACAGAGTAATTAAGATACGCCATGCCACCGTAAAGCCCACCATGGTCACCGAGTTCTGCTTTCTTAATTTTTGGTGCCTCAGGATGATATTTAAGAACTAGTGCGTCGAGTGTTTTTTGGGTGTGTTCAATAGGAATCGGATTTTTTCCTACAATCATTGAACCTCCAAGAACAATAACTTCGGGAGACCAATGGAGCACGTTGTCATAGAGTCCGCGAGCAAGAATTTCAGCAAGCTCATTTCTGATAGTGATATCATCGATTTCTTTTGGGGGTTTCCCATATTTTTTCTCAACAGCAGGACCAGAAATAAGACTTTCCAGTTCTGCACTGTCTACCATTTGATGCCCCGGCTCAGCGTTATACTTCCCTTTATCGATTCGGCCATCAACAATATGTGAGCCCCCCACTCCTGTCGAAACAGTGAGGTACATCATGTCATGAATCCCTTTTCCAGCGCCGTAGTAATACTCCCCTATACCGATAAGTTCGACATCATTCATCAGATACACCTTTGTTTCAAATTCATGTTCTAAAATTTCACGGAGTGGAGTACCTGCCCACCTGGTTATGTGATTTACTCTTTTTATAACGCCATTATCAATAGCCCCTTTCGAACCACCACATATCGCAGCAATTGGAAAATCTCCTACGATTTTGTGAATAGTTGAGATTATGTTTTGCACCCCAACTTCAGGATCGTGATCTGTTTCGAAAATAGTGATGTCGCGGAGTGCTGTGTCTTCTTCAACAGCAGCAATGCGTGTTTTCGTACCTCCAATGTCAAAAACAATTTTTACTGATTCCATGTTTAAAATAAATTACGAGCCCACTCCCACACAACATCATAGTCGTGGGACTTTTTCAAATAGTACCACCACTCGGCTCCCCAAAGATATTGTTCATCAAAACTTGTGAGCGATGCGAAGCGAATGGTTTCGTTCAATAGTGCCACATCCATACGTTCAAACTGTTCTTCAAGGGGTGTTTCAACTACTGAATTAATAACCCATGGTTCCGCAGCCAGCTCAGCGATAATGGCTGGCTTTTTTTCACCCGTGGTGAGCTCAGTAAATGCGCGTTTTGCACGGAAAAACGCAGGAGTTGTTGGGTACGTAATGTATGAATTTAAATCACGATTCCAAACTTTTCTATAAAGCGTAGTTCCGAACGCATCTCCTCTCGTCCATGTATTGTTCCAGAAGCCCAATTCCCCACTTGCAGTCAACAGCACAGGATGCTCGCTATCTAACTCATGCACAAGAGCAACCTCTTCTTCTAAAAAATCGATGTCGAGCTTACCGCACTCGCCTAATGCAAATCCAATAATGAAAGGCTCGTTTTCTACTTG
>Ga0066639_10001954_pt1 | contig 18139 bp, 6 predicted proteins | sample CryGeyCG2114_010_2_FD_59504 | JGI IMG/M metagenome (GOLD analysis project Ga0066639, IMG submission 59504) | Groundwater microbial communities from aquifer - Crystal Geyser CG10_big_fil_rev_8/21/14_0.10 | ecosystem: Environmental > Aquatic > Deep subsurface > Groundwater | place: USA: Utah...
CCAAGGACGAGACACAGCCTCTACTATTATCCGTCCGGCTCATTGCTGTAATGAAGAGTGGGATCAGGAGGGTGATGATGACCTCGAAGAAGGAGATTTGCCAGAGTTGGGAGTAGATTGTGGAGGTGATTGCGGGGCTTGTGATGGTGGAGCTTGCGGAATTAGTTTAGCAGATGACTGCCAGGTTAATGGCATAAACTGTAGTGAAAATAACTATATATGCGCTTCTAATTTCTGCGAATGCATGGGAGACGCAACTACATGCGAAGGCGAAGACTATGAAGAAGGTGTAGAAAGTTGTTGCTTGTGTCGAAGCAATCCCACAATTGACTGGATCACTCCCCAAGGAAACTTCTGTAATGGAGACGTGGATATATTCTGTACAAGAGACTCCGACTGCGAGGGACTAGCTGTGACTGGATGCAATTCTGATACCCCGAACGGAGCAGTGGGAAATTTTGTGACCATTGGGGGCAGAAATTTTGGATCAGTTCCAGGGAGAGTTTATTTTTCTGATGCTACGGGCAATCAGACAATTCAGGCGGCATTGGCAAACGATCCAGCGCAAGGCAACCCAGCTTGCGGAGATGATGTTTGGTCAGACAATCAGATAATAGTAGTAGTTCCGCCCGGAGCGCAAGATGGACCTATTATGGTAGTGGAAGGAGAAAGTGGCAATGATTATTTTGATATAGGGCAGGGCGATGACCTTAGGTTTACAGTAAATACCATAGAAAGACCAGGGTTGTGTTTAGTAGATCCTGATCATGGTGTGATGGGGACGGCAAATACTTACAGAGGAATCAGGCTCAATGGCGTTGATGCTTTTTTTGGGAACTTGCGCAGCAATGTCAGGGCATTGAACTCAAATTTTGCAAGCAACCTTGAAGGTACAGCTAGTACGCCTGGTCTAGAAACTGGGAGGACATCTACTTATGTCATAAATAGCAGGACTGTAAATAGCAACTTTTTATATTATACAAAAGACAGGGAGGCGGAGGTTGGACCGTATATTTCCTATTTTGATCCAGTGGATGGAAATGTAGGGCAGTATGTGACCATATATGGAAGCGGATTTGGGGCTTCTCGGGGATTTAGCGAAGTATTTTTTAGAAATGGTACAGATAAATTTCCAGCTGATTTTGATTTTCCCCAAGTGTGCTTGGATAGCATATGGAGCGATAATCAAGTTCTAGTCAAAGTTCCTGAAGGAATAAGCGCGGGAGATTATGAAATAGTGATGGATTTGGAAAATTGGGGAGATGGAATCAGCACAAACGGATTGGATCCGTCTACATTTGAAGTGGATCTGACAGCAGACTTGAAGCCTAGTCTTTGTAAAATGTATCCGAGACGAGGACCGAACAATAGCCCGATCAACCTTTGGGGAGAATATTTTGGCGCAGCGCCAGGCTTGGTCAGGTTTCAGCTTAATAGAGACCAAGCAGGGCCAGTAAATGAAACATCAGGCCCGATATATTATTGGGATGACGATGAAACCGATGCGATTGCCCAGAGAATTCAGGTGGATATTGAGGGACAGGCCGTGAGCGGTCCAGTAAGAGTAGTCAGCGCAGATGATTTGGAAGGAAATAGCATCAATTTAACCGTAGGAGAATGTTCTCAAGATGCAGACTGTGATGCTGGCGGAGTAACTGGAATTTGTTGTCCATCAAATAGCTTTAGCGCAGGCAGATGCGCTATAGATGGTGATGATATAGATACAGATATAACCATAGATGACTGCTATCAAAATGTAACTAGCGCTGTTTATGAATGGGATTTCAGCACCAATGTCGGAATTGGAGATCCTTGCGATGGTGACGAGGAAGAACCTGATTGTCAGCAAGATGGAACTATGTGTCCTGAAAATTTGGATTGTGATCCAACTACTTGCACATGCCAACAACCTTGCGATATTGACCCAGGAGATGGCGCTTGTAATCCAGATGATTCTGAATGCGATCCTGGATATACATGTAATCCTACTACTTGTTTTTGCGAAACAACTGCAGACAGCTGTTATGGCCGTTCACTTATAACAGACAATTGTAATCCCTATTTATGTCCGAATGCGCCTGGAAATTGTTCAGCCAATGATCAGCCCAAAGATAGGGGCGATTGTTCTACGGAATATTGCAATACAAAAAGTGGATGTTCAGGAGATTGTTCATATGAGGCAACAATAAACAGATGTACTAATGAAGAATCTTGTAGTTCTCCAAAAGAAGTTTTGGATGCTTTTGGAAATGCAGTCAATGCTTATTGCGCTTTTGATCTTATGTCTGGTGAAGGAAGATGGTTTATAAATACATCCATGAGCTGTCCTATGGGATGGGCAAATACAGGAGGAAGATGCAGGGAAAATAGTGAAACATGTGTTTTGTGCGATGAAGGATTCAGTTGCTACGAAGATCAATGCGTGGTCGGTGGAGAAGTTTGTCCTAGAGGATCAGAGTGTATAGATGATGTATGCGTACAGGATAGTTCAATTTGTGAATGTTGTTGCAGAATAGAAAATAGCGCCCAAGACTGTTGCGCTCCGTTGGAATGTGAAGGAAATTGTGGTTCAGATTTAGATCCAGAAAATGATACCGATACCTATGGATATTGTTCAGGATGCGCACTTACGGCAGATCCTGACGCGGCTTGTAATTGCACAGGGCATGAAGGTCAGTTCTGTGAAATAAATCCCGAACATCCAGAGGGAATTTGTCGAGATTGCGCTACATTGACTGATGACTCATCAACGTGTTCAGATCACACGACTTGTTGTTTTGAAGCAAACGGTGAGAGATGTAAAGGTGTTAGAGAAGGGGGAGATAGGGCATTTGAAGATGACATATATTATTGCGGATACTATTCTTGTTTATCTGGCGCTCCACATACTTGTGATGCAGGAAGCTTAAGCCCTTATGGAGATTTCGCCACCATGGAAAAATGTGAAGATGGATGCGGAGCTGTCGGATCTTGTTTTGATAGCAGAACAGGCTATTGCGATGTTAAATGCAGAACCGGCTTCTTTTGCCTCGGAGAAAGGCAAGATGCTCCTGGCGAAGCTTGTGAGGATAATGTGCCGGCGGGATCCAATCCGCCAGCTTGCGAAGCAGGAAATGAAACCTGTTGGTGCTGTTGCGATCCAAATTCTCCTTATGATTATTGCCAGGATATGAGTGAAAATTTGAGTTGTTATGAAAACAAAGAGCCTTGCGATGGTGATTTCCGCGGCCTATGTTGTGGCTGCACAGATGATGCCGAATGCGCAGGAGGTATTGCCATGGGATGTGGAGAAGATACTTGTTGCCACAATAGGCCGAGCGTGATTGACTCAGGAATGTGCGATGAAAACGATCCTCAGCCTTGCGACGAAGATGATCCAGGACAGGGAAATGGAACAATTTGCCGAAATGCAATTATACGCGCCAATTTTGACCAGCCAATGAATGCAAATAGTTTTTCATTTGATAATGTAAAAGTCGTGGCGTATTATGGAACCCAATCTTGTCCTCCGGAAACAGCTTTTATAGCTATGAATGGTGAAGAGCCAGGCATTTGGAAAAGATTCTATTACAAAGCGAAGGAGCTAATCGCTAGAATACTTAGCCCGATTTCTGAAACAGCCAGAGCTTATACCACGCCAAGCAATACTATGACATATTGTTCTATTCCAGGGATTGTAAAAGCATACAACAATCCTAATGGCGTAGTAGAATTTTGGCCGAATAATTTGTTGGATCAGGATAGATTGCATTATATGATTATCAGAGGAGATGATGACCTGGGAGATAGTATAGATAGAGGCGTTTTGAGTAAGTGGAGAGTAAGCATGGATGGTCCTGATGATGAACATTTTAATATAATACAATTTTTAAATTCAAAAATTTGGTCTTTCAGAACCATGTCTGAACAAGCAGCCAATAATGGAGTCTGTGTAATAAATAATGTAGAAATCAAGCCAAGCTCTTATCTTTTCAAGACTACGGAAGATGATCCAAGCGATAATGATATGGATGGTGATAATTTTGACACAGTCAAAGACGGGGACAAGGTTTTCCGAGTTTATGCCTATAGTTCAGATCGTCAAATTTTGGTGCCGATTGAAGATATTTATGATTGGTCATGGTCATGGGAATCAGACAATACAGGTATTGCGACCGTGGATGCATTTGCAGACGATGCCAGCGTATCTTTGGTGACAGCAAACAATAGGGTGACAGAAGGACAGACGCTGATCAATGCTACGGCTGAATTGGAGTTAGACAATATCGTGCCTTCTCTCCAGACGGAATTTACTGACAACTCTCCAGTTTATGTATTTGTATGCAATAATCCCTGGCCTCAGCCCGGAACTGACGGTACCTGGGATCCATGGAATGATTCAAGTACCAATTGCACGATAGGAGGAACTTGTAGTAATTTTAATTATCAATTTTACTATTGCCGAGATGCAGGCAGACCTGGAACTTATGACGACTTGCCAGCTATTCTCAACGATCCTGTTATCAGGGGTCTTAATGGAGATATTATGAAAGAATCATTTTTCTTCCGTGAAGATGCACCTGATGCCATAGATGGACTTGAGGTCAGTTCTCCAGCAGTAAATCCGGGGGACATGGCTATAGTGTCATGGAACGACGATCCAAGTGTTGAAGGATTTAGAATTTATCTAGGCACCAGTAGCTTCAACTATAATGATTATATAGAAGTTTATAGAGACGGTTGGCAGGTGAGTGAAGATACTACCAGTTGCCATGATACAGCCGGCCAAGTTACATGCGAAATAACCGGTTTGAAGCAGGATACAAAATATTATTTCAATCTGACATCCTTTACTTCAGCTGGCGCAGAAAGTGATTTTTTGGAAGAAAAATTTCTTTTGGTAGCTGATAATGAAGATCCGGCTACGCCCCAGAATCTGCAAGCAGAAATTCTTGAAGAGGGTAACCAAATTTCTCTTACCTGGGACGACAATACAGATGATACCGTAAGCTATATTGTATATTATGGCACTAGCCCCTTATTATATGGATACAGTGAAAACATAGGAGGAACGACAGAAGTGATCATAAATATTCAAGAGCCAACAGGGACATATTATGTTGCTGTTGGCGCGGTTGATGGCTCGGGGAATGAGAGTGCTAAGGGAGAAAATGAATTGACAATCACGCCTTCGGAGAGCGGTATTTAACGCAAATTTTTTCAGCGTTACTGTACTGGAAAAGAATTTTATATAGATGGTTTTATGGCGTCTGAGGCAGAATAGGTATAAGTAAAATTTAAAAATTAATTAATAATATTCATATGTTTGATGATGTAAAAAATGATCAGAGCCAAGATCAAAATCCAAAACAAAATTTTAATTCAAGCCAGCCACCTGTCGCTCCTCCCGGCGGATACAATCAACCGCCAAGCTCGCCTTCAGCTCCTTCTGGCCAGAGCCAGCCAGGAAAAGTAGAAGATATTTTCGCCGGCGTAGATACGGGCGGAATGCCAGATGGAAAACCATCTCAATTCCAGCCCAAAACTGAAGCTCCGCCGACTTTAGACGGAAAAACTGGGGAATTAGCAAAAGAAAATAAAAAGAAATTAACTATGCTTTTGGCCATAGTAATAATCCTGCTTTTGATAATTGCGGGCGGAGTTTATGGCTTTATGTATTTTTCTAGCCAAGGAGTTGATAACAGCGTTTTGGAGGGTGAAGATTTAGCAGGAAATAACAGCAAAAATATAGAAGAGAATTTAAATGCAGAAGAGAATAATATAGAAGAAGACATAAACAATAATAGCGAAGAAGAAAATATAGACGAAGAAATACATGGAGATATTTTTGGCGGAGAAATAGAAGAGCCGGTCAGCACAAAGGATGCTGATCAAGACGGCCTTACTGACGAAGAGGAAAGAAAACTAGGAACCAATTTGAATGATACAGATACTGATGGAGACGGACTGTATGACATGGAAGAAGTGAGGACATATAAAACAGACCCGCTCAACAAAGACACTGACAGCGATGGATATCTTGACGGAGAAGAGGTTGGTAATGGCTATAATCCAAACGGAGAAGGAAAATTAATCAAAGATACAATCGAGGGTATTATAATTCCCAAGATTAATAATAATATATTTTAAGAAACAATAATCATGGAAAATAGCATAGAAAATTTAAACAAAGACAAAGAATATGTTATTCCAAATTCAGAAACAAAAGCTAAAGAGCCGGAAATAACAGTCCACTCCATGCCCGCGCGTTATTTACAGGTAAATACCGGCGCCAAAAAAGCAAAAAATACGGGGCTGATTATTTTGGTAGGCGGAGTTGTTTTTATTATTGTGGCCGTTGCTTTGGGGTATTACTTTTTGTTTTACAGGGCAAAGAGCCAGCCTATTTCAGAAACTCAAGATCAAGCAAAAATAGAAGAAAGTACTGCCAAGGATTTGGCAGAAAAGGAGCCAGCAAAAAAAATTGAAACAAAAAAAGAAAATACCAAAGTTGAAAAAGCAACAACAACAAAAGAAGAAGAGATAACCAAAGAAGAAACCACAGGAGATGAACTTGTTGAAGATGTGTTTATAGGAGATGAACTTCTTGAAGAAGTGCCGGAAGAGTTATATCAGCCTTCTCCTGATACAGACCAAGACGGGTTGACTGATGCTGAAGAGGTGTTGCTTGATAGCGATATAAATGAAATTGATACGGACGGCGACGGCTATGGAGATTTGAGCGAGATTCTAAATTTATATGATCCAATTGGGTCAGGCAAATTAGTTGAAAATGCAAATATAGAAAAATATATAAACAGCAAATATAATTATTATATATATTATCCTAGTGTTTGGCTGGAAGATGAAGTAGATGGAGACGATTCAATTATTTTCAGGCTTGGTAAAAATCAGTTTATCCAAATCATAGTTCAGCCAAATGAGAAGAGGCAAAAAATAGAGGATTGGTACGAAGAACAGTTCAACGCGAATATTTTGCCGGAATCTACCATAGTTAACAAAAAAAATTGGACAGGAATGAGAAGCAAAGACGGCTTGATTGTTTATTTAGCTGATCCAAAGAATGAAAATATTTTCACGGTCACTTACAATTTGGGCATGGATCATACACTATATTACAAAAATATATTTGAAGTCATGGTAAATTCGTTGGAAGTGAATAATTAAATTGTTAAATGGTTAAATTGTTAAATTGTTTTCTACTATGATTGAAATAAATAATAAAACTAGAAGTAAGATAAATATAAAACAAGTAGAAAGATTGGCAGAAAATTTTTTGAAGCATTACAAAATTGAGGACAAAGAAGTTTCAATCGCTTTTGTGGGAGATAAAGCAATCAGGGAGTTGAACAAAAAATATAGAAAAATAGACAAAGCGACAGATGTACTTTCCTTTGAGGGAGACAACGTGAATTATTTAGGAGAGATCGTTATTGATTATACGCAGATAAAAAGGCAGGCCAGAAAGTATTCAAAAAATATAAAAGAAGAATTGAATTTTATTTTGATACATGGATTATTGCATTTGCTAGGTTATGAAGATGAGACAGAAAAAGGAGTGAAAGAGATGGAAAAAATAGGAAATAAATTAATTAAAAAAATATAACAAGTTTACTTCTCTTGCTGTCATTCCCGCGCAAGCGGGAATCTCGGCGAAGAGCAGCAAAAACCAAGATTCCCGCTTGCGCGGGAATGACAAATACTATGATACGGATAAAAAGACTAGCCAAAAGTTTCAAATATGCATTCAAGGGGCTATCCAAGACATTCAAGGAAGAGCAGAATTTAAAAATTCAAACATTTTTTGCTATTTTAGCTGTTTTATTAGCATTATATTTAAAAATAGAAAGAGTAGAGTGGATGTTTCTCATTTTTGTAATCGGGCTTGTGATTTTGATGGAGCTGGCCAATAGCGCCGTAGAGCGGATTACTGATGTTTTGAAGCCTAGGCTCAATGAATTTGTAAAAGAAATCAAGGATATCATGGCGGCCGCTGTCATGGTAGCCTCAATAATTTCAATAATAATAGGTTTAATAATATTTTTACCATATTTTATATGACGCCAAAAAGAGCTATAATTATATTGTTTACTATAGTTATCCTAGGAATAATATTTTTTACTTTTTTGTATTTATATAACAACGAGAAGGAAAAGCAGGAACTTGAAACGCAAAAACAAGCAGAAGAGCAAATAGAAAAAGAAATAATTGAAGCCAAAGAAGAACCAAAAGAGATTACGCCTTTTGAAAAAGAGATTCAAACGAGAGAGAAAGTAGATGAAGAAATCAAAATGTTGAAAGAAAGATATAAATTTGACGAGGAAGAAATTCAGAATTCAGAAAATAATACAATAAATAAAACAGAAAAAGAAATAAGAGAACAGGTTGACAATGAAATTGAAAGATTGAAAAAATAATTTAGTTTAAAAATATGACAACAAAAGAATTTAAATTTTTATTTTTAATAATAATAGCTTGCTTAGTTGTGTTTGGAATTTCTGTTTCTTTGCAGTCAACCCTAGCTATATGGGAGACCCCTACAGGCGCTCCTCCGGGAAATAATACGGCTGAACCTCTAAATGTAAGCATAAATCCTCAGTTAAAAATAGGAAATTTATATTTAGATGGATTGGTTGGCAACACAGGCTCACAATTTCTTATTAATCCAGGCACATTAGGTGTTTTAGGATATGAATCAACAGAGCGTACTAGAATAAACGCAGATTCTTTTGGCACAAACGATTTGGGTAATGGCAGTATATTTATAGAAGGTTCTGCAATTGACGCCACTACAACTTTGAAAATTGGCGCAGGAATAGCCGCAAGCGGATATGGCTATGTGAACGGAGTTCCACGAGATATTCAGCTGGGTAGTAGTACGCCTCAAGGGCTCAAGGGCTTGTATCTAGACGCAGAATCAGGGGCAGTTGGTGTAGCTGCTAACACAGATGGAAATCCTTATTCAGATATTGGATTTTTTGTAGGAACCAGCACGGCTTTTACTGGAGATTATGTTTATTTCAAAAAATATCCTGGCACAGGAGGAATCCCTGCAAATGAAAATTATTCTCCAATAATTGCTTTGTTGGATGAAAACGATGAGCCGGGTTATATATTCAAACACAATGAAGGGCCTCTTTATATTAAAAATTCCGACTCGGGTGAGGCTGGGCAAGTTGGTAAAGGCCTTATTTATTTAATGCCAAACAACATAGAAGGCAACGATGCCATGCTTACCCTTTTTGCTACGACTTCCCAGATGTTTTTGACAGGGTCAGGTACATCCTCCAAGCCGATGATAATCAGGACAAGGGCTCTTGATCCAGAAGGTGGAGATATTGATGTAGACAATACCATAGTGTTTGGTTCAAAAGTAGGAATCAGCACTTCTACGCAAAATTGGCAACCAAAGTATGAATTTGTGATTAGAGATACGGATGATTCGGACGGGGGAAGCGATTTGTATATTTGGGGCAATCCACAAGAAAGCTGGATGTCACATCCAGTAAACCCTGAACTCTCTCTGGGTAATGGAGGTTCTGGTCCAAATGACTATTGGTCTATATACAGTGATGAAAATGTGGTTGGCAGTAAACAGCTTAGGTTCTGGAGAGGCGGAGATGTCATTTCTATTGCATCTACTACGATAAGCGGAGAAAGTCAAATTAATGTAGGTATAGGCACCACCACTGCTTCATCTACTTTGACAGTGATAGGCAATATAGCGGCCGAAGAGTACTGTGATGAATTTGGCAGGAATTGCGTAGATGCTTCTGGATTCACGGGAGGAGGGTCTGGATATTGGGCAAAAGACGGAACAACGCTTCATCCAACAGATACAAATAATTCAGTGCTAGTCGGTTCAGATACTGCCAATACGAGCGCTATTATGGAAGTAGCAGGTGGCGATTTTACCGTATTGGGAGGTAGCGATGTATATTTAATGACAGCGGCTCCTTTAAATCATGCAGGAAATAATTACGATGATGATTTTGAGGATCCAGGCAATCATGATAATGCATATATACTTTTTGACAAAGCAAGCGGATCTTTTGGCATCAGAAGTTGTAAGGTTGCTTCTGAGCCATGCTTGGTTGATAATGCAACCGGCAATAATAATTTCGGGGTAGCTTGTGTTGATGTAGGCGGAGGAGCATTGCATGTTACTATGTATTTTGAAAATGATGACTTTACAGGTGAAGCAGATCTTACTTCTTGGTTTAATTCATTATGCGGAGGTTGCGGACCAACAGTTGATTATTACGAAGAAGGCATTTGGCAGAATTCCGGAGGAGGCGATTATAATTGGTCAGGCACAAAAAATGTGGTAAGCGGATACGGATTTACTAGTCCGCCAGAATTTAAACAAGGAAAGAATTCTGCTTTCAGGGTAAGTAATGCAACTGGCGCTTCAAATTTTTCTGGAAATTTGTATGGTCTAGATACTGATAATCAATTGATTTGGCAGGGAGATGTAAAATTCGGAAATATAGCAAACCAAGTGCCAGCTCAAAATAACGCTCTTTATGTGGCAGAAAGCTATAATCAAAATTCAGGGCAGGTCATAGGTCTGGGTTTTACAGTAAATTCCATGCCATCTGCTCCTAGCATGGCCGGTTTATTTTCTATATATGGAGGAATCGGTACGCAAGGCACGCAGGATTTCAACGGCTCCATAGTTGCAGAATATTTGCAATTGAGGATTGGCTCTGAGGGTTATCATAATAGTTTAACAGGTCTGAAAATAGAGCCGACGTTAGCAGAAGAAGCAGTAAATAGCAGAAATGTCGGCGATTATAAAGGAGCAATTTTTTCTATTGGAAATGAAAGCGCGGCTGCTGCTACAGCTAATTATAGCAATTTTGTTGATATTAGTCTGGAATCAAAATCAGCCCCAGGAATTACAATTAATAATTATAAAGGAATAAATATAGCTGACAATTCTCCTTACGTGGCAGGCAGTTCCTACGGCATATACAATCTTGATAGAACTTATTTGGGAAAAAATGTAGGCATAGGATCAAATGATAACCCAGGTTATCTTTTGCATTTAGCAAAAAGCACTGGCATGACAGCCATTGCAAACATTCAGGACGATAGTATTCTTGGCGACCTATGGACTGGTATGCGCCTAGAAAGAGAACAGACAGTACCAGATTCAGAACCAGAACAGTGGTTTATGGGTATGGGCGATGAAGATAATAATTTACTAATCAGAAGAAATAATTCTGATAATGCTTTTAAAGTATTTAATGATGATGTTTCTGTGGGAGGTTCAGGCGTGGGCGCTTATCAATATTGTAATTTAGACGGAGAAGATTGTTTTGAAGCTGGGGATGTGACGGTTGGTCCAGGGATTAGTTTGTGGAGTCAAAATCCAGCTGATACAGATGAAATATATTATAATAAAGATAATGTTGGTATTGGAGTGACAGATCCAGAATATAAATTAGATATTTATAATAGTGGCACTCCAGTAACAGTTCATGTTGATAGTGGCGTATGGAGAGCGTTACAACTTGAGCGAAATAATCATAAATTTTCTTTTGGTTTAGAGTATGGCATAGCTGGAATACAGTTGTATGATGAAGATAATACAAAATTCGTTTGGTATTATGATGGAAATTTACGGTTGTTAGAAAATGGTGGCAACGTCGGCATCGGAAAAACAGACCCAGGTTATCTCTTGCATTTAGCAACAACGACTGGCATTACAGCCATTGCGAACATTCAGGACGAGAGTGCGCTGGGTAGTCTATGGACAGGTATGCGCTTAGAAAGAGACGAAGCTGAGCCAGAACAGTGGTTTGTCGGCATGGGAGACAATGCTACTTATGGCAACGATCTATTAGTCAGAAGAAATAATTTTGATAATGCTTTTAAAGTATTTAATAATGATCCAACGGCTACTCCTGGAGAATCAGGAGTGGGTGCTCAGAATTATTGCAATTTAGCTGGAGATGTTTGTTTTGAAGCAGGGGATGTAGGTGGTGGAAGTGAGTATTGGGAAGAAGACCCAAGTGATCCTAGTAATATTTATTATAAAAATCTCAATGGTAATATAGGAATCGGCATAACTAGCCCTGGTTATGCTGTGCATGTAGCTAGTGATAGTGGCGCAGCTATTATGAATATTGAAGATGAGATTGGTAATTTGTGGACAGGTACGCGACTAGAAAGACCAGTCGGCGCGGATGGGCAACTGGAAAGATGGTTTACTGGCATGAATACATCTGATAATAAATTGAGATTCAGAGGAACTAATGACGGAAATCCAGCCGTTACTGGCGATTATATGGTGATAGATAATAACTCAGGAAATGTGGGCATAGGAACAGACAGTCCAGGAACCAAACTGCATGTTAGTAATTTATTAGGCAGTACTCAAATCAGAATTACATCCAAAAACGACTCAGCCAGCAGTATTGCTTTCGGGGATCCAGAAAATACTGACGCAGGCAGGATACTTTATCAACATAGTAATGATAAAATGGAATTTCTCACTGTGGATACCTCCAGAATGTCTATTGACCAGAACGGCAATATCGGTATCGGCGCAACCAATCCAAACTCATTATTGAATTTAAAACATGATTCTTCGGGTCCGATTATTAATATCCAAGGAAGCAATATTAATAATTATAAAGGCACAAGAATAGCAGGGCCAGCAAATGATGAATTGTGGTTTGCTGGTTCAAATAATGAAATAAAAAATTTAACTTATGTAAATAATTATGTAATTAGAAGAAATAACAGCGAGGATGTTTTTAAGGCTTTTACAACAGATGAAAGCCGAGTTGGCGCCAATAAATACTGCGATTTAGCCGGTACAACCTGTAAAAGCGTTGGCGAGATGGGCGGTTTTTGGGAGCTTGATGGCGCTGATATTATTAATATAAACAGGGCGACCGGAAACATCAAGCTCGGCTCTGATTTAATAACAGATAGATTCAGCGCGCAGCCAGACATTAATCATAATACATATATAGGAGAAGGTGTTATGGGAGGAGTAGTTCTGCCAGGCGATGATGGGGCAAAGAATAATACCGCCCTAGGGTATCAGACAATGTATTCAACTTTGCAGGCGCATGGAAATGTGGCTATCGGATCTCAAACATTATATAGTAATGAATATAGCAATAATACAGTAGCCGTAGGTAAACAAGCCCTTTATATGGCTGAACAATGTGATGAAAATGTCGCTTTGGGCAGTGAATCAATGTATAATCTCGGAAATGGCGGGACAAGTTCTTGTGGTGGCAATATAGCAGTTGGCTATAGATCTTTGAATGGTGATGTTAATACTATTAGATCTGTTGTTCTGGGATCCAAGGCTATAGAAACGGGAGGTAGTACTGACTCAGTGGCTATCGGCTATCAAGCAATGAATAACGTTGGTGATAATGTGATTTATAGTATAGCGATTGGTTCAAATGCTATGATTAATGCTGATGGAGACTATAGTATTGGAATTGGATATTCAGCTTTGAGTAAAAACGAAGGAAACAAAAATATTGGCATAGGTTCATCAGCATTGGTTAATAATACAACAGGAGCATCAAATATAGCGATTGGATACAATGTTCTTGGAGCCAATGTGGGTGGAGGAAAGAATGTCGCGATTGGAGATGAGGCAGGCGTTGGAGTTCTGGGGTCCAGTAATATTTTCCTTGGTTATAGAGCGGGGTATAATTTTGGCAGTACAGATAATAAATTAATTATAGAAAATTCTAGCAATATCACCACCCCTCTTATCTATGGTGATTTTTCTACCAATATACTTAATTTCAGTGCCAAAGTCGGAATCAATGATCCAACACCCCAAGAGACTCTCGAAGTTCGTGATGATACCGCCGGCATATCTAGAATCAGAATCACTGATGAGGGCGTATCAGATAATCCAGAATTGCAATTACAGTATGGATCAGACAACACTTATGATCATTGGTCAATGTACGTAAATAAAGCAGATAGTGAAAGCTTTAATATATGGGGAGAAGATGCAGGAGGAGCTAGCGGAGATGTTAGATTAAATATACAAAAAACTGGACAAATCGGCATAAATACAGTTTCGCCTAGCACCGGCGCAGACGGCCCTCTTTATTTGGATGTAGAGGGAAATGTTGGTGCTCAGAAATACTGCGATGAAAATGGAGATGATTGTTTTGAAGCTAGTGAAGTTGGAACGGGTAGCGGTTTGTGGCATGAGAGTGGAAGTGATATTTATTATGGTTTGCTGGCAGATGGCGAAGATAATGTCGGCATCGGTATAAACAATCCATCTGAAAAACTTGACGTAAACGGCAATATCAAAGCTTTAGCTTTGGGGATAGGTGGAGTCGCGCCAACTGCGGATAGAACAATTTATGCAAGCAAAAGCTATGGCGGGAATGGCAATAGTTATAGTATTGATGCTAGATCAACTATTAGTGATGAGAAATTATCAGCTCCTGCAACTAAATATGGATTATATCATTTAATGAATTCTGGTCAGTCAGATTTAAATGGGAATACATATACTGTGTATGGCGTAGAATCTATTGTTCGCAATGGTCAAACATCGGGGGCGGATGCTAATGCAACTACTATGGTTGGTGGAAGATTCACATCACTCAACCAGGCGGTCGGAAATGTTACTAATAATTATGGTAGTCAAAGTATGGCTCAAAATTTAAATGCAGGGTCTGTTACTGGCACTTTGAGAGGTTCAAGTAATATAGCTGATATTAATGCTGGAACAGTGACCAATGCTTATGCTAGTTATAATTTAGTTGATATTGATGGAGGAAACACAACAAATGTTTATGTTAGCTATAATTATGCTTCTATTAACACAGCAGATATCACCACTCTTTATGGAGATTATACTAGACTGCAAGCAAACACTGGAGGAACAGTTGGGTCAGGATATCTTTACCGAGGTACTTATATAGATGGAGGAGGAACCTACTCAGGCACTAAATTTGGGCTATATTTAGAAAACGAAACCGCCAATTATCTTTCTGGCAAACTCGGAGTAGGAGTAAATCCAAGTGCCAAATTTCAAGTATATACAGCAAGTACAGACAATATTGATGCCGCATATATTGATGCTGGTGGTGATGCCGCTGGCGAAGACGGTCTTGTAGTTCTTGCGCAGAATGGCACAAGTTTTTCCGGCGATGTGATCAAGGCATCAGCAAACCGAGAAGCCAATTCAGGATTTAATCTGATATCAACCGTGATTGATGCTGATGGCGGTACGCCTTCTTATCCATTTACAGTCAGGGGGGATGGTAATGTTGGAATCAATGATCCAGCGCCAAACAGCAAACTAACTATAAACATGGGAGATATTGAAGATACAGAAGGTCTCCATATAACTAGATTAGCAGCCGCTGATCACTATGCATATTTAAATATAGAGGGAGAAGGTGGTCTATCAGAGCCAATATTCAAAGTGCACGAAAACGGTTCTGTTGTGGTTGGAGATTCAGCGCCAAGTTCAGATCTGAAGCTAGATGTAGAGGGAAAAGTCGGTGCGACTTATTATTGTGATCAAGATGGAAGCGTATGCAAAACCATAGCCCAACTTGTTAATGGAGTTAATTATTGGACAAAAGAAGCAAATGACGAATTGCACTATATTGCAAATGGCGTAGGTATAGGCGTAGGAGCTACTAACCCATCTGACTATGCGGCCTTGGAAGTTTATGGTCATGTTTCTCAGCTTGGCCTTAACCAATCTACATACTTTGGCTATAATGCAGGTTTGAATCATAGTGCTAGCAGTCATAGTAATGTGGGTATGGGTTATGAGGCTTTGAGTTTGGCTGGAAGCGTTCCTCCAAATGGATATAGCAATACGGCCGTAGGATATCAGGCCCTGAAAAATGGCGTAGGAAGTTTTAATGTTGCTGTAGGAACTAGCGCTTTGGGTTCTAATAGCCAAGGGGAAGGAAACGTTGCTATTGGGAGTACCGCCCTGGAAGATAATGTAGACGGAAGTTCTAATGTTGCTGTTGGAGAGCAAACTCTTTCAGCTAATCTTGGCTCAGATAATACTGTCATTGGCCAAAGAGCAGAAGGTAGCAATGTAAACGGATCCGGAAATGTTTCTATTGGCTATTGGGCAGGCTCAGGTGGTACTATAGCCAATCCGCAGGGCAGTAAATTTAATAATGTTATAATAGGAAACTCAGCCGGCTACGGTCTGGGAGGAGCTGTCGGGAGCACAGATACAGATTGTTACGGAAATGTCCTTATCGGTTATCAGTCAGGCTATAATGACAGTGGATCTTTGCGTCAAACTCAAAGAAATATTTTCATAGGCTATCAAGCAGGCTATAACCAGGCAGGTTCCAATTTGCTATTTATAGAAAATTCAAATTCAGCCACGCCTCTTATTTGGGGTGACTTTTCGGCTAACAGAGTAGTAATTAATGGTAATGCAACCAACAATTTTAACAACAGGACATTTTTCAGCAATGGTAGTGCTGGGGGTACAACAGCTTGGTACAATGATAGTGATGAAAGGTTGAAAAAGAATATTAATACTATAGAGTCTCCGCTGGACAAAGTACTTCAATTGCGAGGTGTAAATTATGAATGGAAAGATACTGAAAATCATGAAGAGGGAGAGCAAATTGGATTTATCGCTCAGGAAGTATCTGAAATTTTACCTGAAGTTGTAGATAAAAGTGGAGACTACTATTCAATGCAGTATGCGCCAATAACAGCTTTGTTGGTAGAAGCTATGAAAGAACAGCAAAAATTGATTGAAGATTTGGAAAATGAAATTGAGAAATTAAAGAAAGAACATTATAATGAAGAATAATTGTAATATATTTTGATTTTTAGTATAATTATTAAATATTGACAGTTGACTTTTGACAGTTGACAATTGACATTTGACCCTTGGATTTTTAAGATTCTTAAAAAATCAAAAGAACAACAAAACTTAATTTTTTATTTTATTATTTAAATTATTTTATTATTTAACCTTATGAAGAATGACATTATTGCAGGACTGGATATCGGTTCTACAGAAATACGCCTAGTGATAGGCCAGAGAGAACAGACTGAAAATGGCGGAGTTTTAAAAGTGATTGGAGCTGTAAGCGCGCCAGCCGAAGGGATAAACAAAGGAGCTGTGAAATCAATTGAAGACGTCACTTCATCTATTTCTGCGTGCCTAGAAAAAGCAGAAAGGCTCGTCGGGGTGCCGGTAGAAAGCGTTTGGGTAGGGATAAACAGCCCGAATATCAAATGCGAAAAGAGCAAAGGCGTGGTAGCAGTTGGAAAATCAGATGGTGAGATAAGCCAAGACGATATAGAAAGAGCTCTAGAAGCGGCTCGCGCTTTGAGTGTTCCGCCAAACTATGAAATTATCCATGTCATTCCTATCAAGTTCACTGTAGATAATCAGGAAGATATCAAGGATCCTATCGGCATGATCGGTGTTCGGTTGGAAGTAGAGACTTTGATTATTCAGGGGCTTTCCAGCCAGATAAAAAATTTGACCAAGGCTATATTTAGGACTGGTCTTGATATAGAAGATTTGGTCCTTTCTCCTTTGGCAGCCGCTGAAGCAGTAATTGGCATGAAGCAGAAAGAGCTGGGGGCGGCTTTGGTAAATATAGGCGCTTCTACTACTAGTTTGGCTGTGTTTGAAGAGGGCGAGCTTCTTCATACGGCTGTGATTCCGATTGGCTCTGATCATATTACCGCGGATGTAGCTATCGGACTTCGGTGCCCGATCAATTTGGCTGACAGAATCAAGATAGAATACGGCAGCGCCAACCCTGACAAATTCCACAAAAAAGATGATGTTGATATTACCGATATAGCCAGAGAGGAAGATGCTCAGGGCGAAGTCAAAACAATTTCTCAAAGATATTTATCAGAAGTGATAGAAGCTCGGGTAGAAGAGATATTTGAAAAAGTAGATGAGGAGCTCAAAAAAATAGACCGCTCTGGCATGCTTCCAGCCGGCATATTTCTGATCGGCGGAGGCACTAGACTTCATGATATAGTTGAGGCTGGAAAAAAACAGCTTCGCCTTCCAGTGACTCTTGGCATAAACAAAAATATTCTTTCTGTGATAGACAAGGTGAATGAAACAGAGTTTTTAACGGCTCTTGGTTTGGTAGCCTGGGGA
>Ga0066639_10001958_pt1 | contig 18134 bp, 19 predicted proteins | sample CryGeyCG2114_010_2_FD_59504 | JGI IMG/M metagenome (GOLD analysis project Ga0066639, IMG submission 59504) | Groundwater microbial communities from aquifer - Crystal Geyser CG10_big_fil_rev_8/21/14_0.10 | ecosystem: Environmental > Aquatic > Deep subsurface > Groundwater | place: USA: Utah...
AAAAAAAACGCGCAGTCTCATGACTGCGCGTTTAAAATTTTTTGTCTGCCTTAGAGACCAACTTAAAGACTAACTAATTTTAATTTTAAATCTCCAGCGTAAGAAAAGACATCTTCCTTTTCTAGATCTAAATATGAATACTGCAAGCGAAGTTTCGCTTCTTTACCCCACGCTTTGGCCCGGATAGCTTCATAATCAGCTCGAAATTTGGCTATTTCTTCTGAGCTTGAGCCAACGTCTTTCAAGGTCAATCCTGCGCCAGTAAGATTTTTTTGAAGAGAACCAATGTGCCCACCATAAGCAAGAGGGTTTCTCCTCATATACTCGAGAGAGTACACTGCTTCAGACTTCATCTGCGCCACACGTTTTTCATTTTGTTTGGCTTCACTCGGCCCAATAGGGATGGAAATGCAACCACACAAAATTACCATTACACAAACAGCGATTATTACTTTCTTCATTTTGATTCTCCTTGTTTTTTGAAGACCTGATTTAAAACCCAACTTTATTCATACAAAAAATAAAACCCCGTGTCAATACGAGGTTATATTTTTTAAACTAATTTTTTAAGTTCTCCTTGATATTTTCTCATTACATCCATAGAAGCTTTCATTTGGTCTTCACCTCCTTTTACTCGTCCTTGTACTTCCTCGGCTATTTTTTTAAATAGTTCAGGGTCTTTATTGATTATAGTCAAAAGCTGATCAATCTGCCCTTCGGGCACACCTTGGCTTTTAAGCATTTTTCGCATGAAAAAATCTTTTATCATATGTAATTAACAATCTAGCAAAATTATGATATCTTTTCAAATATAAGTAAGGGCCTTTAGCTCATCTGGTAGAGTGCGCCCATGGCATGGGCGAGGTGACCGGTTCGAGTCCGGTAAGGTCCACCCGATTAAATTATGAAATTATACCAAAAATTTATTTTACCCCAGTTGATTAATTTGGTTATGAAAAACTGGGTTGATGAAAAAGAACGAGCTAATTTAATAAAAAAATCTTCGGGAGTAACACTTGAAATTGGTTTTGGTTCAGGTCTCAATCTGCCATTTTATGAAAACACCACAAAACTCTACGCCTTAGACCCATCTAAAGAACTCTGGAGTTTAGCTAAAGAAAGGATTAATGCAGTTTCTTTTCCAGTTGAGTTTATTGAAGCATCAGCAGAAAAAATTCCCCTAGCTGACAATACAGTGGACACCGTCGTGAGTACTTGGACTTTATGTAGTATTCCAAAACCAGAATTAGCTTTAAAAGAAATAAAACGAATACTAAAACCAAATGGAAAATTTATTTTTATAGAACACGGAAAATCTCCAGAAGAAAAAATATTCCAATGGCAAAAAAGGCTCAATCCAATTTGGGGTCGTCTGGCTGGTGGGTGCCAACTTGATAAAAAACCTGATACTTTACTTTCTAATACTGGTTTTGAAATAGTAGAATTAGAAAAAGGGTTACAATGTCCACAAATTTTTAGCTATATGTACAAAGGATCTGCTATTATAAAAAAAGGATATGAATAAAAAACATCTCGAGCAAATCAGCCAATTTGTATATGAAATGGGAATCCATCAAAAGACACCCCGTTCAGGTCTATGGTTTCTAGGCTCCGGAGAACAATCCGTGGCAGAGCATCTTTTTCGAACAGCTATGATCGCCTATGCTCTCTGCCACCTCACCCCAAAAGCCGACAAACACAAAGTCTTATTTATGGCCCTAGTCCATGACATCGGAGAAGGTCGAACTTCAGACTTAAACTATGTCCACCAGCGCTATGGCCGACTAGCCGAAGCTAGTGCAGTCAAAGATATCGCCGACAGTGTACCATTTGGAAAAGAAATAGAGGATGCTTATTTGGAAGAAAGTAAACGCGAGACTCTAGAAGCCAAACTCGTCAAAGACGCCGACAACATAGAGTGGCTGGCCACCATGCGGGAAGAAGAAATAAAAGGCAATGTTAAAGCCGGTAGTTGGGCGGTGATAGCTTTTAAGCGCTTAAAGACCCCAGCTGGTATCGCTATAGGCAAACTGCTTTTAAAAAACCACCCCGACGCTTGGTATTTTGATGAAAAAGACGCTTGGTTTGTAGATCGTGATCCAAAAGAGAAAAAATGGCGAAAGAAGAAATAATTGTTTCTTGACACAAGCTAGTATATAAATTAGTCTAAAAAGAACGCCTACCCGTCCAATAAACGAAAGTTGAAATTTGGATCAAACGGAGTAGGTGTTTCGTTTTTAGCTCTTTAACAAATGGAGGTTTTCTTATGGACGGTATTTGGTTTGAAGAAGAAGCTTTTAATTTAATCCGAGGTAAAGAATCAGATATAATCTTACCTAAATGGGAAGAAGTTATGTCTATTTTCGGATTAATAGGGGAAAAGAAAGGTGGCCATTTTGAGATTTTATGTATCAATCATAAAGAAAAAACCCCTTCTCTTTATTTGTATCCGACCAATAACCACAAAAACTATCCTCATTTTTATTGCTACGGTTGTGGTGTTAGCGGATCCTTAATCCATTTTATCATGCATATGATAAACAGAAATGAAATCCCAGATACTATTGAAGGTCAAAAAAAATTCATAAGAAATTTACTTGAAGAATTTAATCTTAGCTGGGAAAATCCAAACCAATTGATATTTGATTTTGATTTTGATTTTGAAGAAAGATAAATGGATTAAACTTCCTTTAGCCGCCGACCTCTTGGTCGGCGGCTATTTTTACCTATAAAAACGGAGTTTTAACCTAAACATATTGACTAATCTACTCTTTTATGATATAGTCTTAGCTGGTGTTTGAAACTGAAAATAACGAAAGGAGAAATAGTATGAGTGAAAAACTGATATTTTTATCACTTATCGCTCTTTTTTGGCAGGTGACTTTTACACCAGTCAAAACAGAGGAGATGCCTCCCCCACCATCTATAGTCTTGGTAGCGGATATCAAGGTACTAGAAAGACAGTTGACTTCGCTAATGAATCAGCGAACAGTCTATGTTCTGGCCAGTCTCAATCCACCACCAGAAAAAGTGGTGGATAAGGAAATCTTGATTAAGGCTTTGATGGAGCAGGAATCCAACGGCAACCCAAATGCTATTGGAGATAAAGGTAAAGCCCACGGCTGTCTGCAAATACATAAATGTGCTGTCATTGACGTAAATCGTCATTTTGGCACAAAGTATAAGCATTCAGACCTTTTGGGTAATGTATCTCTATCAAAAGAAATCTGTCGAAAATATTGGCAGATTTACGCTCCAGACAATGCAAGCCCCGAAGAGCTTGCCAGACTCTGGAACGGGGGTCCGGACTGGAGAAAAGACCCTGACACCATCGTCTACTGGCGAGGTGTCAAAGCCATCCTACACAGGATGATCACCGCCGACCAAGAGGTCGGCGGTTTTTTATAAAAATATTATACCTCGACAATCCGTTGCTTTTTAGTCCTATTTTAGTTATTATATCTGGGTATTTAGAAAGGGCCCTTAGCTCATTTGGTAGAGCGCCTCATTTGCACTGAGGAGGCGAGCGGTTCGAATCCGCTAGGGTCCACCGATAAAAACATTAGCGCCTTTCATGGGCGCTTTTTGTTTTTTCGGTGGGCACTAAGCAAAGCAACTACTTGCTTTGCGTGCGGATTCGAAAGACTTTTCGTTACAAAATATCTGCTAAGAATATTTTGTCGAAAAGTACCCGCGACCGTAGGGCGAGAATCCGCTACGGCAGGGTCGTGAAAATTTAAAAATGACGATTTTAAAATTATTCCTGACCACAAGATAGGTTCCAAGCTGAATCAAAAAGTACCCGCGACCGTAGGGCGAGAATCCGCGATAAAATATTCCTGACCACAAAATAGATTTCAAAAAAAACGCCGACAGAAAACAATCTGTCGGCGTTATGTTTGACTTATTATCCAATATAGCGCAAATTAGTATTTCTTATGTGTTCTTGTCGCTCGCCGACCTCTATTTCTTTCAGGTGGTCGTTCATTGCGACAATACTACAAGGGTCAACTAGACCTATAGGGGGCATTCTCTTCTTTCTATCTACCCCAAAGTGTTTAGACATTAATTCATTCACTATTATTTGCATGTAATTATTCCTCCTAAAAAACCTTGCGTTCAAAGTTTTTATTGTTGTTTTATTTCCAGCTTCGTTTCGCTATTTAATTTTCAAAGACCCATGTTACTAAACAAAAATCTAATTTATTTTAATGATACATCAATAAAATAAATAGTCCACTAGTTCGGGGTGGTACCAAAAAAACCACCCTTTGGGTGGTTTTTTGTGATTTTATACTTAAAACCCTATTCTGCCGGAGCGTCTTCGGAGGCTGTTTCAGCACCCATCTCGCCTGAGACTTCTTCTTTTGGCTCATGCATAGATTTGTCTCCACAAGCACAAGGGGTAAGGGGTTGAGCATTGTTGGAGCAAGTAGCTTCTGTACACATACCTGGCGCGTCAGCTACACCACCACAGTTTCCACCACAAATAAAGTGTTCGTCCATATAAATTTAACAATATTAAAACTGATAAAAAACGACTAATCTTTATTATAACAAAAATCCCCCTCAGCAACTAGTTGCCAGGGGGGATGGTAGAGAACAGTTTTTTAGACAGCTACAGGGTTCTGAGCCCTTTCCCGTCTTATGTTTTCAACCTCACTCCAAGTTGGAGTGCCCAGCGAACGATCTTGCATCCTACGTTTGTGCAAAATCGTTCGAATCCACGATGGGAGGGCCATGAGCTCTTGTGAAGTTAATTCCTTGCTTTCCACTATATTTCTCCTTTTTGACAAGTTTCCAGCTGGACCACCCAGTTTTCCACTTGTTCTCTCTATTTACAATAATAACATAGGATAAATTACTGTCAACCCCGTAGTGAATTTTGGTATTGGGCGGAGCCCGCTCCGCTTTTCAGACGGAGTAACGCCAAAATCCCTGCCTTGCCGGCAGGCAGGTACTACGGGGTCAAGATGTTTTAGATCTAATAATAAACTCCTATTAGTCGCTTATGCTCCTTGTAAGTAACTGAGCAGTGTATCCTCCCCTTTTTATCATGAAAATAGAATATGCACGGGGTTTTGATAGGATTCAAGGTAGCAGAAATAGACGCCAAACCCGGATTCGATATCGGAGTTGGAGGTAAACCCTTGTTTCTATAAGTATTATAAGGAGAGTCTATATATTTGTCTTTTGGGACCACTACTGGCCACCAACCACCATCTTCACTCCCTTTGGCATATTGGAGCGTAGCATCTATATCTAAACTCATATCAGCAAAAATACGATTCCAAATAATACCCGCTATCAATCGTTTATCAGTACCATTAGTCTCTCTTTCTATCAGCGAAGCTATTTTTAAAACGGTTTCCAATTTTAAAACTCCAAGAGCTTTAAAATCTATTTTATCCATTACTTGAGAGTTAAATTTACCTATCATCCGAGTAACAACAGATGTACTATTTTCCCCTTTATAAACAGTGTAAGTTCCTGGATAATAATAGCCCTCAAAATTTACTAATTTATGAGTACTAAAATCTATAAATTTATTTTTTTCATCTTCACCCCAATTTAAAGCCTCAGCAAAACGCTCGGCTGCTTGCTCTTTGCGTAAACCTTGAGGAATATTTACATATTTAAAACTAGGATTTATAGCATTGTTGATCGCTGAGATATTATCTAAAGCAAAATTATAAGAATAAAGAGCTACTGGGTTGGCCAAAAAACCAATCTCAGGGGAAGTCGCACTATCTTTTATTTCTTTGTTCGCAAAATCAACAGAGACTACGAGTTTATCTGGTCGACTAGTTTGACCAGCCACCAAAGGCCAAACCAAGACAAGTAAAACCCCTACTAAAAATAGGGTTAATATTATAATTTTTTTTGAGCCAATGATTTTAAATATAGATTTCATGATTAAAGAATAGCTCAGATTAAACTTTAAGTAAAACCTAATTATTTACCGCTTTAGCAACCACAGGAACAACCTGTTCATCGAAAATTTCTGGGATTATTTTATGAGGATTTGGGTCTGAAACACAAGAAGCTAAAGCTTTGGCAACTTTCACTTCCATAGCAATATCGATATTTTTTATCTTTCCATCAAGCAGTCCTCTAAATACCCCCGGAAAAACTAAGGCGTTGTTTATTTGATTTGGATAATCACTTCGGCCTGTAGCTACCACCAAAGCTCCTGCAGAACTCGCCAAACTCGGATCTATTTCTGGGTTTGGATTAGCTAAAGCAAAGACTATAGAATCTGTCGCCATAGACTGTATATGTTTAGCGGTCAAAAGATCCCCCGAACTTACTCCAATAAACACATCCCGTCCTTCTACTGCTTCATCGAGTCCACCAGTTATGTTTTGATGATTGGTCAAAGACGCTAATTCTGTTTTTACTTCATTTAAATCAAATCTGTCTTTAGACAACAATCCTTTGCTGTCCACGACTACAATATCCAAAACACCACTCTCGAGCAATAATTTTACAATCGCTGTTCCTGCTGCTCCTGCCCCAGATACTACTATTTTTAAATCTTCTAATTTTTTACCAGCTACTTTAGTAGCATTAATGAGACCAGCTAAAACCACAATGGCTGTCCCATGTTGATCATCATGAAAAACCGGAATATTCATCTCCGCTCGCAATCGACTCTCTATTTCAAAACATCTTGGAGCACTAATGTCTTCTAGATTTATACCAGCAAAAGACGGCTCCAAAGCTTTTATTATATTTATTATCTCTTCGGTGTCTTTTGTCTTCAAACACAAAGGGAAAGCATCAATGTTCGCAAATTCTTTAAAAATCATCGCTTTACCTTCCATGACCGGTAGACCAGCTTCTGGTCCAATATCTCCTAAACCAAGAATGGCTGTCCCGTCGGTCACTATAGCCACCCTATTTCCTTTGCCCGTATAATCCCAAACTTTTTTTGGCTCTGCAACAATAGCTTTACAAGCGACAGCTACACCAGGTGTATAAACCAAACTCAAATCCGCCATGCTTGCGATCTTTTTTTTTGCTGTTATTTCAACCTTACCTTTTAGTTTACTGTGAATATCTAAAACTTCCTGATCAAAATCCATAAATAAATTATTTTAAAGCTAGATTAATGAGGTGATCTATAAATTCGGAATAAGAACACCCTACGGCTTCTAACGATTTTGGTAGTAGAGAATGTGGAGTAAGCCCTGGTAGAGTATTGACCTCCAGCGCATACACCCCCTTAGGTGAGACAATAAAATCTGTTCTGGAATAATGCCTCAAACCCAAAGCTTGGTGGATTTTTTTTGATAATTCTTCTATTTGCTCCTTTTCTGATTGAGAAAAGCAACCTGGACAAACCTCTTCAGTCTGACCAGAATATTTGTCGTCATAAGACCAAAATTGACCATTGTTTGGTTTTCGTATTTCAATCGGAGGCAAAGAATATATATCTCGTTTACGAAAATCATCTACCACCCCACAAGTAGCTTCTTTTCCTCTGACAAATTCTTCTATTAAAATATTGTCGGAACAAGAAAAAGCATCTAGTACCGCTTGGACGAGCTCATCAAAATTTCTCGCAATACTAACACCGACAGAGGAACCTCTATCAGCTGGTTTGACCACCCACGGTGGAGACATTTTATTAAAAATATTCCGAGCATAATCAGAAGCCTCACCTCCACTGTAAGTAAAATCTAGTCCAAAAGGCGTTGGAATGCCATGTTGTTTAAATATTTTCTTAGATTGACTTTTGTTCATACCTAAAGCCGAAGCAAAATGACCAGAGCCGGTATAAGGGAGGTTTAAACTATCCAAAAATCGCTGTATTTGACCATCTTCACCGTATTCACCATGTAAAGCATTGAAAGCTATGTCAGTGTATTTTGGTAAATCTACTGGAACAATAGGTACACCCGCCACATGCCAAGTACCATCTTTTGTTATCAAGACATCAACTACTTGATATTTGTCTGACAGATTTTGCAAGACACTGCCACCGGTGGCCAACGACACTTCGTATTCGTGCCCTAGGCCTCCGCGCAAGACACCAACGCGGGTTTTGGCCATAATTTTAGAGAGGTAAATAAGACTTCACTTTTTCGATCACGTCATCTAGGGTGAAGTTCGCTTTAATAAGAAAGTCGTTAGCTCCCAAACCTTTAGCTCGCTCGATATCTTCTTTTTGACCAAGATTTGAAAAAACTACCACTGGAACTGATTTTAGAGACTCTATCTGACGCATTTTTTCTAAAGCATCAAAACCATTCATAATAGGTAAAAGTAAGTCGAGGAGTATCAGACTTGGTTTCTCGTCTTGGGCCACAGACACAGCACTTTCGCCGTCGGCAGCTATAGCTAATTCATATCCCTCTTTTTCTAGTCGTTTAGCTGTTAGAGACCTTAAAAACTCGTCGTCTTCAACAATTAAAATCTTGTGTGTGGCCATAAAATATTTGTATAAAATTAAGCTGTTAAAATCAGTTATTGTTATTATATCATTATAAACAAATCACTCAAGCTTGGCGAATAGGTAGAGTAAAGTGAAAAGTTGTCCCTTGGCCAGCTTTACTTTCAAACCAAAGAGATCCTTTGTGATTTTCAATAATGTCTTTTGTTATAAACAACCCCACCCCACTACCATCTGGTTCTGTCCCCACAGCATTAGAAGCACGGAAAAACTTACCAAAAACTTTTTTTTGTTCTATATAAGGAATACCTATACCACTATCACGAACAAAGACTTCAATCATTTGATTGGCAGAATTTAATTTATCATCATTTACTACTACTTCTACCCTTCCACCAATGGGAGTATATTTTATAGCATTATCTATTAGATTTTCTAAAACAACCCTAATTTTCCCTGGATCAGCTTGGATGGTGGGTAGGTTTATAGTTGGTTTATTAAATTCTAGTAAAATCTTTTTGCTTTCTATTTGATTATCAAATTCTTTAATCACATCTTCTATTAGATTTACTATATTTACTTCATCTAATTTAAATTCCGCTAATTTTTTACTTTCTATTTTATCTATCTCCAGTAGACTATTTAAAATAGTGATGAGTTGACCTACTCCCACTTCTCCTTGTTTTAAAAACTTAGCTTGTTCTTCATTTATTTCCCCGAGTTGACCAGATAGCATCATGTTAAATGTCCATTTGATACCTGATAGAGGAGTTCTCATTTGGTGAGCTGTGACTGAGATAAACTTTGACTTGGCTTTATCAAGAGACTCGAGCTCCTCTTTTGCTATACGGAGCTCCAATTCTTTTGCATAAAGACGACGATTATTCTCTTCCATTTTAGTGCCATATTTACGAACCCATTCTAACTGCTCAGTCTTAGTAGTGGAGACGTCTTTTTTAATTTGTTTTTTTGTAAAAAAATTGAGATTGTTGATCGATTCAAAATGATAATTAAAAACCAAAGCAAAAAATAAATAAACGAGAGCGAATGGGGAAAATTGACCTAAAATACTCAGGTCCATTTGAGTTAAAAAGTTTGTTAGAATAAAAATCAAAGCGAACGAAGAAAAGATACTCACAAACAACGTTTCAAAAACCCCCAACAAAATAGCAGTTTCTATGATCGGTAAGAGAAGTAAAACTGGCGCTACCGCCACCGAGGAACTAACAAAAGATATTATTATAGACACTAAGAGAAAATCTGCTAATATTTGCCCCCAAGCAAGAAGACGTCCAAAAAAAACGTCTGTCTTGAATTCTACATACTGAACTAAAAATAAAAATATGAAGTTTAAAATAGCTGAACTAAAAAACAAAATCAACAAATCATCTCCTCGCCAAAAATGTAAATCTGTTTTGGTAAGATTTAGATAATCAACACCTATAATAAAAATAATCCCTACACAAATATAAAACCACCGACTCAATACAAATCGCAGGTTATAAGTTAGTTTGAATTGTTCGACTTGATTCATGATAAATAAACTACTATTTATTTTATCATGCTGTCCCGTCTTTTTCTATGAAAATTTACCACAAACCTGTGAACTTCTCCGTTGGCAAGCAAAATTTCATTGTAGTATTGGTGGATTATTTGTTTATCACCTAAAATATTTTTTGGTCGATGATGTTCATCTTTGGTCACTGCCACTACTTTTACTAACTCTCCGAAATCCAAACTATTTATATATTTTTGAGCAATATTAAATTGAGCTTTACCGCCATCTATCACCACTAGGTTTGGCGCTCGCCAGTCAGGGTGACTAAAACGTCGTTTCAAAACCTCGAGTAAATTTGCGGTATCATCTGGACGATTTTTAGCTGAACCTTTTATTTTAAATTTTCTATACATAGATTTATCAAACTCACCACCAATCAATACCACCATTCCGCCGACAGTTTCCACTCCTTGAGTATGAGCTATGTCATAGGCCTCTATTTTAAAGCCAAGATTGGTATTAGTGGATTTATATTTTATTAGAGCTACATCTTTTATATGATTGAGAGCAAAAATCTGATTGCGAATTTGGCTGGCTTTTTCAAACTCTTGTTTCTTAGCTAAGCTATTCATTTCTTTAGTCATGCTTTTTATCAACTCCCCTTTTTTACCATCAAAAAACAGCTTAATGTGGCGGATTATTTTTGCATAATCTTTTTGACTGATTTCTCCCGAACACACTCCGGGACAGAGGCCGATCTGGCGATTAAAACAAGGTTTACCCGAATCTGAAATACATTTATCCCGAAAAGGAAAAATCTTTCGCACTATCTTTAAAGCTTCTTTCAATTCTGCTCCATGAGGAAAAGGTCCAAAAGTATACTTAATATTCTCAGGATCAATATCTGTCACCAAATCTCGTCCACGAACTTGTAAAACTCGAGGAAAATCTTCTTTAGTAACAATCACTTGCCAAAAACTTTTGTCGTCTTTTTCGCGAGTATTATAAAGTGGTTTATTTTTTTTGATAAGCGAAGCTTCCAATATGAGCGCTTCGAGGACGGAATCTGTCTCTTGCCATTCTACCTTGTCTGCAAGTTCCAACATCTTCACAATTTTTGGTCCACGAGTAGAAACAATATCTTTATTGAAATAACTTTTTACCCGATCGGCAAGTGAGGTCGCTTTGCCGATATACAAAATAACCTTCCCTTGTTTAAAGAAGTACACCCCTGGACTATCTGGCAATTTAGATTGTTTTATATCTCTTAAAATCATGATTATTCTCTAAAGCTTAACAAAAATAAGGACTTATGCTAAGATGTTTGTGGTTCGCAAAGAGTGGTTTGTTCAAATAAAAATATTCGGCGATGAGGTGGTCATAGACTATCGTTGTCCTACACCCCTGAAAGAATGATTATTGTCCAACGAAAAGCAGAGTTAATGCCGTAAAAGCATTATCACTTCTTTCCAAATCAAAAGAGAATAGTACATCTTTCCTGAGGCATAGGTCTCAAAAACAAAGGGTAGTGTGGGACTGAAATCCCTTCCCCAAAAAAAACCAGCGAACTGCGAGCGGACCCCCGATCACGATAGTCTATAGGCGCCTATAGACATCGGATCGGGTTTTTTATTCTCTAAAAAATATCGAGGTCGAACCTTGATATTTTGATTATTTCTTTTTATCTTTTCGTAAAACCTTGCGCAAATAGTTTGCGGTGTGTCCATCTGAATTTGCCACCACTTCTTCTGGTGTGCCTTTCGCCACAAGGTGTCCGCCACCAGCCCCACCTTCTGGCCCCAAATCAACGAGATAGTCTGACGACTTGGCGACATCTAGGTTGTGCTCGATCACTACCACAGTATTGCCTTTATCTACAAGTTTTTGCAAAATTTCAATCAGATTTTTCACATCTTCATAATGTAGACCTACGGTTGGCTCGTCTAAAATATAGATAGACTTCTGGATAAAGGGTCTATATAGTTCAGATGATATTTTCACTCGTTGAGCTTCACCACCAGATAAAGTAGTAGCAGATTGACCAAGCTCCAAATATCCTAGACCGACTTCGTTTAAAGTTTTGAGTCTGTCATAAATAGCAGGTATGTCTTCAAAAAAAGTTAGCGCTTCTTCGATAGTCATATGGAGTATGTCATTAATATTTTTCTTTTTATACATGACTTCTAGTGTCTCTTTTTGAAACCGAGTACCCATACAAATATCGCAGTCCACATACACAGTCGGCAAAAAATGCATTTCTACTGCTATCTGCCCATTTCCCTGACAGGCTTCACAACGTCCACCTTTTACATTGAAAGAAAAACGCGACGGCTTCCAACCACGAATTTTAGCCAGATCAGTACTAGCAAACAAATCTCGGATAAAAGTAAAAGCACCAGTATAAGTAGCAGGGTTTGACCGAGGAGTCCGCCCGATAGCAGACTGGTCTATGAGTATAGCTCGACTCAAGTATTCTGAGCCGGCAAATTCGCTACAATTAAAAATCTTGTTAGAACGATATTTTCTATCAAAACGCGCTTGCAAATTTTTATACAAAATCTCATACACAAAAGAGGACTTGCCTGAGCCAGACACACCTGTCACTGTCACTAGTTTGCCAAGCGGTATATCTACATTGAGATTTTTGATATTGAAAATATTTCCATTGCGAATCCGTAGTGAACCTTTTTCACTAGTCCGCCTCTTCTCTGGTAATGGTACTTTTTCCTCACCCAGTAAATAATCTAGAGTTAAAGATTTAATTTTACTTTTTTTATCTAAAAGATTTTCCAACCAGTCCATGGCCACTACTTTACCACCATGAATACCCGCCCCCGGACCAATATCTACCAAATAGTCCGAGGCTAAAATAGTATCTTCGTCGTGTTCCACCACCACTATAGTGTTGCCGAGATCCCGCAGATCAAGCAGGGTTTTAATCAGGCGATCATTGTCACGACTATGCAGACCAATAGTCGGTTCATCGAGCACATACAAAGTACCTACCAATCGTGAGCCTAGTTGTGAAGCCAGACGAATACGCTGAGCTTCACCACCAGAGAGAGTATTGGCCTTGCGATCGAGCGACATATAGTCTAGCCCCACATCGACAAGAAACTCCAGTCGGGAGTTTATCTCTTTCAAAACCGGTTCAGATATCTCCGCTTGTTTTTTAGACAATTTTAGGCCAGCAAAAAATGCAAAAGCGTCGCTTATAGATAGAGCCGTCACCTGCACTATATTTAGTTTTTTAGCACCAGATTTCAAAAACACATGGAGAGCTTCTTGTCTCAAGCGAGCTCCCTGACAGTCTGGGCAAGCTTCTTCACCAAACATATGTTTAGTACCAAGACCATGACAAGTAGGACAAGCGCCGTATGGAGAGTTGAAAGAGAAAAGTCGAGGTTCTATTTCAGGATAAGAAAAACCATCATTTGGACAAGCAAATTTGGCTGAAAGAATAAAATTCTCTTGGGATTTTTTCAAAACATCTACTTTGTTTTTACTATCACCTACCACTATTCGCACCAAACCATCAGCTTCTTTTAAAGCCCTCTCTACCCCTTCAGACAAACGAGTCACAGCATCGTCATACACAGCCGTATCAATAGTGTCAGCGAGGTTTCCTCGGGCCGCCGAAGTCTTTGACGAAGGCGCCTTGTCCGCCTTTTTAGAAGGTTTTACCAAATGTTCAACATTTATTTCATCCACCAAAACATCTATGTCGTGCTTAGTGTTTTTGGCGAGGATTATTTGTTCACGGAGTTTGTAGCGTTTGCCATCAGCGAGCACCTCAACATAACCTTTGTCGAGTAAATCGTAGAGGAGCTGATAATACTCACCTTTTCGACCACGGACAACCGGGGCATAGATTTGGAGAGTTTGAGTATCTGATATTTTTTTAGCTAATTTACCAGTCACTTTTTCTTGAGCTAAAGCCACTATCTCGTCATTAGTCATTTTTTTTATCGGATCACCACAGACAAGACAGTGAGGTTCACCTACTCGAGCAAAAAGGACTCTCAAATAATCGTAGATTTCAGTGATAGTGGCCACGGTTGAACGTGGGTTTTGTGAACGAGATTTTTGATCTATAGAAATAGCTGGGGACAAGCCCGTAATCTCGTCCACATCTGGCTTTTGCATTTGTTTTAGAAATTGTCGAGCATAAGCAGATAGTGACTCCACATAACGACGCTGACCTTCGGCAAAAATGGTATCAAAAGCCAGACTCGATTTTCCAGAACCGGACAAACCTGTAATAACCGTCATCTTGTCACGCGGAATACGCACATCAATATTTTTCAAATTGTGTGTTCGAGCGCCTTTGATATTGATATATTTTTCTTCACTATTTTTTGCCATATCGCATAAAGTTCCCATGGATTTGCCCATGGGTATGTATAGGGTACTTTAGCATACTAAAAACTAAAAGTCTCCTCCGCTTCCGACTTCGCCCAAAGGCTACATCGTGACGAGGCAAGCTTCGGCGGACCAAAAGAAAAACCGCCCGAACTACTTAGTCCAGACGGTCTGTTTTTGTTACCAATGACACAAAAGTGCCATAAGTGACGAATCCCAACAACAAAAAAGTTAGTGGGTGAGTTAGTATATTCCAAGTGAGAGTCACCCAAAAAACTTTTTTTCTCATACAAAGATCTCCTTTCCAACTGAGCATGATAACAGAAAAAGAAATTTTAGGCAAAACCTAGTAGTACCTGCCGGCCGGCAAGGCAGGGATTTTGGCATTACTCCGTCTACAAAGCGGAGCGGGCTACGCTAAATGCCAAAATTCACTACAGGGAAAATAAAATCCCCGCAGGCCACTACTGTATAAATACAAAGTGTGTCTGCAGGGATTGGATGATAGCAATAGAAAATATCCTACGCCACCATCACCACTCGGTGCTCATATGGGGAGCTGATGTCCCCTTGAAGGCCGAAGCCATCGGGGTCAAACCCGAACTCGGCACAGAATGCACCGAAGCCTTCTGGCAGGATTTCGTCAATCGCCTCTCCGAGACGATTTTGAGCTTGCTTCTTTAGACCTTCATAAAAGGCCTTTTGTGGTGTTTTCATTTCAAAATTCTCCTTATTCTTAGGTACAAGCAAATTTGGACCACCCAAACCACCTTACCTTCTACCCTCATACTAGCATATATAGCTTATTTTGTCAATACCTACTATTGACATATTATAAATACATTCTCTTATTCACAAAAATAGCCTTATTTTGAGCCATAATAAAACCCCTGATAGTTACTTTTGTAACTATCAGGGGTACATTTTACCTGAGGGATTTTAAGGCTCAACTTCTTTCGATTCAACTTTTGTATCAGAAGGAATCGAAACAAAAAAGTATGAATCTTCTATGCAAACAGCTGACACCGTTCCAGATTTAGGCGGCTCCATGTCAGAGAGAAAGGAGTATACACTTTCCGGATCTATATCATCTTTCTTTTTTACAACGACCACCCATTTTTCACCACTTTGACAAGTAGTGAGCACGTTGAAAGAGATGTCGCCTGTTTGTGTTGAATATCTTATTGGGTGATCAGAATAATCATAAACAAACGCAGTAACAAGGGTGAAAAGTAACGTAATTGTTGTAATAAAACAAACCAACCACAACACCAACTCGGCTTCACTATCTGATGCAAGGAATACAAAAAAACTTAAAAATAAACCCAAACTAACAATAAAAATAATTAAACCCATATCCAAACCCTTTCATACAGTAGAATATTAAAGAACGCTTTATATTTTGGAGGCAATCTCCAAATTTTCTAATATATCTCTACCACAAGTTTGGGTTTTATGCAAGTAAGGCATTTAGCTCCTTTATCTCATCCCGTAGGATAGCAGCGGTTTCAAAGTCTAGGTCACGGACAGCATCGGACATTTCTTGGTTTTTTTGTTTGATAAGTTTTTTCAGATTAGACTTCCCTTCCACATGGTCTATTTCAAGTAAACGACGAACAGCTTTGTGTCGCTCCGCCATCAGGTCTTCGGTAATGTCATTTATATTTTTAATAATAGTCTGTGGAGTAATGCCGTGTTTTTTGTTGTAAGCGAGCTGGACCGTGCGACGGCGATTGGTCTCGTCTATCGCCCTCTGCATAGAGCCGGTCACCACATCGGCATACAAAGTCACTCGGCCTGCCACATTGCGAGCAGCGCGACCTATGGTCTGGATGAGGGCTGTGTCAGATCGCAAAAAACCTTCTTTGTCCGCATCGAGTATACCTATAAAAGTCACTTCTGGTAAATCCAAACCCTCACGAAGCAAGTTTACACCCACCAAACAATCAAACTCTCCTTTGCGAAAATTCGTCAAAATCTGAATTCGCTCCATCGTTTTGATCTCGCTATGCAAATACTCAGCTTTGATACCCTCGGCTTTGAGAAACTCCGACAAATCTTCCGCCATCTTTTTGGTTAGCGTGGTGGCTATCACTCGCCCGCCGAGCGCTACATCTTTTTTTGTTTCAGCGATAAAATCTTTTACTTGACCACTATAAGTATTGTTACTAATCACCGGCTTTATGGTCAGTATAGGGTCCACTAGCCCTGTCGGACGAATGACTTGCTCTACTACTTGCTCACTTTTCTCTCGTTCAAAATTGCCCGGAGTAGCAGAAGTATAGACCACTTGCCCGACCCGCTCTTCAAACTCAGGAAACTTGAGGGGTCTATTGTCCAAGGCGCTCGGTAAGCGAAAACCGTATTCTATCAGCGTTTTCTTTCGACTAGCATCACCGGCATACATCCCACCGATTTGCGGTATGGCCACATGTGACTCGTCCACCACTGTCAAAAAATCCGGCTTACCATTTTTATCTTTCGGAAAATATGAAAGGAGCGTCTCAGGTGCTTCTCCAGCTTTTTTACCAGATAAGTGTCGTGAATAGTTTTCTATACCACTGGTGTAACCTATTTCAGCTATCATAGCCAAATCATAGTTCGTCCGACGCTTTAGTCTCTCGGCTTCTAGAGGTTTACCATCTTTCGTGAGCTTCTCGAGTTGTTTTGCCAGTTCCGCCCGAATACTTTTTATCGCCCCATCTTTAGTGTCTTTGTTGGTGATAAAGTGCTTGGCAGGGAAAAGGAAAAGTGATTCTGGTTTGTTCATCACCACCCGCGAAATAGCATCTATATGTAAAATCTCTTTCAATACCCCATCTTCTACTACCAGATTGTAAATCTCCTTTTCCGACGGTGGCATAATCTCGATCGAGTTGCCAATCACCCGAAAAGTACCTGAGGTTAAATCGGCGTTGGTGCGCTCGTAGTGTATGCCGATGAGTTGTTTTAAAAATGAAGTGCGGACTATCGGCTGACCCACTTTGATCAACAGATGCTCTTTCTTGTATTCCTCCGGACTACCCAGACCATAAATACACGATACCGAGGCAACGATGATCACATCTTTACGAGTAAGTAGAGACTGGGTAGAAGCGTGACGTAAGCGGTCTATTTCTTCATTTATCGAAGCGTCTTTTTCGATATAGGTGTCGGTGATTGGCATATAGGCCTCTGGTTGATAATAATCGTAGTAAGAGACGAAATAATGGACAGCATTGTCAGGAAAAAAGTCTTTGTATTCTTGGGCTAGCTGAGCAGCCAGAGTTTTGTTGTGAGCTATGACTAGGGTCGGCTTGTTTATTTTCTCTATGACACTAGCCATAGTAAAAGTCTTGCCAGAGCCAGTCACACCCAAAAGAGTCTGGTGCTTGAGACCTTTTTTTAAGCCCGCCAAAAGTCCTTTGATAGCCTCCGGCTGATCCCCCGCTGGTTTGTATTTGGTTTTGAGTTTGAATTTATCCATTATTTTTCCCTAACTGATTTAAAAGTTTTATTTTCACTTCCTCAAAATTTTCATCCAAAATAGCTTGGCGTAAGTCGTCAACAAGTTTTATAGTGAAGTGAAGATTGTGAATAGATGCCAAAGTCGCACCAAACATTTCTTTAGCTTTGAAAAGGTGATGGAGATAAGCCCGAGTATAGTTGGCACAAGTATAACAACCACAACCAATTTCTATTGGATTAAAATCTGTTTTATATTCCGCGTTTAAAATATTTACTCGACCATTTCTAGTATTTAAAGTGCCGTTGCGAGCCATCCGAGTCGGAGTGACACAGTCGAAAGTATCGACGCCGTTTTCCACACCTAGTATCAAATCTTCTGGTTCACCAATCCCGAGCAAGTGTCGTGGCTTGTCGGCCGGCAAGATAGCA
>Ga0066639_10001959_pt1 | contig 18132 bp, 14 predicted proteins | sample CryGeyCG2114_010_2_FD_59504 | JGI IMG/M metagenome (GOLD analysis project Ga0066639, IMG submission 59504) | Groundwater microbial communities from aquifer - Crystal Geyser CG10_big_fil_rev_8/21/14_0.10 | ecosystem: Environmental > Aquatic > Deep subsurface > Groundwater | place: USA: Utah...
CGAGACCTTTACTAAAGCTTGGCTGGAGGTGGTCAAGCCGTACCTAGCCCGCAAAAACAGTGTCTATATCTTCAACTCAGACAAGATGATGGTTCCGACCATTCAAGCTCTGCGAGCCACTGGCGGCAAGTTCGCCCAGCTGCTGATATGGGCAAAGACTCAGGCAGTTATCGGCAGGCTAGACTATCTCCCCCAGCACGAATTATTGATTTACGGCTGGTACGGAACGCATAAGTTTCACAAAAGCAAAGATAAAAGTATTTTGGTGTACCCAAAACCGAATAAAAGTAAGCTACACCCGACCATGAAGCCGGTTGGTTTACTCCGTCGGCTGATCCTGAACAGCTCCAAGATCGGGAACGTTGTATACGACGGTTTTATTGGTAGTGGCAGTACATTGCTGGCCTGCGAGCAGACCAAACGACGGTGTTTAGCCGTGGAACTTGACCCTGAATACTGCGCTACTGTAGTTGATCGCTGGCAAAAATTAACCGGACAAGTAGCAATAAAGCTGGAAGTTAATCATGAAAACCAGTAAGCAAAAACAGCTCGCCCTTGACCAGCTCAGGAAGACGCCCATCATCCAGGTGGTTTGTGAAAAAGTCGGCATTGCCCGCTCCACCTTCTACAGGTGGAAAGCAGAGGACTCAGATTTTTCGACTGCGGTAGACGAAGCTATAGACCAAGGCGTAAGCCTAATGAACGAATACGCCGAGTCGATGCTGATTAGTGCTATCAAAGACCAGAACCTAACCGCGGTATTCTACTGGTTGAACCACAGGCACCCGGCTTACGAAACCCATGTAAAGGTTGACGGCAGGATTAAACACCAGATCGATGCACTAACACCCGAACAGGCCAAGTTGATTGAGGGAGCACTAAAAAACGCCGGGCTGTTGCTAACCAAGAAGGAGATACCCGATGAGTCCTGAATCACCCTTTTCACCGGAACTATGGCAGGAGATCCAGACTAAACGCAGCGTACGCGTTAAACTAGCTCATGAAAGCTTGTATAACTTTGCACACATCTATTTCCCAGGCTATTTCGAATACCCTACGGCACTGTTTCAGCGGGAAATGTATGCGCTACTGGAAGATCCGGACGTGCGGCACCTAGGAATCGTCAGTTTTAGAGGCAGTGGCAAATCTAGCATCGTGACCACTTTCTTTCTGATGTGGGCCATCCTAGGCAAACAAGAAAAGAAGTACGCTCTGATTGCCAGCCAAACCCAAGTCCAAGCCCGAAAGCACTTGGCTAACGCCAAGCAGGAGTTCGATAGCAACGAGTTGCTACGTAATGACTTCGGGCCATTAAAGGAAACCAGTGACGAGTGGGGTTCCATGTCGCTGGTACTGCCAAAGTATGGGGCACGGATTAGCGCCGTGTCCAGTGAGCAAAGTATCCGTGGCACCCGTCACGGTTCGCATCGGCCGGATCTTGTGATAGCCGACGATGTGGAGGACCTGCAGTCAGTGAAAACCAGTGAAGGCCGTGAAAAAACCTTTGACTGGTACACCAGTGAGATACTGCCGGTCGGCGATCAGAGCACCAAATTCGTGCTAATCGGCAACCTACTGCATACCGACTCATTGATGATGCGTATGAAGGCCTTTAGCGAGCGGCAAGCTGATCGTTTCGTGTTTAAAGAATACCCTTTACTTGACGAAAACGGAGCCTGTCTGTGGCTTGGCAAGTATCCTACCCCAGCAGCAGTTGAACGGGAAAAGTCGGAAGCACCTAGCGAACGTGCATATTACCGGGAATACCTGCTGAAAATCCTGCCCGACAACATGCAGATAGTCAAACCGGAGGATATTACCTATTACGACAAAATACCCCAGCAGCTGGTAGGTGGTTATTACCGCATCGCCATCTGTGTTGACTTGGCTATATCCAAGAAAACCTCGGCCGATTATACGGCAATCGTAGTACTCGAAAAGCACGGTTACGGTAGGGATACCAAGATCTACGTCCATCCCTATCCAATCAATAAGCGAAATCTCTATAGTGAAACCGTTAAAGACATAGCATCGCTCAAAGCGCGGCACACGTCAGCTGACATATACATTGAAGATGTCGGTATGCAACGAGCAATCATTGAGATGCTAAGCCAGGAGAATATGCGAGCCGAGGCAGTCCCGCTGAATGGCCGGGATAAAGAAGAGCGGTTACAGGTAGCTTCTTTCTGGATCATCAACGGCACGGTTCAGTTCCCATTTGAAGGTTGTAAAAAGCTTCTGGAGCAAGTTATTGGCTTCGGAGTCGAACGTGATGACCTACTGGACGCTTTAACGCTTGGAGTCATTTTTCTGATGGAACAGAAGAATAAAGGCCCAAACATGTGGATTGGGTCGACAAAAGGCACGATGTTTGACCGTAAGTTGCGCATGAGATCCATTAGAAGTCGCAACCGGTACCGCAATGTCGCTACCTGCTCAGACGACGAGTTCTTTGGCTCACCCACCGGAACAGATATTTTCTAATACAAAGTTTAATCCTAGCCTTCCTATCTGTCGACAGGTATAATTGCTGTTGTCGAGGCACTAAGCAAGTTGAAATGCACAGGTTCCGTGCGTATTAAGCCAAGAAATGGGCAGCTACGCACAAAAGAGTAGGCTTAATCGCTTGCTTGGGGCCTCGACAGTCCAGCGTGGCTGTCCTTTTATATATGGAGGTAGCCAAAAGTTGGTAACCACTAACTTAAAAAGAGGCTACCCATGGCAATTATAATCTCCAAAGACGGCAAGAATGCCAAGCGCATCAATAAAACCGTAATTGACCAAGAAGACTATCTTCAGCAGTACATTTACAATAATCCAGACGCTGTTCCGGTTTATGAAATAGACGAGGATATAAGGCTACTAATCCTGGCTCGTGAGTTCGGCACCGCCAGTGGGCCGATTGATGCACTGGGGGTTGATCAAAACGGCAATATTTACCTAGTAGAAACCAAACTCTATCGAAATACGGACAAACGAACAGTCGTGGCTCAAGTATTGGACTACGGGGCATCGCTGTGGCGCAGTTCAATAGACTTTACCGAATTCACCGCACAACTTGAGAAACACGTCCTAAAGCAGTTCAACACGACCCTGCTGGAGCAAATCCAAAGCTTCTTTAACGTAGATGCCGAAGGTGCCGGAGCAATTCTGGAAAATATGCAGACCAACCTCAATAGTGGGACATTCAAGTTCGTGGTGTTAATGGATAACCTGGAGCGCCGTCTGAAAGACTTGATATTGTTCATGAACCGTAATAGCCAATTCGATGTTTATGCTGTAGAGCTGGAGTATTACAAACACGAAGACTTTGAAATAATCATACCCAAACTGTACGGTGCCGAGATTAAAAAAGAAGTAACGGGCTCTAAGCAGACCCAACATACCTGGACGCTGGAAGAATTTTGGTCAGGACTAAAAAATACAGTTTCAAAAGAACAGTTTTCAGCCATCCAGCCCTTTGTCCAATTCATGCTCGATAAATCTAACGGGCAGAGTTTCGGCAAAGGCTCAATATCCGGGAGTGTAGGAATTAGATTCCGCGAAATTGAAGACAAGAGCTTAGTCACCGTATATTCAAATGGTACAATGTCGCTTAACTTCGGGAATATACCGGAAGCCAAGAATAAGGAACGTCTACAGGAACTTGGCAAACAGTACTTACCAAAAGTCTGGAGCCAGCCTAAGTTTCGACGAGAGGATTTGTTTAATACCTATCCGTCATTATCGACTGTGGACATGGCAGAAAACGCTTCTAATCTGCAAAACGTGTTTGAAGAATTCCTGAGCTAGAACGTTGGTATAATAAAGTCGAAACAAAAATCCTAGCCGGGCCTACGGGCCCGGTTTTTAGTAGCTTTTATTGAGCTTGTCATCGTGTGCAAGCTGGTACTGCTTCGGGAAGTGATCCTCTGGATCGCTTTCACAATCCTCTAGGACTTTTTTAAGCTCAAGTGGCCACGCATCATCTTTTTGTTTGATCCAGACTCGTATGAGGTTGTCGTTATCAAAGAAATGCCGCTGCGGGCCAGTGACATTTTCCTCAATAAGCTTCTCTTTAAAAATTTCGTCGTTAAAGTACGCAACAACTTTCTTATGTACCAGCTCCATGTAGTTGTCTTCATCTGTACCCGAGAAATACTCTCCGTGGACAAGTCGATGTCGAAGTCCAGTGCCTTGAGCGTATATTTTGTTCTTCAGTTCTTCACCTAAAATTTTCTTTCGAAGTGCAAAATCTTTAGTGCCATCGGGCCGCTTTATAAGTGCATCTAAGGCCGAAAACATGATAAGCAGCTTTGACGAATAGCCGGTGGTGTTGACAGCATCGTTCCAGTACAAATAGAACTCCTCTGGGATATCTTTATTAGCCAGCAGGATATCCAGTGCTTTCTTTTCTTCCTCTTGAAACATTAAGCCGGTTGGACCAACATCAAACGGATAATACAAATAGGCAGTGTCCGACCCTTCTTTAGTAATCAAGTACGGCTGGACCAGGTACTGAATATAAGACTGGCCGATGAGCGAGACTATTGGAATCACGCGCCAGAGTCGTTTCTTAAACTCAAAGTAGGCATGGCCCGCATCTTTAGCTTCAACCTCATACTCCGCTAGCCAGGCATCGACTACCCAGCCGTCCCGATGGTTAAACTCCCAGTGTGAAAATTTTATGCCTTCGGCTTCAAACGATGGATAACCGGCAGCAACGCCAACAGCGTTTTCTGAGAGGGTTCTAATTCGTTGCTGTATTTTATATTTGGACATTTTCCCTTGTACCTCGGCTAGCTTAGTCTCTGATGCTCTTTTCTTAATTCCTCCAGCTTATTGGGCCTTTGTTCAAAAAAGCTTTGGATCTTCTTAGCATCACCCTGTTTTATCTTACCTCTCTTCACATTAATAAGTTCTAATGTAGCTAGATCAAACCGTGCGTTTATACCTCTTTGTTTAGAAATAACATGAAAATGTGGCTGGTGTTCGTGGTCTTTTGGATAAACCTCGATCCTTAAATCGCCAGTTGAGGCAATATAACGTTTAATCTTATATACTCTGCCATCGGGCAAGACTTGGGTTGAGTCTAGGTGTGTTTCCAGCAAATCGGCAACTGTACGTTCGGATGGTCTCTTGGCAACTTTAGCGTGTCCTTTGTCGCGGTTGTTGTCATGCATTTTCAACAATGCACCAATGTCAGAATATTTTTTGCCTTCGTCCCACATAGTGTTGGGTTTACCAGTCTCGTATAATCTTCTTTCTTCATCATTTTCAAAAATCCCAGTGACGACACCGAGAGCATACTCACTATCGTTTAACTTAAAAACTTCTCCATAAAGAATAGTGCCGATGTGTTTCTTTGGATCGTGTTCTATTAAATGGGGGATGAATCTTTCTTTTATTTGGCTAGCCATACTATCGAGCGCACTTTTTGCATAACGCTCACCATGCCGATCAATATGCGTAGTAGATGCAATGCCAGTGGTGATTATCTTCATAAGCAACCAATGTTAGCTGTTATCTTCGTGGCGAGCGAGGACTGCCTTCTGGCCGTTTATATGGCCCAGCCTGATTGGTTTACCCCTTTTCGCGTCTTTTGAATAATACTCATTGACCTTGTGGACCATGCCCATAACGCCATCAACATTAATCATTTCCTGTATTTCTTCAGGAGTCCAAGAATCACGGACTGCTTCCCAAGCCAGCCGCGAAAACACAAACACATTCTCAGGATCTTTGATTTCTGACCACTCCATCATAAGAGTAATATACCACCACAAATTCGTTAGTATAACCCCCCTGAGCATTTCATTGATTCATTGGGGTATAATAAAGATGGCTTTTAGGAGCAGTTTATTATGTCTTTTACTAACGTAGATATTAATGTAAGACCAATTAAAATTGCATTTTTAATTGATTATGATGATAAAAAGAACCTTAAGAATGCAATTTTAATAAATTCAGTATTGTGGGGAGGCGTCTATAATCCCATTATACCGGTTTATAAACGCTTACCACGTAATTTGATGGATAGTATAGCCTATAAATTTCAAACAAAAGAAAGCATCACAAATGGTTACTTAGAGGCATTCGATGCTGACTATATTATTAACTATAGCTCCATACCAGACGATGAGGTACCCGTAGCAAAATGGCGTATCATTCAAGAAAAAGACATATTTGATGATTCGACACGTAGGTCAAGAGCGAGAGGCCGCGGTGAAGTTAATTATGGCATAGGACTATTTGAGGTACTCGATTATGTGGAGGAGCAAGAGTTTAAGTATCAAAGAACTCAGCCCCTGCCAGTATTTGATATTCAATTTAGCAGTCGGCATGGTCTTTTCCTGAGTAGTGTTTTTGGTGATTACAGCAAAAATGCTCGTGAAATATTTATGAAACGTTATGCTCAGTCTATTGCAATTGAAAAACGCGAGATCAGTTTATCTAACTACATCGAGGTATTCAAAGATGGTCCCGTCTCTGTACGGCGTTTATGCAACTCATATTTTGATGAGTATAGTACCGGTAGCAACCGGAAGGACTACTTATTTGTCCTCGATGTGAATAAATGGCAGGATATCGTAGACTACATAAACCTCAAGGCTCTTGGGCTGAATGTTATTCCCGTACCGATGCAAATATGTATGACGAAGGACGTTAATGACTTCGCGGTTGAATTTATTAACTCCAACTACCGTAAGTTCAACCAAAACAATGTCTACTATGAAACCACGCTCTTAAGAGCAAGAAACTGCCCAGAGGCCCAGTTCAAGCAATTCGCTGATTCTCTCAAGCTACCCCAAAAGCAAGGCGAACATAAGTGGCTTTACCAAACGTGGTACCCAAGAATATGGGATGGCTGGGCAAGAGAACGTGATGTTGCCGGTGGCTACATAATACATAAGAGTGCGTCGCATGATGTGACCGACTCAAATGAGATTCACATACCTTCTTTAAAACCTGACTTTATAGACGACTCGTTCCATTGGTGGAGGCCAAAATTTGCCAACGAATTGAGCGTAAAGACCTATGATAGTGACGACTACATAGCAAATGCATTTCCTTTAAATGTTGAATTTGCCAACCGGGTATTAGGTAAATTCGCATCATACGACGAATGGCGATTCTCTAGACGCGGCATAGTATATTTACCTGACCATCAGCGAGAGAAAATTGACTTTAAACTGCCGTCTGCAGAAGGACTATACGATCAATGGCAGGAGTCGATTGGCATAAAAGCCCAAACATCTCCTCCTGGCAAATTAGCTCAGCAGATTGTAAAGAAGATGGGCGTAGACCACTTAAATATTTTGGCTATCGAAGGCTTTGCAAAATTGATGCAAAACCTTGCAAACACAAAGGGGCTAGTGAAATCCATTTCTTATGACAAGCTGTGGGGAGAAATCCAAAAATTTACAGCAGGAACCATGTGGTTTGATGCCGAAGGTTATTTTCAGTGGCTTTTGCACAAAAACGTTATAGAACTTGGTGCAGACATTCGGTGTACTAACTGTGACAATAGGTCATGGCATTCACTTAAGGCTTTAGACAAATCTGTAACCTGTACAGTTTGCTTTGAGGACATCAATGTTAATCTCCTATCTGACCCGAAGAAACAGATAGTATGGTCGTACAAGCCCACCGGCCCGTTCACTGTACCGGATCTCGCACAGGGCGGTTATACGGTTGCTCTAACCCTCAACTTTTTTGCAAAAGTTAGGGATATGAAAATAACTCCTCGTTATAGCTTTAAAAGTAATGATGGCTCATACGAAGCCGATTTTGGGTTATTAGCTGCACAGAGTTGGCACGAAGGCAGCGGGATTGCTTACCTGATTGGTGAGTGTAAAAGTTTTGGGAGCAAAAGAATTAGAGCTCAGTTTAAAGACAGCGAGATTACAAAACTAGTAAAGCTTGGCAAAAAAGAGAAAAATTCTACCATTGTTTTTGCTACTCTTAGACGAAGTTTGAAGCAATCTGATAAAAATAGACTTAAGCGACTCGTCTATAGATTACGTGAAGCCAGATTCAGAAGAGATGAGAGCCCCGATGTTCTTATACTGACTGACAACGAGTTATTCGTGCAGCACAACTTAAAACAGAGCTGGGAGAAGTTGAGCGATAAACACAAATCATTTGCTGATAGATCAAATTACTACGGCATCCGTGAACTTTGTGACGCTACTCAGCAGCTTTATCTGGATGTAGAGAGTTGGTGGGATTGGTTCGACCAGAAGCGTAAACCCACAAAGGGCAATTAGCTTAAAAGATTCAGTAGTTCTGTAAAATCTTTCGGTCTGTATTTATCGAATTGCTCTTGCGGTACAAATAGCTCATTAACTTTAATTTTTGATTGTTGCTGGTTAACATCTTCAACCCACTGCTGTAATCGCTTTCGCTTAGGCTCTACATCCACATCTTCTAGCCCTTTTGTCTCCACGACCCAAAGCTCGTTCTGCTTAGTTTTGACTAGGAAATCCGGGAAGTAATTAGATATCTCACCCTTTGCATTTTGATACTCGAGCTTGAAGCCAATAGCCAAATAGTTCTTGGCAAACGAAATCACATCGTCGCACTTGTCCAAAAACGCTGCGAATTCTAGTTCAAAGTGACTGTCACCAATGACACGGTTAAAAACACTTTTCTTAGGAACCAGAACATCCTGTTGTTTTACTACGAATGATTTTGTATTGCTAACCTTGATATAGCTAGCAATCTCAGCCTCACCTCTATCAACAACTGTCAGCCTATTAATCTGTCGCTTAAATTCTTCAATAATGGTTCGCCGGACTTCAGTTTCGGATAAGTTCCGCATGACGTTTGTGTCTTCCAGATTAACCTTTTCGCCAAAAAGGTAATCACGGATAAACTCTTTAACCACGCCATAGAGAATATCGTATCCACTTACCAAACGGAGATCATTTTTTATATGTTGAGCAAAATAACCTACAGCACCTGTAGCATCAGTAACTACATGCTTAAGTTCGGTCTTATGGCTTTCTTCATCGGTAATAATGTCACGGAAGATAATCTCTTTCTTTTCTTCTTCGCTGTATTGCTTGAGCTGAACAGGCTTAAACTCGAAGTCCGATAAATTTAATTCACTCAAGTTCTTATATTCACGCGCGATCCGGGGTGTTAGGACTGGGATTTCAATATCTAGCTTCTCAATGTCTTTAGTTTTATCGTCCTCATCAATTCCGATAACCGGCGGCGCTGTCGGTTCTGTGCCTGTGCCCATTCGCTTATACTCAAGTTCTACGCCCTCACTCTTAATTTGTTCCACGAAAGACATAAAAGCTTCTGTGCCTATGACACTTACAAACTCTGGGATATTAGTGCCACGATACATTCGGCGCAGCCCACGACCCAACGTTTGCTCTGGCAGGATCTTGGCTTTTGAAGAGTAAGCCCGCAATCCTACGATGGTAGTCACGTTTTGTACATCCCAACCTTCTTTAAGCATCAATACAGAGACAATAACTTTGTACTTACTTTCTAGGCTGTCAATTTGATTAGCCTGCTTGCGGAGTTCTTGAAGCTCCTCTTTGGTTTTGCCAGTTGTGGATTCCGAAATCTCACCGTTATTATTGGTATGAATAGTAAGGACTTTGTCTTTAAGATCTGGGTAAGCTGACTCTAGATACTCAGCTACATCATCGCAGTTGCGAGTATCGTCGGTCATTACAAACAGAATGGCCTTCTTATCATTCTTGATCTGCTCGTCGTAAACTTTCTTCCACTCAATGTAGCCCAGGTCAATAAATTCTTGGTATTGTTGAACAAATTTACCAGGGTGTTCTTTGATTTTTGCACGACTAGCCTCGTCCGGTAAAACTGGGTGCTTTACTACGTTTTGGTGGATGGCTTCCACTAGTGGATAGTCACAAACAGTCTGCACAAAAATAGCACCGTTATTCTTCTTAGGCGTAGCCGTCACGTCAATTTGTAAGGGCAGCTGGCCACCTTTTTGAACCATGCGGTTATGAATATCTTGGATCGACTTAAACCAAGCTAGCTTATCATCGTGGATATGGTGAGCCTCGTCATTGAGCACTATTAGCTCGTCAATTTCACGAACAATTTGGGCAAGGTCTACCTTGGATTCGTTAGTGACTCCAACCGGCTTTGGGCCAAGAAAATAATCCATAGTATTAACGTCATCAGGGGAAGGAACACGATTACGGCTGTCATAGACGCGGTGGATGTTGGTCAAGAAAATATTGCCAACCGAGTTTGTTATCTTGACGTCGTCTTGTAGATGAACTTTGATTTTATTGAAGTCTTCTCGCCAGTTGTGATCCATGTAGCCATCATCTGGCAATATTGGATCGGCAAAAAATACCCGCAAACCCTCAAAGTCTACCTTTATACGCTCAAACACAATAACGTTTGGTGCGATAACCAGAAAATTACGTGCAAGTTCAGAGCCTGTTTCGTATAGCTTATGGAAATAACTCCAAACTAAGACCAGTGCCAATATCTTAGTCTTACCACTGCCAGTTGCCATTTTAATGACATATCGTGTCCAGTCTTCATCAAACATATCCGGCCTGATATCCTGTCGTGCTGAAAACTTCATTAAGTCATATTTGTTGTGGGCCTTAGCAACCTCGTATAGATAAACAACAGTCTCAATCGCTTCTCGTTGGGCAAAATAGAACTGAAATTGTATCGCATCACCACCCGCTTGTGGGATGAAGTGCTCCGTGTTGAACCAGTAATTAAGTAAAGCTTTGCTTGTTTTTGTTGCTCCGTCATAGCCACCATCACGCCATTTTTGAACTTCACGCCGGAGCTTCCAAACCAGAGGTGGTACTAGCTGATGGGCTTTGTCGGCAAAAGCTTCATCGCCAGGAAACCATCGGATTTCCGGATCCAGAATCTCGTGGGGATCAGTCGGGAAGTTTTTATCAAGTGCCATTTAGATATTAACCTCAATAACTTTTGTGGTGTCGTTGCCAAAAATATCTACAACTTTAACCGCAATTTTGTATCGCCCAGACTGAGAAAACTCATGTAGGGGAGTTTTTAGGTCAAGTTGGCGTTTCTTTTTAGTACGGAAATCCTGCCATTCATTCTCAAATATATAATTGCCAGTCCATTTTTCTTCTATGTTTTCTTTCTTAATATCTTCTACGCTGGTATCTCCTTCTAGTGTCTGCCTAACACCTGCCTTAAAGACGGGAATAAGCTCCTTACGGCTTTCGTAGTTAAAGTCCACGCTCCAGTAATCAATCCAGTCTGTCCATTCTTTTGTAAGGACCTCAGACGATACTATGTCGCTATTTTTATCTTTAGTTAATTTCACTACTTGGCCATCACGTATGACAATTTTTGTTTGCCCCGACTTTAGATCAGCTTCATCTGTATCCTGGTTATAGAAAACGCTGAAATCTATAAGTTCAATGGCTATTGAGTGTTTATCATGATGCGGCTTAACTTCAATGTAAGCTACGTCGTAAAACTTGACTTGACCTTTTTCTACGGCCCGCTTATCGAATACCTCTGGTGGAATAATCTTAAGGGCTAAGTCCACACCTTTTTGTTTAGCCTCTTCTTGCACATGAGGAGTAAGCCCCATCTCGTACTCAAACGCCAAAATATCCACACGACTTATTGATTTTTCTATTGCTTCTTTGACCATTGTTTCCACGTAGTCACGGCCTAGTTGCATATTAATCGGGCCAACAGCTACCATTCGGCCAGCCTTTTGGCCAATAAACGTTTCGAAGCCCTGTATTTTTTCAGCTTTATAGGCAGCCAAAATCAAATCTATGAACTTTTGTTCTTTAAGTTTCTGGTTTGTACCAATGTAATGCTGTCGCTGATACTTACCGAGGTTTAGGATTTCAAAGGCACGATAGTCTTTGCCGTCTGTTTTCATTTGTCGCTGAACTTTGATCATTCTTTTACGCGCGGTGTGGATACTAAATTTACCAAGGTCAGAGCCAATCCATTTACGACCAAGTTTTTCTGCAACATCTAAAGTAGTCCCCGAACCCATAAAGAAATCGGCAACAATATCGCCCTCATTTGAGGAGGCTTTAATAATTCTTTCTAAAAGTTTCTCCGGTTTTTGGGTATCATAACCAGTATTCTCGATAGAATTACCTTGGACTGGGTGCAGATCGCTCCATACATCGCCAGGGTTTTTCCCTCGCTCTTGCAGAGCTTCTGCAGATACGTTGTATCTCGCCTCTCCTCGTTGAGCACGTGCAATCGTTTCGGGATTATATTCAACCCCGATTTCTTTTCTATTGAACTTCTTTGACTCATCTTGTTTAGCATAGTACCAAATTGTTTGATGCTTGCGGCCGAATCTTTCATTACCGCTTGCTCCCTTGATAAAGTGCCATATAATTTCGTTTTGAAAACTGTCTGGACCAAAGATTTCATCGAGGATTGCTTTCATATAGGCCGTGACACGCCAATCACAGTGCACATAAATGCTTCCGTCTTCGGCGAGTAAATCGTGCATTAGACTTAGCCGTTCATAGATCATAGCTATAAAACTATCCGCACCCTTTCCCCAAGTATCACGGTAAGCAATTTCTTCAAGTACATTGGGGTTCTTTGTAAGGGTTTCGCCACCTATTTCTATATCCATGCTAAAATCTGCACCAACATCAAAAGGTGGGTCAATATAAATCAGCTTAATACCACCGTTATCTTCAATCTCTTGGCGAAGAGGGCCATTCTTGAGCGAACTCAGAATATATTTGTTATCACCCCAGATAAGCTTATTAGTCCAGCCACCAATCTGACGTCCACGATCGTCATATTCAAATAATGAAGCCTGCGCGCTCGTGTCTCTTTCTGCTCTAGGTTCGTCCACATGTTCAATAGCCTGAAATGGCAATACGGCACTTTCTACTTCGTTGGTTTTGCCATTCCACATCAATTCAACTTCACGAGAATCATCGAATAGCTTGAATCTGTATTCGTCTGACAGTGGTTTACCGGATTCTAGTAATTTAATAACTTCACGAAGTTCGTTTTCTGTAAGCTTCAATTTGGGTTCTCCAGCCTTGTTGTAACTAGTGTAATCATAACATAAAAACAGATGAGAATTGGTTAATTTACTCCTAGACTTCCTTGTTTTCTGCGGTAACTTGGTTTCGTATATCGCGAGCGACAACGCTACCGACTACAAGGATATGAAAGTCCAAGTCGACACGTTGCTATAATAGGTTCAAACAAAGAAGCACAGCTAAGCCGAGTCTTCGGGCTCGGCTTTAAGCTATTTTTAAAGCTAACCTCTATAATTAAAGTATGAGAATACTTATTGTTGAAGATGAGCATCGTATCGCCCAAGCTATAAAAGAGGGGTTGGAGCAGGAAACCTATGCCGTAGATGTCTGTCATGACGGAGAAGATGGCTATAATACCGCTCATGCCGACGACTACGACCTGATTATCTTAGACGTTATGCTCCCCAATATGGATGGCTTTGAAATATGTAAAAAACTACGCGCGGAGAATAATCATACTCCCGTGCTCATGCTTACGGCCAAAGACCAAAATAAAGACGTGGTACACGGGTTAGACACCGGTGCCGACGATTACTTACCAAAACCATTCTCATTTGAGATCTTGCTAGCCAGAATAAGGGCTTTGCTACGACGCCCCCCTCAGGCCATCGGAGAAATACTTGAAACAAGTAATCTGACGCTAGACACGACATCCCACGAGGTAAAAAGAGCAGGTAAAACTATAAAATTATCAAGTAAAGAATATGCTCTCCTAGAGTATCTATTGCGAAATAAGGGCAAGGTCTTAAGCAAGAATAACATTATGACTCATGTCTGGGACTTTGACGCAGATATACTACCAAATACGGTAGAGGTGTTCGTCGCCTACCTTCGCGCTAAAATTGACAAGCCTTATAAGCAGCCGGAACTCATAAAAACCGTCAGAGGTTTTGGCTATAAGATAGGGGAAGCATCGTGACTGCGGACTCTGTGATACGTTTTGCCCGGTCAACAACGGGTCGTTTAGCAATGACCTACTTGGGCATCATTATGCTGATGAGTATTGGCTTTAGCCTGGTTTTTTACAATACCTCTGCCGGTCAGCTTGGGCGACAACTTCCACCCTCGTCTGTTTTTAACCGTCCGACATCAACTTTCCCTGGAGCATCACCAATCGCCGATCGAGCCGAAGTCGAAGCTTTTTTGCAACAACGAATTACTGAAGGACGTGACGCACTTCGAATAAGGTTGTTAGGTCTGAATGTATTAGCCTTGCTAGGGGGTGGAGCCCTTAGCTATATGCTTGCCAGACGGACGCTAAAACCAATTGAAGAAGCTATGGAAGCACAATCTCAGTTTATCGGCGACGCTTCACATGAGCTGAAGACACCACTGACTGCAATTAAGACAAGTAACGAAGTGGCTTTACGCAAGCCAAAACTTAGCTTGCCTGAAGCCAAGGAGATTATTAAGCAAAACACCGAAGACGTCTCCAAATTACAGGCTCTGACCGACGGTTTACTACGATTGGTCAACAATAAAGATTCAGACCACAGTTTGAAGCCCCTTCCTCTGCAGGAGATAGCGGCTGAAGCTATGAACCAAGTAGTCCTGTTGGCCCAAAACAAAGATATTTCTGTAAATGATCAAGTGCCAAATATAAAGGTGCTTGGTAATCAACAAAGTCTTACACAATCAATCACTATCCTGCTAGATAATGCGATCAAATATAGTGAACCCAATACTGTCATAACGCTAAGCGGGTCATCAAATGCCAAGTTCGGCTATTTGATGGTCAGTGACCAAGGTATAGGCATCCGTGCCGCCGATCTTCCCCATATCTTTAAACGTTTCTATCGTGCCGATCGGTCACGTAATAAGCAACAATATGACGGTTACGGGTTAGGCTTATCGATAGCAGATAAGTTAGTTAAGCAACAACAAGGTGAGATTTCAGTGGACAGTACGCCGGGTCACGGTGCGACTTTCACTATAAAATTGCCTCTGGCCTAAGCTTTAAGCAAACTTTAAAGTTCCGTTGGTATTGTCGTGGTATCACTTCAATAAATAAAAGGGATTAAGGATAATGCATGAATCCAGTATCTAGAGGTATAAGAAACGCGTTTCGTAACTCCATACGAACATTTTCTATTGTTGTTATTCTAGGATTAAGCGTCGGACTAGCACTCTCTATGTTAGTTGCTCGACAGGCCGTTCAAGAAAAAATAGATTCGGTAAAAACTTCAATAGGTAATACCGTAAGTATAGCTCCGGCTGGCGTTCAGGGATTTCAAGGGGGTGGCGAGCCACTAACTAACGACCAGCTTAGTAAAGTTGAGACGGTAAGTCATGTCACAAAAATTACGAAAACCTTGAGTGATCGACTAACCAGCGATACAAGTAATCTAACTTCAGCTATTGATGCTGGTTCGCTTGGTAATCGCCAGGCTGGTAACTCTGGAGTAGGCTTTCAAGCGCCACCTCAGAGCGGCAACCGACAGTCGGGTGGCGACTCCAACCAACAAATTACCCGTACATTTACACCTCCAGTTATTGTGACTGGTATCAATAATCTGTCGAATGCTTCAGCATATGGCGGTGATACGGTAACGTACACAAGCGGTAAAGCGTTAGATCCGACTAAAGATGAAGACGTGGCTGTGGTTGGTAAGGCTTTGGCTGAAAAGAATAATCTGAGTGTCGGCTCAACCTTTACTGCGTACAGTAAAACAATTAAGGTAGTTGGCGTCTACGATACTGGTAATACCTTCTCTAATGCCGGTCTGATCATGTCGCTGTCTGCTTTGCAACGACTGTCCAGCCAGCCCAACGACGTTACCAGTGCTACGGCTACAGTTGACTCCATAGATAACATTGACTCGGCAGTCACTGCTATTAAGAGTACATTGGGCGACAAGGCAGATGTTACGAACTCGCAGGAGAGCGCCAAATCGACAATTGCACCACTTGAGAATGTAAAAAGTATTTCTCTGTTCAGTTTGTTAGGCGCACTTGTAGCTGGATCGGTAATCATCCTGCTGACCATGATGATGATTGTCCGTGAGCGCCGTCGCGAAATTGGTGTTATGAAAGCCATCGGCTCTTCTAACCTAAAAACTATGTTCCAGTTCATGAGCGAAGCTGTAACTTTAACGTTGCTTGGATTGGTCGTGGGTTTGGTGATAGGTATAGCTGCTGCCAACCCGATAACTAAGGTACTCGTCAATAACAGCACAAGTAGTAGTTCACAGGCAGCGCCTGTGCGAGGACCAGGTGGCGGTGGAGGAGTACGAGGATTTGGGCGTAACGGTTTGACAAGTATCCAGAATGTTAAAGCATCAGTCGGTCTGGATATTCTCGGCTACGGTATCGGCAGCGCTTTCATTATAGCCATTGTCGGCAGTGCCCTACCCGCACTATTCATTAGCAAAATAAGACCAGCAGAAGTAATGAGGGCTGAATAATATGTTACAAGTTACAGACCTAACAAAGATTTTTAAGTCCGGTGATACTAAGGTCGCGGCCGTAGACGGTATAAGTTTCAGTGTAGCCGGCGGACAGTTTGCGTCAATCATTGGTAAGAGCGGAAGCGGTAAAAGTACCCTCCTTAGCTTACTGGGCGCACTGGATAAGCCGACTAGCGGACATATTACTGTCGGTGAAAAAGATATAACCAAGTTGCATGACCACAAACTCATACAATACCGCTGCGAAAAGATTGGTTTTGTTTTTCAAAGTTATAATCTTGTGCCAAACCTAACGGCAATTGAAAATGTGATGCTGCCGATGGAGTTTGCTGGACTTTCCAAAAAGCAACGGTTGCAGCGCGCGAAGCAGCTACTTAGCCAAGTTGGCCTGGACGACAACAAGCAAAAACGTAAGCCCGGACGACTAAGTGGTGGTGAACAACAAAGAGTTGCAATTGCTCGAGCCCTTGGTAATAAACCAAAGCTTATCCTAGCAGACGAGCCGACTGGAAATCTTGATTCTCAAACTGGTAAAATGATCTTTGGCCTACTGCACGATCTAGCAAAAAGTGAAAATACTACTATCGTAGTCGTAACTCACGATCTAGCAATCGCTGGGAAGACAGACAGAACCTTCCAGCTTATTGATGGTAAGTTAGCGCCGGCAGGAGCGAGAGTATGAACGAGAACGCTCATAGCAGGGGTGGTTCGAGTCTATTTGCTAAGCTTGGTGCTGGCTTGTTGGTTGTGCTCATAGTTGCTGTACTAAGCTTTGTAGGAGGTGTGCAGTACCAAAAGGGTAAAAAGTCGGCAACAACGGACCAAACCGCCTCGGGAGGTCCCTCAAGCCAAGGGTTTGGCGGTTTTCAGGGTGGCCCAGGAGGCGGTGGGCGTATGAATATAGTGCTAGGTCAAGTGACTGCAATCAGCTCAACCAGTATTTCTGTGCAAGATAGCAGAAGTAGCTCTACGACTACCCTTGACATAACTTCTGACACAAAAGTTACTGACAATGGCCAGACCTGCCAGCCTCGATAGTATTAAGGTTGGTGATAATGTGGTGGTGCGTCCAAATAGTTCTAATTCCAAACAAGCAGACCAGATCATATTGAATCCCCAGGTGCCATCAGGAGGGCCTGGCTCTAGCTCAACTACAAACTAACCCTTTAAACTATTTTTAAGCCATTTCATCGACCATATAAGGGTGATGAAACGCATAGCATTGTTCGGCATAGCAATTATCCCAGTTACACTAGCCTCTTATTATGTTGTTCACGCTTTACCAGTAAAATCTGCTGATAATTTAATGGTGGCGAATGCAGTAGTGAGTAAAGATGACACCACTGCTAATGTTTCCCGAGATATAGTTAAAGATCTCAATGACATTATTGAAAAATACCCGAGTTTATCTATCGCTGCGTCTTTAACAGATTTGGAGAATAATCAGACATACAATATCGGTGCCGTTGATACAACCTTCAAGGGCGCAAGTACAATTAAGGTGCTGACTGCTGTGTATTACTTGCACCGGGTTGAAGTTGGTCAGGCCAGCCTGACGCATCAAATTGATGGCGTAAGCGCCCGTACGCTTTTACAGCGTATGCTTCAAAATAGTGACAATGACGCTTGGGCAACCATCATTGTTTATCTAGGCAGTGGTAACATTCAATCTTATGCCCAGAGTATTGGCCTGACTTCGTTTT
>Ga0066639_10001960_pt1 | contig 18132 bp, 21 predicted proteins | sample CryGeyCG2114_010_2_FD_59504 | JGI IMG/M metagenome (GOLD analysis project Ga0066639, IMG submission 59504) | Groundwater microbial communities from aquifer - Crystal Geyser CG10_big_fil_rev_8/21/14_0.10 | ecosystem: Environmental > Aquatic > Deep subsurface > Groundwater | place: USA: Utah...
GTTCGCAATCCTATGTTCGTCCTCGATAACAAGTATTCTCATGCTTCCTATTATATCTCCAAAACTGAAAATTAGCTGAAAAACAAACAAAATACTTTATATGATAAAATCAGACATAAAAGATGAGTACGCTTAAACAATTTAGATTGCTCATATCTCCTCTTTTCATCGCGAGGTATTACTTAATAGAGGATCTTCGGGCAATTCTGAAAAAATACCGATTAAAAGGAAATCTGATAGATATCGGGTGCGGATCAAAACCTTACAAAAATTATTTTTCATATATAGGAAATTATCGCGGAATTGACTTTAAAACTTTTTCTCGCAATAAAGATTTCCCTGAAGATAAACCGGACTATTATTTTAACCATTCCTACGTGAAGTCTCTTGTTTTACCATTCCGAGATAACCAGTTTGGCAATGCGGTTTCTTTTCAGGTTCTTGAACATCATGCGGATGCCAATAGGATGATTAGTGAGATGATCAGGGTGACGAAATCAGGAGGATACCTGTTAATCAGTGCGCCGTTTATTGCATCCCTTCATGAAAGTCCTCATGACTATTGCAGATTTACCGAATATTATTTCCAAAAAATACTTAAAAAATACCACTGCCACATCCTTGAGATAAGAAAACAAGGCTCATTATTTTCAACGATCGCAACACTTCTATGCGATTACCTGAATGCATTTGCTGCGAAAAACAGAGTCTTTTATTTTTTTGCTTTGATGATCTTTCCTCCCTTTTTATTGTTCCAATATTCGTCTCTCCTCCTAGATAGGCTATTTCCATCCGACGAGATATTTTTTAATTATGTTATCCTTGCGCGGAAAAAGTAAATAAACCTTGAATGAAAATTCTTATCAATGGGATATCAGAGGATGGAGGGCATTATCAAGTCCCTTGGATGTTAAAGTTCAAGAGGTTTTTTGAACTGGGTTGGAGCATCACTTTCTTTGGGAACCGTAGGTACCGAGATAAATTGTGGTGCTACCCCTTTTTTAAGAAATACCGCTATGGTTTTATTGAATTGAAACATACATCCCCAATTCCCAACCATAAATTCAGATTTATGGTTGAGTTACTGAGGAGAAATATTGTGAGTTTTTTTTATGTTTTTAGTATTAGAAATCAATATGATGTTGTATACTCTCCGGCCTCAGTTCTCGATCTTATCCTTTTCCCATATGTTCTTAAAAAGATTGACAAACGAATTAAGTGGGTGGCGGTATTTGACAACATCGTCCCTCTTCGCGATCCAGGAAACAAGCTTACAAGATTTCTTGCGTGGCTTTTTTTCCGTATCAGCCTGGTTCTTCTGAAAGATGCCGACTTGGTTTTCGCCATATCGCCGGATCTGAAAGTATTTCTTCTGGAGAGCGGATTTCAAAAAAATAAGGTGGTAGTTACCGGTAACGGTCTTGATGTTGATTTATTGAAACTTGCTAAAAAAGAAGCCGATTGGAATATGGACGCTTTATATGTGGGAAGGATCAATGAAACAAAGGGAATTTACGATTTACTAGGAGTCTTACAGATCGTAAAAAAAACGTATCCGCATTTTCAACTTGGGATCATGGGGAACGGTGATGAAATTACGCAACGGCAATTTAAACGGAAGATCAGAGAAATGGAATTAGAAAAAAATACTCAATTATTGGGCTACGTCACAGGCGGAAAAAAATTCAATATGATCAAGAGCAGCAAGTGCTTTCTGTTTTTAAGCAAAAGCAAAAGCGAAAGCTTTGGCGTTGCCCTACTTGAAGCCGTATGTTTGGGGCTGCCCGCAATAGCGTACGATTTACCTTCCTACAAAAACATATATAAGCATAAAGAAATTTTCACATTTAAAGTTGGCGATACTCAGTCGGTAGCCGGAAAAATTATAGAAATATTTCGCGAGAAGAAATTCACGAATAATAAAGGTAAACTTCTTCAAAAAAAATACAGTTGGAAAAAAATAGCTGATATGGAATTCCATTCCATTCACCACATGGTTTATTTAAGCTATAATAATTAGATTTGCACTGCAACAATTTCTATTCTTATGGATACACCTAAGGTATTTTTTCATCCCGTTAACAAAAAAAATCGAAGCGATATGTCGCAGATCGCTCGTCGGCTACTTGGGTTAGTTGTTTCGGATACCCAAATTCGGTTATCAAAAGAAATACCCATCAAGGTGCATCCGGGTCAGCCGGGCAATATTTCTTTCATAAAGCCAAATAATTACGATGGAGTGATTGACTTTTTGCAGGAGAAAAAGATCAAAACGTATTTTATTGAAACGAATATGGTGACGGGTCCACGCTCCCTTGCATCGACACACCTTGAAGTCGCCAGGAAACACGGGTTTACCCGCATCCCGTTTGTTATCGCGGACGGGGAAGATGGGGAAGACCATGTGCTCGTTCCGGTTGAGGGTGGAACCTATATAAAAAAAGCTAAAATCGCCCGCAAACTCGCCGATCAACAACAAATGATCGTCGTAAGTCATTTTAAAGGTCATATCGCAACGGGTTTTGGAGCTGCGATAAAAATGTTGGGGATCGGATTTGCATCCCGACGGGGAAAAATAGACGCCCATAGCAAAGACGGAACGAAATTCCACAAAAAAACCATTAATTGGAGTGAGGGCGACAAACTGTATTGGGGTTCTTTATTCCATAAACGGGTTGCTGAGTATGCATTGGCTGCAGTCAATAAAAAACACTATATTTACCTTACTTTTGCAATAGACATTGTGAAGAATTGCGATTGTGACGGAGTTCCTATGAAGCCCATATATAGAGATTTAGGAATTTTTGCCTCGACTGATCCCGTCGCCATTGATAAGGCTTGTTTTGATATGCTTGCACAAAGGGAAGGAAAAAAACCTTTTTTGGGAGATGACGTGTTTCCTTTTGCAGAGCGGATAGGTCTTGGTTCACGCGCCTACAATCTTATCGTTGAGGGGAGTGAATGATTTAACTTCCCGCTCACTACAGTTCTCTATAATAGGTTTAGTTACCTTTTTTGTCCGTTCTTGCAAAGGGAGATCGCTTTCGATGCCGGGACCATTGATGCATCCTCCTTCGCAGAGAAGCACGTCAACAAATCGAATACTCGGATTTTTTTCAAATTCCGATAGAACCCCTTCGATATGACTCCATCCTGAAACGATCCGGATTTCCTCATCTTTCAACAAATCCCTTACTCCGCTGGTATTCGTCAGTCCGCCATCCATCGGGTAAGTTCGGGTTGACTTTTCTTCTATATCAAACTTTTCGTTTACCCGCACTGAAATAGTATTTTGGATGTTAAACTGGCGGAAGATTTCCTCCAGTTCTTTATAGGTAATAACGATGATATTTAATTCCGGATAATCTTCCAACGACTCCTTTTTTTTCAAGATACAGGGACCGATGAATACCCGAGTATAGTCAGGATAGGTTTCTTTTGCAATCCGAGCGGTCGCGATCATGGGTGAATCAGCTTTCAATGCAAGAAAGGGGAGAAGTTGGGGAAATTTGGCCCGAATCACGCGAACAAAACCCGGGCAGGGACTGGTGATAATACGTGACTTAGGGTTACTCTTCAAAAGAACAATAACCTCCTCATTGGTTTTTTTTGCTCCGGCAGTAACCTCAATGACATAGTCAAATCCCAATTTTCTCAACCGCGTAATGATCTGAGGATATTCGTACATAATAGGATAAGAAGGTGCAACCATCGCGACGAGTTTCTCTTTTCTTCCAATAAGTTCTATGAGGCGTTGTTTATCGTCCATGGAATGATGGTAAAAATCTCGATATGGATATAGCGAGGATTCCTCCCAGAATTGCTGTTAGGAACTGAATAATTCCCATACTTGTCAGAAAGATTTTGGGAACAATTCTGAGATTCACGAACAGGAATGCGAATGCATAAAGGAATAGCGACTTGAGAAGAGAACTCGTAAGGATCGCAATGGGTTTTTCAAATGGTTTCTCGAGGAGGCAGAACGCCATAATCAGAGTGAGGTTTCCTAACCAGATGAATGGTAGGAAGTACAGTAAAAAAGGAGTGAATGGTCCAAACAGCACTCCGTGAGTGATTGCGCCGATGCTTGGAAGTATAGCAACCATCATGAAATATCTTCGGGAGAACTTCCTTTGCACCACGAGGAAAAGAAAAGAATTGACTAGGGTGCCTGTTAATATTTGGGGGCCTGAAACCAGGAGGGGTATGGCGAATGCTACTGCCGGCAGTACGTATGTAAAAGACAGGAGTTTTGTTTTCTCAATTGCGATCTCACGGGATTCCATACAATTTATCATATCGAATTTCTCGATCGTTCGCAATCCTTACATTTTGACAAAGAAACGAAAATAAATTACCCTTAGAGAACATGAGAGATCTAAGAAATTTCTTTTGCCCTCGTTCAGTGGCTATAATAGGCGCGTCCCGTTCCCCTGAAAAAGTAGGGGCGATTGTTTTGAAAAACATTATCGACTCTAAATTCAAAGGGAACATTTACCCAATCAACCCGAATGCGCAGTCTATCAATGCCTTACCGTGTTATCCGGACATCCATAGTCTTCCTGAAGTTCCCGACTTAGCTATCATCGCAATTCCAGCAAATTTAGTGTTGGACGCGATTAAAAAAGCTGGAGAAAAAGGGGTAAAAAACATCGTGGTTTTTTCTGCGGGTTTTAAGGAGATCGGGGAGGTCGGCGAGCAGTTGGAGAAAGATTTAGTGGACGTTTCAAATAAGTACGGGATGTATGTACTAGGTCCCAATTGCATTGGATTCATCAACACGACGTGTCCAATCAATGCTACGTTCGGACAACCCGTTAATAGACAGGGGAATATCCGTTTTATTTCCCAATCCGGAGCTATCGCATCCAGTCTGTTTGACTGGTGTAGTTCAACGACTCTCGGTTTCAGGGAGTTTGTCACCTTAGGGAACAAGGCGGTTCTTAATGAGAACGACATTATGCGGTATTTTCTTGATCCTCAAGGATCTTCTACTGCGCGCGAGGAAGGATTGTCAGACGTAAACCCTTTAGGGTTGTATTTGGAATCAATTTCTGATGGACCAGAATTCCTGAAAATGGTAAAAGAAATTTCCAAAAAAGATCCGGTATTCATATTAAAACCGGGGAAGACCCAAGCTGCGGCAAGCGCTATGCGTTCCCACACGGGATCCATCGCCGGAGAAGATGCTGTGTTGGACGCAGCGCTTTCTCAAACAGGGGTGGTACGGTGTAAGACTTTGGATGATTTTTTTGACTTATCCCGATCGTTTGCGTGGGAAAATGCTCCCCTTGGTCCCCGCGTCGCCGTCATCTCGAACGCAGGAGGACCGGCGGTGATAAGCGCGGACGCAGTGATACAGGAGGGATTGGAATTGGCGCAGTTTGATAGTGAGACCAAGAGCCGACTCGCTCACGTTTTGCCCCGATCGGCGAGCGTCCTAAACCCTGTGGATGTTCTGGGGGATGCATTGGCAGACAGAATCCTTCAGGCTTCAGAGATTATTCTTCAAACTAATCAGGCGGATGCACTATTGGTTATCCTTACTCCTCAGGCAATGACTGAAATTGAAAAGACCGCAGAATGCATCGGGAATGTATCGAAAAAATACCAAAAACCGATTTTTTGTTCTTTTATCGGTGGAAGCTTAGTATCGGAAGGAGAGCGCAGATTGAATGAATGTAAAATTCCCTCATTCCGGTTTCCCGAGCGGGCGATCTTTGCAATCGGTTCTATGTGGAGGTGGAGAAAATACCAAAAAGAAGAAACAGTGAGCGCAACGAATGAAGCGTTGTCTACGCAGACCAATCTTGAATATATAAAACCCATCATCGAAAAAGCAATACAGAGTGGTCGAAAGGTCCTTAACAACGTGGAGGGAAACATTATTTTGCTCTCCTCAGGAATTCCCATTCCTGCGACAAAAATCGTTTCGGATATGAATCAGGCAAAAAACTTCGCGCGAGGGTATGGATGGCCGGTTGTATTGAAGATTTCCTCGTCCCGACTACTCCATAAGACAGATATCGGAGGAGTGATTACGCAAATTTCTGACGAAGAAGAACTTCAAAATGCTTGGGATAAATTACGGCAGGTTATTGGCAATCTGCAGCCGGAGATCCGCGACGACGCCAAAATTCAAATTCAAAAAGACATTACAAATGGGGTTGAGGTAATCGCGGGAGTCAAGAGGGATCCGACATTTGGGCTGGTTTTGTTATTTGGCGCCGGAGGAACACTCGCGGAATTGATCGTTGATCGGAATCTGCACTTATTGCCAATAGAGATTTCCCAAGCCAGAAAACTCGTTCAACAGTCAAAAATATTTTCCATCCTCAAGGGTTATCGGGGTGGGTCACCCTATGCACTGGATCGATTATATGAATTAATAGTCCGTTTGGGAAAAGTTGCCCAATCCATACCCGAAATTTTAGAAATAGAAGTGAACCCCATTATAGTGACATTGAATGATACGTTTGCCGTAGACGTTAAGATTGTTCTCGACCAAAAGGAAGACGAACGATCCAGCCCGCCCATTTTTTACGAAGCAAAAACCCTGAAAAATACCATACTTGCCAGTAAATACCATTTTATGACATTTGAGACGAAGAATCTCTTTCTATACCAACCAGGACAATTCGTCACTATAAAGGTTGCCGAAAGAGTTGTCCGCGCATATTCCATATCCGGACAGGATGCACAGAATCAATTTAATATCCTTGTCGATACCTCCCCGGGAGGGATGGGTTCAATTTATTTTGAAACGTTGAAACCCGGAACCATGATTTCCTATCTGGGGCCATTCGGGACATTTGCGTTCAGGAAAAATGACAACTCCAAACATATAGTCTTTTTAGGAACCGGTTCCGGATGCAGCCCATTAAAATGTATGTTGGAATCGGTCTTAAAAACAAGTAATGTAAAAATTCCCATAACACTGTATTTGGGTCTGCGCTATCAATCGGACATATTTTGGAAAGAGTATTTTCAAAAGCTGGCAGACGAGCATCCAAACTTCAATTTTGAACTTGTTCTCTCCAAGCCCGATGAGACATGGCAAGGATTGACAGGACACGTTACTGAATTAGTAAATAAGGATTTTCCGGACGCAAGCGGATGTTCCGTTTACCTTTGCGGCAATAAGGCAATGATTGATGAGGCAACTCAAATACTTCTCTCCCGCGGATGCTCGAAGAAGAGAATCTATTCGGAAAAATTCTGATATACTTTTATTATTATGGAAAAATTACCACAAAATAAATTATTAGATCTTTCAGGGAAAACCGCAATTGTCACAGGAGGAGCTGGCGGCATAGGATACGGGATAAGTTATAGGTTGGCCGAGGCAGGTGCATCTGTTGTTATTGCAAACAGAACGCAGGAGGTTGCAGACAAGGCGGTAGCGGATTTAACCTCAAAAGGATGGCACGCAAAAGCAGTAAAAACCGATGTTTCCCAGGAACAAGACGTTATGAATCTTATAGCAGAAACAAAGAATACGTACGGATCGATCGATATTTTGGTGAATAATGCCGGAATCTTTCCGTCAATTCCTGTGATGAACCTTACTGTTTTGGATTTTGAGCGGATCCTTGCAACAAATTTAAAAAGCGTATTCCTTTGCACAAAATACGTTTCCCAGCAAATGATTACGCAGGGAAAAGGCGGAAAAATAATCAATATCACATCCATTGACGCGCTTCATCCCTCCATGGTAGGGCTTGCGACATACGATGCTTCCAAACATGGGGTTTGGGGATTTACAAAAAACGTTGCTCTTGAACTGGCGCCCCATAAAATTTGGGTGAATGCAATTGCGCCCGGAGGTATTTTGACACCAGGAGTCCAAAAGAGCATGCCTGCAGCCCCCGGAGTTGACCAAAATAAACAATTAGAAGGGTTCTCCGCAAGAATTCCGATGCGCAGGATGGGAGACATAGACGACATTGGTAAAGTCGCTCTATTTCTGGCATCGGATATGTCATCCTATATGACGGGAAGCCAGATCGTTGTGGATGGCGGATATTTACTTTCATAAGAAAATAAATTGACCTGGCAGGCCATTCTTCAATTTAAGATGCTATAATAGGCAAAATATATATTTTCCTATGGTAGAAGGAGCGTCAAGTGGAATCAATCCTATAGAATTGCAAAACTATCCTCCAAAAGAAATCACTCCGGGTGTTTCCCTTCCTTTGATGCAGGATTATTTCATTGGCCTTTATGGAAGAAGAAACAACGTATACCTTGATGGGAGAGTCATGAGGATTAATTTCTTAAATATTGCAATCGGCGACTTACAAGATGCGATCAGAAAAGACGCCGATCATTCTACAAAAGAAATCATGATATCTCGTTTAGTATCTAGAATATTTTGCATAGCTCACGGGATTAATAATATATCGGTCGCTAACGCAATGATGGAGAAATATCCTCCGCAGGGATGTACATACTGCGGGAAGTTCCCCTGTAGTTGTGGAGAGAGACGTCCAGAACCAACCCTTGCTGAATGGAATCCTCAAAGTGAACAAAGAACATGGAGTTTGAAACATTGGCAGACACATCTGAAATTATTATATGGTGAGAAAAATGAAGAACGCGGGACAGAAAATACGTTGAACCGGCTTTCAAAAGAAATAACAGAATTGTTAAGTTTTGAATATAATGTTCGTGATAACGATTCTATGGATGAGATTGAACGCACGTATGCGCTAGAATTAGCGGATTGTCTGGCGTGGACTATCGCAATGGCGAATCTTCTCAATATAGATCTTGAAAAGGTGACCATTGATCGTTTTGGAGCAGGGTGCTGGAAATGTAAACAGAATCCTTGCGTATGCGGAAAACATAACTTAAATCCGGTTGACACAGATCGTTTTGTATGCCCAGGAGTTTAATATATACTACTCTTATGAATATCAATAAAGAGCGGCAGAAATTTCCTGTAAAAAAAAGAAGATTTTCTCCGTTCGGTCGTTACTTTTCCTACTTGGATGAAATTGATGAGGAGTTGAAAGGTTCAAAAGAATTTGGTTCTTTTCTCATTCTCTCGCTTGTTGAGGAAATTGGCGAGATGGCGCGCGCCTACTTGGCTAAACACGGAAGAAAACCAACCAACATCGCTTCTCAAAAGGATGAGACATACGAACAGGAGTTGGGCGACATCATCCTCGCAATCATGCGTTTCGCGCGGATCAAAAACATTGACCTCCATAAACGGATAATGTATTCGTTAAGGAAAATAAGGAAACGCAGATCATCTCCGAAAATCTAAATTTATATGCTGAAAAAAATCAAGCGAGAATTACTCCGGTTAAAAAATCCCTCAAAGGCAAAAATGTTTCTACGGTTTTTTAAGACGGGAAAAGGGGAATATGGGGAGGGAGATGTTTTTTTAGGCATTACAGTCCCGCTACAGAGGAGTATCGCTAAAAAATATCTTGATCTAAATTTAAAAGACGTGCAAGATTTACTCTCCAGCAAAATCCATGAACACAGATTGGTTTCACTCTTGATCCTCATCTTTAAATACAAAAAGGCAGACGAGTTAGAAAAAAAAGAAATCGTGGATTTTTATCTGAAGAATACGAAGAACATCAATAACTGGGATTTAGTAGATTTATCAGCGGGATATATTGTTGGCGATTATTTATTTCAATTCAAGAAAGACACCTCAGTTTTATATAAACTGGCAAAGTCAAAAAATCTTTGGGAGCGGAGGATCGCGATTATGTCGACGTTTGCGTATATAAAAAACGACCATTTCAAAGATGTATTATCTATTTCTGAAATCCTTCTGAATGATCCCCATGACCTTATTCATAAAGCAGTCGGCTGGATGCTCCGGGAGATCGGGAAGCGGAATAAAAAAGTCGAAGTTAATTTTCTAAACAAACATTATCGCGAGATGCCCCGAACCATGCTTCGATATGCAATTGAAAAATTTACAATCGAAGAAAAAAGCTTCTACATGAAAAAGGATGCGATATAATTAAATCATTCCAAGTATGGCTCAAGATAAATATACTGCGGTTTGGGTATCTCATACATCCATAGGGGATTTCATTTCCTGCCCCCGCGCATACTATTTAAAACATATCTATCGTACTCCGAAAACCGGTCACAAAATAAAACTCATGAGTCCGCCTTTAGCTCTTGGTCAGGCAGTGCACGAAGTGATAGAATCTTTATCCGTTCTTCCTGTGGACCAGCGTTTTAAAGTTTCCCTCATTGAGAGATTGCATAAGGTATGGGAGAAAGTAAAGGGGAAAAAAGGAGGGTTTATTTCGGATGAGTCAGAGATTTCCTATAGATCCAGGGCAGAAGCAATGCTGCGCCGGGTCATGGAAAACCCGGGACCTGTTGGAAAACAGGCAATCAAAATAAAAATGGACCTTCCCTTTTTTTGGCTGTCTCCGGAAGACAACATCATCCTGTGTGGGAAAATTGATTGGTTGGAATATCTATCCGAGACGGACAGCGTACGGATCGTTGACTTCAAAACGAGTAGAAACGAGGAAAGTCCGGAATCCTTACAACTCCCTATTTACCATTTACTGGTACACAACTGTCAAAAACGTCCGGTTGACGGGATGAGCTACTGGTATCTGGAGCGGAGTGACACTCTTACGGAAAGACCTCTCCCAAACCTCGAAAAAGCCCATGCGCATATCCTTGAGATAGCTAAAAAAATTAAGGTTGCGCGAAAACTAAACGTGCTCAAATGCCCTCATGGGGGCTGTCGAGCATGCCGTCCTTTTGAGGCTATTTTGCAGGGGGAAGCGGAGCTTGTGGGGGTAGACGAGTATAAGAGCGATATCTATGTCCTTGATAAGTCGCTGGAGGGTCAAAAGAAAGATAGTGTTGTTTTATGATATGGTATGGTATAATATAGTTAGTTAAATACAAAAGATGATTTCGAACTGCGTTAGATTAATAATTCAGTTACTATGAACTTCATCGATTGTTGAGATGAGAAACATTCAATTACTACAGAGAGGGGGTGAATTCATAAATGGATAAGAAGAAATTATACGTAGGCAATCTTCCTTGGTCAATGAGCAATGATTCGTTAAAAGAATTGTTTGCTGCATACGGGGAGGTTGTGGAAGCTGTCGTTATCACCGACAGAATGTCTGGTCGATCAAAAGGATTTGGATTTGTTACGTTTGCTGATGAAGCTTCTGCTGAAAAAGCAGTTGCCGAAATGCATGAGAAAGCAGTAGATGGACGCAATATTATTGTTAATGTTGCAAGACCACGAGAAGAGAGAGGAGATAGGGGTGGTGGTTTTCGAAGAGAGAACAGACAATCCTATTAAAAAAAGAACACTATCTGCCAAGCTTGATATTTTCAAAAGAATTATCTCGTCGGAACGGATAGTGTTTTTTTATGGAGAAGGGATACCACTTCTTCGTCCGTGGTTTGGGAAAAATCAAAATAATATGAGCTGATACTGCGCAAGTCATACAGGGTGAGAAGACATATGATTTCCTTTGCTAACGGTTTTAAGAGACGTATGCTGTCGCTGGAACAGACCGGAGATACACAGATCACTCCTTCCGGTTTTTGGTTTATAACGACCTCAAGAGCGGTTCGCATGGAAATACCCGTAGCAGATCCATCATCAATTAAAAGAACCGTTTTATCACGTAGTGGAGGAAGGGGAGTATTTTTTCTATATAACCATACTCGTCTTTGAATTTCTGTGCGCTCTTTTTGAATAATTTTTTCTATTTGATTTTTTGCGACTCCGTACGTGTTAATCGTGTTTTCGTCCAAGTAAACCGTACCGTCTTCCCCTACGCCGCCTATCGCAAATTCCGGGTTACTCGGCATTCCAATTTTCCGTACGATAATCGGATAGATTGATACACGCAGCATTTTCGCAATTTCATATCCAACAACAACTCCGCCCCGAGGGAGAGCTAAGACAATAACCTGACTGTTTTTATACGAAACAAGTTTTTGGGAGAGTTGGATACCTGCATCCTGTCTGTTTTTAAAAATAAATGTCATTCCTATGTTATTATATAATGATACAATGCCCAAGACGCTGCACGTTTTTAGAAAAATTCTTAAAAACGGAGTAGAGGTAAAAATAAAACAAAAAAAGTACAAGATCGTCTACCCAACTTCTATTTGGGAAAAGCTACCCAAATCTCTTCACAGAATGTTTGCGGATGGAATTACCTACGCTTCCACTTGGCACCTTCCCTTCATTACGGACGGAAACGTTGCCTATCATTTTTCTCATCCTCCGATAGAGCCAGTTTTTTTTAAAATCCTTCTTTACTCCATGCCGACAAATATTTTTGAATATACTAACGTGTTAACTTCGGAACTTATAAAGAAGTTTTACAATGTGAATTTTCTAACGCAGTACAAGGGATTAAACCATGCCTATTCCGGAAAGAAAATAAAACGGGTGCTGAAAGAAAAAGCGATTATCCTCTTTTCTTTTGGGAAAGAAAGTTTGTTGACATTTGGTTTACTTGAAGAGCTGGATGTGAAAACGGAATTGATTTTTATGAAAGAGCCGCAATCCATTGTCGAGAATAGCCACAAAAAAAAATTAACGGAAAAGTTTTATCTTGCGTTTAAAAAAAAGGTAGCGTTTTTCCCGTTGCCGATCGGCAAGTTAAGGGAGGCGAGTGGGTTTTATTGGGGATGGGATATCATTCTCTCCCAATACGCGTTTTTTTTACTGCCGTACTATTTTTCTTATCATGCTAAATATTTATTCTTCGGGAACGAGAACAGCTGCAATTTCCATCTGCTAGATAAGGAAGGGTATCGTATTAACCCCGTATTTGAACAAAGTGTTTCATCCATGCAATTCTTGCAGGATATTCCAAAATTATTTTTCATCAATACCCATATCGGAAGTTTGGTAGAACCGATCCATGAGATTTTTATCACGTATATCCTGCATCATCGGTATCCTGAAATTGCAGCATTCCAGATGTCGTGCTTTTCGGACGACGAAATAAAAGCGTCGAAAAAAAAGAGGTGGTGTGGAGAATGTGAAAAATGTGCACGGTTGTATATTTTTTTTAAGGCGCTAGGGATATCACCGCATAAAACCGGTTTAACTACTACAGACATGCTTTCTTTAAAAAAAGCAGATTTATACCCTCTTTTTAACAAGGGAGAAGGAAAAAGCATGTATGGGGGGAGCGGTTTGGGGCGAGATGAACAACTGTTGGCATTTTATCTCGCATATAAGAATGGAGCTAAGGGCGAGCTCATAGAAAAATTTAGACTCCTGTATCTCCCCGAAGCTGAGCGAAAAAAAGACAAGCTCATCAAGAAATACTTTGGTATTTACAGTTCCTATTCCTTACCTCCCACGCTAAGACGGAGGATTGTTAGAATTTTTCAAAAAGAACAACAAAAAGCTTTACAATATATTAATACTATGTTAAATTCTTCAAATGCGCGTTAACGAAACCTACGGAACCGTGGAATTTATTTCAAGGTTAGTCATAATTATTCCCATAGCGATCATTCTAGGAACGCTTTTTTTTAAGTATGGGATAAAAAGCCCAAAACAGAGTCAACCAGATATAAGTCAGGTAACAGAGTTCAAGAAGGAGTCATCCGAAAGTAAAAACCAACTCAATTTGACAGGCCCTTTTTTTTGTAGCTACACGAGTAACTCCGCAACAATGAGTGCATACATAAATAATAGGCAGATTTTTGTCCAATTACAGGATCGGGAAAAAGAAGAGTATCATCTTGTTTCCGGCGACTGTTACTACCATTGGAATAAAGGGAAAGCAACGGGTGAAAAAACCTGTGGGATTTCCTCTTACCTGTTAATGGCGGATCAGGCTCTATCTTTAGGTTTGGTAGACTTTACCAACCTATCTGATTTTATTCCAACCAATTCCCTACTGTCGATAGCTTCTTCGGAGAGTCAAATGCAGGATATAATGCGCTCCTGTGTGAAAAGAAAGGTTGACCCGTCTTTTTTTACTGTTCCCAAAATACCCTTCCAATAAGCAAAAAAATACCCTGGCTACGACCTACTTTCCCCAGCTCCGCTTTGGAGTGAGTATCATCGGCGCTGACTCGTTTCACTTCCTTGTTCGGGATGGGAAAGGGTGGTGCCAAGTCGCTCCGGTAACCAAGGCAGGTATATTATAATTAAGTAGTTGGGAAATATCAAGGCGGATACTTGATATAATTAGTCTATGAATACCTACAAGCCTTCATCGTCCTTCTTCCACTCGTTCGTAACGATGCCGAAGGTCCGGTTTGAAACCCAAGGGAGCGGCGAAGAAATAATCTTGCTTTTAAGGGCTCATCCGATCACCCAGATATATTGGTTGATAAATGCCTTCTTTTTCTCGCTGGTCCTGGTGGTTTTCGATCTATTCGTTCCTTCCGGTATCCCGTTAACCGTTATGATTTTTTTGAATTTACTGGGGTTCGCGCTCATTTTTAGCTATATTTGGTTCAATTTCTTGACATGGTTTTTTCATGTGGGACTTATTACCACAGAGCGCATTATTGATATCGACTTCACGGGAATCCTCTATAAGGAGATTACCGAGGCAAAACTCAATAAGGTGGAAGACATAACGTCAAAAAGCACAGGATATGTTAGCTCCGTATTTAATTATGGAGATGTTTTTATTCAGACCGCCGGACAGGAGGCGAACATCGAATTTTTAAAAACACCCGCGCCTTCTCAGATCGTAAAAATTATCAATGACATGGTCCCTTAATATGGATATAGATACATTGGGAGACTTTTTCAATAATTCATCCTTAGTTATTCATTTTTTTGTGAAGTCCTTCAGCATCGTATTTTCTTTGTTGTATTTTTTTTATTCGTTCGTTGTGATGAAGCAGACTCAGGTTCTCAATGCGACCCTGGAAGTAAAAAAGAATACGATCATCTCCTTTATATCGTTGATTCAGGTAATCTTTACAGTGGCATTAGTGCTGTATGCCATTTTCATTGTGTAGAGTATGAAAGAATCGAAGTTGGCAATCTACTTGGGAGAACAAAGAGAAACTGGTTTCGCAGGCTTTGTGGCGGAATCCAATTTTTATTGTGTTTTAGAATCCGAGAACGGGCTGAGTCCCATACAGGGGCGGGAAATATTAAAGAAAATAAAAGACTCCTTTTTTATCGCTAATATATCGAATGGACATGATTTTGATTCTTTTTTTTCAACAAAACTAAAAGAGCACAATCTCCCAACAGACATATCGTTGGCAGCAGGGTTTTTAAAGGGGGAGGTTTTCTACCTGAAAACGATCGGGAATGGAGAAATATTTCTTTTAAGGGGAAAACAATTCGCGAGAATCATTTCGGGAGAGAATTTTGCCTCCGGTTTTGTGGAAGAGAATGATTTCTATATATTCACCTCGTCCGTGTTTTCTAGCAAATTTGCAGAGCCCGAACAAGATCTAAAAAAAATACTTTTTCACAAACACCCGGAAGAGGTCGTCGACGAGCTCGCCCTAGAGTTGAAATCCTCGGAAGATACCGGGGTGGTCGCACTTTTTCTTAAATTCGAGCACAGGCTTGAAGAAAAGATTCTACCAGGGAATCGCCGGTCTTCCCTTGAAGAGATGTACCGAACGCTACGGTTGTTTTCAGTGAGGTCGGATAGAAAAAGAACATTTACCTTTGTGATCCTAGTTATAATCTTTCTCATCCTTGTTTGGAGTGTAGTTATGGGAAACAGCAGGAGGATTGAAAGTCAAACGGCAAAAAAAATAGAGAGTACCAAAGTGCTTATCGAACAAAAACTAGCCCAAGCAGAGGAGGTGGCATTCCTTAACCTACCCCGAGCCTTAGTCCTTATCTCAGAGTCAAAACGTGAGGTGGAAACATTGAAAAAGCAAGTACCTTCGTCAAAGAATAGCCAAATACAAAATCTTGAAGATTACATCAAGCAAAAAGAGAACAATATTATGAAAAAAGAAGAAAAGGTAGCTGAGGAATTCTATGATCTTGCCGTGGATAACAAAAATGCGGATGCCGTCAATGTATTTTTAGACGAGGACACCACTGCATTTCTGGATACAAAAAACGCAACCGTATATATTCTTTCGTTACCGAAGAAATCGTTGGATATCTATCGGGCCTCAGGGATTCAATCTGCCGCATATGTTGTTTTGGATAAGGGTAAACCTATCCTATTTGGGAAGAATACCGGTTTTTTCAAAGTTACTCAGGAGGGTAGCGTAAAAAAAATCATTGAGAAGGATAAGGAGTGGGGAGATATAAACAACGTCGCAACCTATAACGGAAACATCTATGCGCTCAATTCGGGTAAGGACGAGATCTATAAGTATATTCCTTCTGAGAGCGGATACTCTGCAAAAACTTCTTATTTTAAAACCGGTCAGGCGGTAAACCTTGACGGAGCGAATTCTTTCTCAATAGACTCGTCCATTTACATCGGTTTCAAAAATTACATCCTCAAATACACAGGCGGACTCCAAGATGGGTTTAAAACTTCATTCCCGAATGAAAATATATCCATAGTAAAGATATTCACGAGCAAAGACGTAGAAAAAGTATTCGCTTTGGATAGGGAGAACAGTGCTGTGTATATTCTGGAAAAAAATGGAACATATGAAAGACAAATCAATTCCTCAATTTTCAAATCAGCCCGTGATATGATCGTATTTGACAATGCCATCTTTATTTTGTTAGGAGCAAAGTTATTTAAGATACCTCTATAGGCATGAACATACAGCCCGATGAACAGATGCAGGTGAGACAAATTATCCAGAGGGACGAAAAAGCTCTTTACTCTCTGTACAAAAAATACGAGAAACCTTTGTTTTATTTTGTCAACCGACAACTAAAAGATCCCCATGTCTCCGAGGAAATTGTTCAGGATGCATTCCTTGATTTTATAGAAACCCTGCGGGATTTCCGCTTTCAGTGTTCCCTGAAAACATTCCTCTTTTCTATAGCGAAAAACAAAGTAATTGATACGATACGAAAGAAAAAAATCAAAAAAATTCTTTTTTCCGCGCTACCCACCTATGTCGTTGAGGGGCTAAAAACGATCCTTATAGATGATGAGATTGAGAAAACCGAACTGCAGCATAAAATAAAGAAGGTTCTTGACGAACTTCCAAATGATTACCACGTCGTATTAAGACTTAAATATATGGAGGGAGATAGGGTTAGAACCATTGCACGAAAATTGTCGCTTGGTTTTAAAGCGACAGAAAGTCTTATTTTCCGCGCCCGGAAGGCATTCGTTAGGATCTTTAAATCCCTTCCATAACTATATGAGAAACACAAAACATCGATTAAAAGAAAAGATGAATGAAGTATTCTGTATTCAGGAAAACGATTTAGGAATTTTTTTCCTTACTCGTTGGTATAAAAAAATTACATCTCATCTGAAACAGATACCATTTATTTATCTCATCCCTCTTTCTTTTCTGTGCGCTTTCGTGTTGTACCTTCTATTGGGGAAAACACTTATCCTATTAGTATCCCGATTTCGATATGGATTCTAAAACCTTCAAAGAGGATTTTTTAGTCTCCTTGTTTCTTGTCATAAGACGCTCTATTCAATTAATCGTGTCCCCTTACAGGACCATGAGAAAAATATCCCAAGAGACAGATTTCCTACAGATATTGATTATTTTTTTCTTTATTTTTGTCTATTTCTTATTCGTGGCTCTTATAAGGAATTCACCGATCCATTCAATCGTGAATATGGGAATTTTTCTCTTCCAGTTTGGTGTCACCGTGCTGTTTTTTTATGGAATAGGAGTGATGGCAAGTAAAAAAGGGAACTTCTATAGTTACCTATTCACACTCTCTTACACCATGCTTCCGACATTCGTCTGGTTCACTGTAAATACCACGCTCTTTCTCGTATTTCCTCCCCATGGGACACTCTCTTTTTTCGGTAAAGGCTTCAATATGCTTTTTCTTTCATTTTCCTTAAGCATCTTTTTCTGGAAAATACTACTCGTTTATCTGGCAATCCGTTTTTCTTCAGGTTGGTCTTTTTTCAGAATTCTTTATGTCTTCTTGTTATACCTGATAGTTCTATTCTTCTACTGGTATTTGAGCCTATACTTTAAACTCTTCCTGGTTCCGTTCCTGTGAATGATTCTTCCTATTAAGACAGA
>Ga0066639_10001965_pt1 | contig 18107 bp, 18 predicted proteins | sample CryGeyCG2114_010_2_FD_59504 | JGI IMG/M metagenome (GOLD analysis project Ga0066639, IMG submission 59504) | Groundwater microbial communities from aquifer - Crystal Geyser CG10_big_fil_rev_8/21/14_0.10 | ecosystem: Environmental > Aquatic > Deep subsurface > Groundwater | place: USA: Utah...
ATATCATTCCCATCCAACAAGTGAATGGAAACTTCCCTTCTTTATCAGGAGTAAATTTAATGGTTACTATTTCTCCATTTTCAGAAAATTTCTGACTAATACCGAATGAAGGAAATATAATTTCTTTGTTACAATAAGTTATTTCTTCAACTTCTATGTTCCATTTCACTGGGATGCCTTTTTTGACGACAAAAGTATCTGGCTCCCACCCATATCTTGTTACCTTCATATCAATTGTTTGAAAATCTTCATTTGTTTCAGCAGATGTTAGTATATTATTAGAGAATGGGTTAAAAGTTTCAATTGTAATGGGGCTTCCTGATAGAATCAATCCTCTATTCAACATAACAAATCCTAGACTAAGAACAACTATTGCTGAGAATTTGAGAATAGTTTTCGTAGATTTATGGCTGATTAAAGAAGTTAAACTACCAAAACCAAGTAGCATTGGTACTGTTCCTATTCCAAATACAAGCATGGTTAACGCTCCTTGAAGAACACTTCCTGTTCCTGCTGCAAATAGAAGCATAGCTTGTAAAGGACCACAGGGCATTAGACCAGTTAATAGTCCCAAAAACAAAGGGCCTTTTCTTTTTTTCTTAATTTTTCCTAAAACATTTGGTGTCCTCGGTGTAAGTTTTCTTAACCAAGGAAATATATTCAACATATTTAATCCCATAATTATCATGAATCCACCTGCGAATATTGCCATAAAACCTCTTAAAGTTCCAGTAAAATTAAGGAATGATCCAACTAATCCAACGAGTGCTCCCATAACTGTATAAGAAACAAGTTTTGCAGCATTATATTCCAGATGAGGTATTATTTTTTTTCTTTTTTCATCACTTTCGTATTTGTGATTAGTAGCGTATGTTACAACTAACCCACCGCACATACCTATACAATGAAAACTCGTTAAAACACCTGTTATAAATACAAGTAATAATCCGCTACCTATCCCTAACTCAGGTAAACTAAAAATCCCGACTCCACTTGAGAGAAAATAAACACCAATAAAAACTATAACCATTCCTATAAATTGTAGAATTTTGTCATTGACTTCAAATTCAAAATATTTAGAATCTCCCATAGAATCACTCTTACTCGTAAATACTTCCACTAGAATATCCTAGTTTCTTTATTATTTGCCCGTCTTTCAGAATCTCAACTTCAACATGACACCCATAATCCTTTGCTATAGATTCAACATCAGAATCTCCGTATTTATCAACATAATATTTATATCCGGCGTTTTCAGCATCTTTTATTTTATCTCCAGTTTGTTCCACATTAACTTTTGTTCTTGGGCTTGCTGTTCCAGATCCACCACATCCACATCCGCAACCAGAACCACTACCACAAGATCCTTCAGATGGATTATTATCACTGGTTGTTTCCTGATAATTTTCAGTAGGATTGCCTTGATTTTTTGCTCTAAAATAATCTCCTGTTTTGGCTATTACAAATGGAGATGATATCACAATTAAAGCTAGTACTAAAAACAAAACTAACTTTTTTTGGATTCGAAATATCATGCTAGAAATAGGATGAAACAATATATCAATGATTGTATGAAACTAGTTTCAATGTTTTATGATAATTACATTGCTCATTCCACGTCTTCTTCTCTCTAAAATTCCTTTGCCTTCAAGTTTATCAAGTATCCTAGAAACTTTAACTTTTGAGAGATTTGTTTTTTCGACTAATTCTGACTGGAATATAACACCTTCCCCTTCAATAATCTTTTCAAGCACTTTTCTTTGCTCTTCATCCAAAGTTTTTAAAACTTTTTCATAATCTTCTTTTTTAATTCTTCTCACTCTAATTTTTTCACTATCTTTTCCAAAGAAAATTAAATACAATCCTATCAGTACAATAAAAAATATTATTCCAATACTTACATTAGTTTGAAATCTTATTGTTCCCCACATAGGACAACTAGCACCATGACCACAAGAAGTATTTACGATATCAGTCATGGCTCTATTAAAAGAGAGTACAATGAACCCTATCAGAATTGCAATACCTACTATTAGATAACCAACATGTTTATTTTTCATAATATACTATTTGACGTAAAGTATAAAAATCTAAACTCCTTCCACAAATTCACTTTTGACTTTACTGATCAGGTATCCACCGAGAAGAATAAGGACAGATCCACCTAATTGAATAATAGGTGTAGGTTCATTAAACATTATTATTCCTAAAAACATTGAGATTACAGGAGAAAGTAAAAGAATAGTTGCAGCTTTGGAAACGTTAATCAATTTTATAGCAGAATACCAACAATAAACATAACTAAACAGGATACTAGTGGAAGCGAGAAGGCCAAATATTTGGCCGAGAGATAAAGAAAATAGAACATCAAGTTTTCCCAAAAGAATTATAACTCCGAATAAAAATAAAGAGCCAATAAACATCCTTGCAGCAGAAACAACAAAATTTGATTCACCATTAATCATAACCTTTTTTGATATAGCATTCTCAACTGCCCAAAGAATAGTTGCAAAAATAATAAGTAAATCTCCCAAAGAAGGGTCAGACCAGAGGTTAGTTGGATTAATTTTGTCAAAATAGATTACAATAATTCCCAAAAACATCAACCCCAAAGCAACCAATTGTTTTTGTGATATTTTTTCTTTGAGAAAGATGAATGCAAGAATAGTTACATAAATAGGAAGAGTTTTATGAAGAAACGCTCCTCTCGCTGAAGTTGTTAATTGTAAACCATGAAAATAAAACAGAAAAGCTAATCCCCCACCTATTAACCCAATCAAAACAAGATACAACCATTTTTGCTCTTTTAAAATACTTTTAGTCAATTTTTCTTTTTTCCAAGCAAGGAATAGAAAGACCAATCCTATTATTAATGCTCTTATTGCTGTAAAGACTGTAGGATCCATATTGATTACAAAGAATTTGTTGATAGGAATGGCAATACCACTGATTAAAGCTGTGGCAAAAGCGAGTATAGTTCCTTTGGTTTCATCATCCACTTTTCATTCCCCATAATTTATTGAAGTCTTCTTCAGAAATAATTTCGCATGCGTGATAATAATGAATGGTGACATGTTTGTTGAGCAGATTCTTGTCTTTGAGAAAGGCTAGACTAACTTCTCTTTCACCTTTTGGTGTTTCAATCAAACCTTCTTTCCCATGAATTTCTTTGACTTTACCTGGAAGAATCAAACAATAATCTTGCCTGTCTAGATTCATTCTGTTTTTAACAACAGAGTCATGATCATACCAAAAGTATTGGTGGATGACGTCTTTGTCGACTATAACTTCATCATCTTTAATTTTATCTAATTTTTTTGCTGATTTAGGAATAAAATTCATTGCAACTGGAAAAAGATTATACATTTCCTCATCTGGAATATCTTTACCTTTTACAAGGTCTTTACAGAATTTTTCAAATTCTTTTTGTGTGAATTCTCCTCTTCTTACTCTTTCAGCTATACACGGCATTGAATAGTTGAGGAAGAGCTTCTTATCTTTGATCTTATGTTTTCTTAATTTCTTGGTTTTTTGAGACATATTATTTATTGGGAATGGATTGATATAAAAATTCATGGATTAGGTAATTTTAAATATCTACCCCCTAAATTATTTCTAGGTGCAAAAATGATAGGTGAAAACCGGGATAGTGACTATCGGAACTCATTCTAAGATTTTGCTAAACTTATCTATAATTCGTTCTTTAAATCATAATTTAGATAATTGTTAAAATCAAGGAGGTAATGAGGATGGAGAAAACACATAAAAAAACAGAACACGAAAAGAGTAGTATGAAAATTAATGGTTGGGTAGAAGAGGTCCGAGATTTGGGTGGAATCAAGTTTATAGATTTACACACACCTCAGGGTAATCATCAGATAACATTAGTCAAAGGAAAAGTTCCCGAAAATTTATTTGAACTAATTGCTAAAATTACTCGTCAATCTGCTATTACAGTATGGGGTAAAGAAAAAGATAATTCACAAGCTCCTGGAGGAAAGGAAATTATACCAGAAAAAATCGAGATTGTAGGATTATCAGAAACACCATTACCTTTTGATCCAAGTGGAAAAACTCCTGCTGAATTAGAAACTAGATTAGACTGGAGATTTCTTGATTTTAGAAGTAAAAAATCTTTAGCAATATTCAAAATACAGAATGAGATATTGAAAGTGTTTAGAAGTTTTTTTAGATCAGAAAGTTTTCTTGAAATTCAACCGCCAGCAATTATCTCATCAGCAACAGAAGGTGGGTCAGATTTATTTGCCATCCCATATTTTGATAAAGAAGCTTTCTTAGCACAAAGCCCACAATTATACAAGCAAATGGGTGCAATATCTCTTGGAAAAGTATTTTCAATTTCACCAGTCTGGAGAGCTGAAAAATTCAATACACCTACTCATTTAAACGAAATAAGACAGATGGATATTGAGATGGGATTTGTTGAATCAGAAGAAGATGTAATGAAAGTCTTAGAAAGAGTAGTAGCAGAGATTGTGAAATCAGTAGTAAAAAACTGTAAAAATGAATTAGAATTTCTTGGAGTAAAGTTAAACATTCCAAAATTACCATTTAGACGGGTGACTTATACTGAATGTATAGAATCTTTGCAAAAAAAAGGAGAAAAAATAGAATGGGGAGACGATTTTTCCAAGCCACAAGAAAGGATATTAGGTAAAATGTATGGAGATGCTTTTTTCCTAAAGGATTGGCCAACTAAGATTAAAGCATTTTATGCGATGCCATATGAAGATAATCCAAAAGTTTGCCATGCATTTGATTGTATATTTCATGGAATAGAAATTTCATCAGGTACTCAGAGGATTCATATACCGAAACTCTTGATAGAGCGACTTAAATCCAAAGGTTTGAACCCAGATAATTTCAAATTCTACATAGATTGCTTCAGGTATGGTGCTCCGGCACATGCAGGATGGTCTATTGGATTGGAAAGAATAACTATGACGTTGACAGGAGTAAATAATATTCGAGAAGCGACTATGTTTCCAAGAGATAGAACTAGATTAAGTCCTTAGAGAGCAAAAAGTTTATTTAAACAGAAAACTAATTTTTTGTTCATGATGAAAAAATTTTTAGTTTATCTGATTTTACTTTTTTTACCTTTAGTTTTTGCTTCTAATGATGTTAGTGTAGACCTTGTGACAAGCGGTGATGACATATGGACTCGTGCTTCAACCAGAGAAACATTCAGTTTTGCTATTAATAATGATAATTCAACCTTTTCTTTCAATATCGTCAATATAACTGTTCCTAATGGTTTTTCTTCTCCTGATGATTTGGGTGTTAGTTTGGTTGACTGGATTTGTGAAAATAACTCTACAACTGTGTCATGTTATAATGAAACTGATCCTTTTGATGAGGAAATAATTAACATTTGGTTTGATGCGACATCAGTTGTTTCTCTTGACGAAGAGAATGTTACATGGAAAGTACTTCTAGTCAATAAAACTACTGGGAATAATATTACTATTGAGGTTAATTCTGGTATAGATGGAAAGCCACCACAAGTTAATAATATTGACATGTTTTATATGGGTGGAAATTTTGAAGATGGAGATGATATATCACAAAGGGAACCTATTACTGTTGTAGTACAAGCAGAAGACAATGGTATAGGCATAGATAATGTTTGGGTTGATGTTTATGATTCTTCTGATACTAAAGTTCAAGATGTTGTTCTTTCTGGTGAATCGGAATTTTCTGGTGATATCCTAATAGATTCTTTAAATTTTGGAACTTATTCGGCTAATATTTCTGTCAATGATAGTTTTGATAATTTAAATATTTCAGATGCAAGTTTTTCTTTTACAATAATTCCTATTTCTGATCTCGAAGTCGGAGAATTTACCTTGGATCCACCAAATCCTTATCTAGGTCAGAATCTGACAGTTTATGCAGATATAACAAAAGATGGGAATTGTGATGAAAATATTAATATAACATGGTCATTGAATGGTTCTGAATATAAAGAAACTATCAACTGCTCGAATATTGATACTACTAAAGAAGTTAATCACACTTTTGTTGGTTTTTCTGGTAAAAATAATGTAAGTCTAATGGTTGATTCTGAATATGATGTCTCTGAATCTTTGGAAAATAATAATTATCAATCTCAAATAATTTCAACTAATCTGAATATTACTATTCTTAATGCTAGCTTGTCCAATCTGCAACACAACGAGACGTTGACATTGAACGTTTCTGTGAAATATTGGAATGATGACACTCTTATTACAGACTTGAGTTTGAGCAATTTTGAGATTTATGATAAATGGGACCTTGATAATTATAGGAATAAGAGTGAGAAGATATTCACAGTTGATGCAACGCTTGCGTCTTATGGAATATATTTGGTTAACTATACAGTACCAGAAATATCTGAAGGAATACTTGAATATGGAGAACATAACATGAAAGTTGAAGTCAATAAAGTTAATTATTCTACTAATTCCTCAAATATAGAATATTTTATGAATGGACCTAATTTAGCAATTAGTTATAGTGGAGATGGAATTGACGGTTATGACCTTGATAACAGAGATAATGCTACATTTAATATAACTGTCACAAATACTGGAAATAGGGTAATTTATGGAGTTAGTTTAACAATTGAAACAACTGAAGGAGATATCACAGAAGATGATGACTGTAATTCTGCAAATCAGAATATAACTCCGGGAGATTCAATAATATTATGTGAGGATGTAGTTATTAAAAGTTCACAAGACTTTATATTAACTTCTGTGGCTACAGGGACATATAATTCAACTACAGTTAGGTATCAATATAATAATTATAATGTTGAAGTTGATTCAAAAGATACTAGTTCTGATTCTGAAGAAGGTTCAAATGACATTAATGAAGAAGATACATTTAACTCAGGAAAATCAAGTGGAGGTGGAGCAGCAACTACCACAACAGTCAAGAAAAAATATCTTACTATAACTGAATATCCAGAAAAAGTTGAAATAGAACAGGGAAAGAGAAAGACGATTAATATTGAAGTCAAGAATGAAGATGACTGGGAATTTCAGGACGTTACATTAAAAGTCATAGAAATAAATTCTTCTTGGATAACTGTTATACCAGCAAATGCGGTCGAAATAGAACCACTAAAAACAAAAGAGTATCGTATTACATTTGAAATTTCTGAGGATGCAGAAATTAAAGATTATTCTGGTGAATTTCAAGCATCAAGTTCATTCGAGACTAAAAAACAATCTTTTACTTTGTCAGTAATTCCAGGACCAGATCTTCAATTGACAATCAATTCTACAATAGAAGATTACCAAAATCAAATTCAACAGTTAGAAGACGAGATTGACACTATGAAAAATAAAGGTTACAACATAACAGAAGCTGAACAAAAATTAAAAGAACTAAAAGATGAATTTAATAAACTTCTTACTTACAGAGATGGTGGAAATTATAAGTCTGCTTACGGATTGCTTGGCAATACAGGAAATCTTTTGAATCAAACTACAAGCATATTATCTGGTGCAATTGCTCTTCCTACGGTATTACTTGGTGTTGTTGAATCTAAATGGGTACTATCAGGTTTGTTTGGAGTCTTGTTTATTGTAGGTGCTTATACCTTTTGGGGAAGACATTATGATATAGAGAAGAGAATTTTGAAAAAACTTAAAAGAAAAACCAAGACTAATTTCAGGAATAAAGATTTGGAGAATATTGCCAAAGGAATTAGAGGAGAAGAATTGAGAACACTTGAAAAAATAGAGAAAGCAACTGAAGTAAAACCAGAAACTTCTGACAGGATGAAAGAGTTAGAATTAATAAAAAACCTTGCTACTAGTGGATGAGTTTAACAATTACATTCTTGGCAGGGAGCTATGGAAGGATAAATATCTTCATGTAATTTACAAATCAAACGTTTTTTTCTAATATTTTCACAAATTTCACAAAATCCTTTGTTTATTTTTTTTACATCTATTTTTTTATCGACAATATTTTTTGTTAGATTATCAATCATTTTCATTATATCTTCTTCTTTTTCTAGTAATTTTACTTTTGATCCTCTTGATTGTTTGTTGTAATGTGATACTGCAGCTTGAGTTATTCCTAGAAGATCTGCAGCGTCTTGCTGAGTCATATTATATTTTGTAAGTAATTCTCTTGTCATGACTGATCTTATTGCTGGCAAAACTGATGCTACAACTACTTCACAAAACGGTTTCATAAAAGTAATTACTTGGGTAGGTATAAATATATAACGGTGTTATAGAAAATTTCCTTTTACAAAAAATTATTTCCTATGATATTTTTTTTCTTCAATTATACTGAACGCACGATACAACTGCTCGACTAAAAACAATCTTACCATCTCATGAGTAAATGTCATTTGTGAAAGAGCAAGAATATGATCAACTTTTTTAAGAACTTTTTTGTCAAGACCATCTGGTCCACCTATAATAAAACAAATATCTAGTTGAAGGTTCTTTTTCATGAATTCAGAGAACCCAACAGAAGTAAAATTTTCACCATGTTCATCTAGTGCAATTGTTATATATCCTTCTAATTTTTCTAATCTTTTTAATATTTCCTCACCTTCTTTTTCTCTGGTAGAATCCTTCATTTCTATTATCTCTATTTTTCTATTTTTCATTCTTTTTAGATATTCTTCTATTCCTTCAAGTATGTAATTCTCTTTTACTTTACCAACTGCTAGTATTTTTATTTTTGGCATTCTTTACACCTGCAGAAGCAAGAAACATCAAACTTTTTGTATATTCTGTAAGTAAGAAAATATGTGAGTGGTTTAGAACCATTTCCAGTATAATCAAGAAGAATGTGAGTAGTAAATCCAAATAGTATTCCATAAGTTATTATTTTACCGAGAAATATATTTCCTAAAATAAACATTATTGGGATAAATTCAATTGAATGGAAAAAGATATATGCTTTGGTATATTCGTGTTTGTAAAAATAATCAAAAAACTCTCTGATGGTGAATATAATTTTTTTATTTTCTATCCAAAAGTCAATGATATGGTCTAAATCAATAAATATCCCGACTAAAAATACTGAAATCAAACCAAAGACAGATTTAGTAAATAAGTAAAATATAATCGACAATACTAGCGAAATAATAATGTGATGTTCTGGTTTCAATTAATTACCTCAAATGTTATATCATATTAAATGTCTTGACTAAAATCTGTTTCGTTAGTTATTTAAATTCAAAAATATAACACTGTTATATAAAATAGTTGAGAAATATGAATGTACAAAAACTTCGCCAGGATTTTCCTATTCTTCAAAAAAAGATAGATGGTAGATTCCCAATATATTTTGATAACGCTTGCCAGACTTTAAGACCAAAACAAGTGGTGGAAAAAATAGTTGAGTATTATCAAGAATATCCTGCCTGTGGAGCTCGAAGCATTCACAAATGGGGAGACAGAGTAACTCAAGAGTTTGAGCATTCTAGGGAAACAATTGCTAAATTCATTGGAACAAAAAATCCAAAAGAAATAGTTTTCACAAAAAACACAACAGAGGGATTAAATCTTGTTGCTAATTCATTTCCGTTGAAAAAAGGTGATGTAGTTCTAGGATCAGATCGTGAACATAATTCTAACCTTATCCCTTGGCAAATTCTTACAAAAGCAAAAGATATTATTTATAGGATAATTGGTTCAAAAGATGATTCAACATTTGATTTAGAGAAATTTAAACAAGCAATAAAAGGAGTTAAATTAGTTTCAATTGTTTATACTTCAAACATAGATGGTTACACTCTTCCTGTGAAAAAAATAATCAAGATAGCCCATGATAATGGTGCTTTAGTTCTTTTAGACGCTGCTCAGTCTGCTCCTCATAAGGAGATCAATGTTAAAAAACTTGGTGCTGATCTTCTTGTTTTTTCCGGACATAAGATGCTTGGTCCGTCTGGAACTGGCGTGCTATATGGTAAATATCATCTTCTTGAGAAATTGAATCCATTTATGGTTGGTGGTGATACTGTCAAAAACACTACTTATACTAATCATGAACTGCTTGAACCTCCTGAAAAGTTTGAGGCAGGGTTGCAGAATTATGCTGGTGTGATTGGTCTAGGCGAGGCCGCAAAATATCTTATGAAAATTGGTTTGAAAAACATAGAAAAACATGAGTTAGTCTTGAACAAACTTGCAACAAAAGGTCTTCTTGAGATAAATGGTTCAAAAATAATTGGTGTTCAAGATTCTAAGTTAAGGTCAGGAATACTTAGTTTTACTCTTGATGGTATTCATCCTCATGATGTTTGTATGATTCTTGACAGTGAAGGTATTATGGTTCGCTCTGGGGCACATTGTGCTCATTCTTGGTTTAATGCTCGTAATATTCAAGGTTCAGCAAGGGCTAGCTTTTATTTGTATAACACTAAAGAGGAAGTGAGCAGATTCATTGAGGTTTTAAAAGGGATTAGAAGGGAATTTTTACCAGAAAAATAGATATATAAAATCATCACTCACTAACCATATTATGATATCACTAAAACCTCTCAAAGATGGTCAACAGTTTGATATAATCCTGATAACCGGTGATAAATATATAGATCATCCTTTATCTGGAGTTGGTGTGATAGCAAGAGTTCTTGATGACCATGAATATTCAGTAGGAATAGTAGAAACACCTGATTGGAGAAAAGATAAAGACTTCACAAGATTGGGAAAACCAAAACTATTCTTTGGCATATCTTCTGGTGCTATTGATAGTATGCTTGATAATTACACTCCCCTGAAGAAAAAAAGGGTTTTTGATAAATACAAAAAATACAAGCCAAAAAAGCCTGACAGGGCTGTAGTTGTTTATGCAAACATGGTCAAGAAGAATTTCAAAAACTCTCCTATTGTGATAGGTGGCGTTGAAGCTTCGCTAAGAAGGTTTTCTCATTATGATTACTGGGAAAATAGGTTGAGAAAATCCATTATACTGGATTCAAGAGCTGATATATTAGGTTACGGGAATGCTGAATATTCTATAGTAGAGATTGCAAAGAGATTTGAAAAAAATTTGCCATTGGATGAAATAGAAGGTACATGTATAGTCAGGGATCATATACCAGAAGGCTTCAGAACTATGCCGTCATTTGAGGAGATTTCTATAGACAAAAAGAAGTTCTGTGAAATGCAACTTATGATCGGCAATGATTTGAATTTAGCACAAGAAATAGGAGACAAATATATTCTGCAATACAAAAATCATAATTATACACAAAAAGAACTTAACTATATTTATGAGTTGAATTATTCAAGAAATATACCAAAAGATGCAGGATATTTTGAGGGTATGCAATTCAGCGTGGTAACTCACAGAGGATGTATTGGCAACTGCAGCTTTTGTTCTATAGCATTGCACCAAGGGACTAAAATTATCTCAAGATCTGAAAAATCAATATTAATGGAAATTAAAAGGATAACTAAACACAAAGACTTCAAGGGTTATATTGATGATTTAGGGGGTCCTTCTGCAAATATGTATGGTATGGACTGTATAAAATGTAGCAGTAATTGTTTGTTATGCAAAAACCTTGACAGAAGTCATTTAAAATTAATAAGTTTGTTAAAGAAGTCCAAACAAATAAAAGGAATCAAAAAGATTTTCATCCGATCAGGGATAAGGTATGATATTACGATAAATTCACAAGAATATATAAGCGAGATATCTAAAAATCATATATCTGGATACATGAAGATTGCTCCTGAACATTGTAATGAAAATATTTTGAATCTGATGAACAAATATTTTCCAGGAAAACTTGAAAAATTCATTTCAATTTTTGAAAGGATAAACAAAGAATCAGGACAGTATTTAAAATATTACTTCATTGTTGCTCACCCTGGCAGTTCAAAGAAAGAGAATAGGGAATTGAAAAAATTCATCAATAAATTCGGTAAGAATGTGATAATACAGATTTTTACGCCTACACCTATGAGCATGAGCACCTGTATGTATTATACAGGAATGGATCCTAAGACAATGAAAAAGGTTTATGTTCCATATACTTATAGAGAAAAGAAGGATCAGAAGAACGAGATATCAATATAAACTTTTAGGCAGATTTATCATTTGGAGCCTTAATTTAATGCTAGAATAGTTCCCCTCGATGATGAAGCAAGAGATTCATGAAAAGTGATTGATAAGTCATTCTTTGAGAGGAGAAAAAATGTGGGTTAAATTTCCACAGGCTCCAATAAATTTTCTATAAGAAAGTCATGATAATGATATAAAATTAGTGAAATAATTATCTCCACATCTTCTTAACAATATCAACAGACATCTTAAGATAATCCTTATTGTCAGCAAAAATTTCAAAAGTTATTCCTTTATTATATTTAATTTTCTTCAAATAGTCAACAACTATTTTGTAGTCAATACTACCAACTCCTATAGGAAAATGTTCATCTTCTAAGCCATGATTATCATGAAAATGCAAGTGATCTATTTTTCTAAAACCTTTTAGATATTTCATAATATTATTCATGTCATGATATATGAATGCATGCCCAACATCTATAATAACTTTGATTCCTTTGACATTATCAACTATATATTTGAAATCTTCATAACTTGCTATTTCTTCTAGTCTACCTTCATTTTCAAGAAGAACTTCAATCCCATAATCTTTTGAATAATCAGATATTTCTTCGAGGCTGTTTATGATATTTTTTATAATTTCTTTTTTAATACTTTCAGGCAGGATTTTTTTCTTAAAATGAGGATGCACGACTATTTTTTTAACTTCTAGTTCATTAGAAACATCAAGTATTTCTTTATATTCTTCAACCCAAGCCTTCCTGATTTTTTCATGGCTTGTGCTAATGTCATTCCAGTGTGGTGGATGGGCTAAAAGGAAAATATTATTATCTTCTACAAATTTCCTGATTTTAGTTTTATTCTTCATTAAGATTCTAGGTGTGCTACAAGGTTCTTGAATTGGTATCTCTAAAAAATCTAACCCTGAGAAAAATCTTTCTTTCATCCCATCTATAATATTCACAAATGGACTTACGCTGACACCGAATTTTGGCATAGACATAGTGATAATTGTATCAATAGAATTAAATTAATTCCACTCCCTTAACTTTCATCCATCCACTATTAGTTTTTTTATCCCAAATTATTTCACTCTCAATTATTTTTATCTTCTTCTTAAAACAAGGACCATCCACACAAAGACTCTCATACTCACCCCCTTCCCCTACGAGAGAGATACCATACTTTTTGTTTAATTCAATTAATTTTTCAAGCGATTGTTCATCCAGTCTTCGGCCTAACCAACTCTTATCCAAGCCTTGAGAATAAACACCAACAAATCGAACATCAAATCCTATCTGAATTGTATCTCGCATGAATTTCTCAGGATCTATACCCCAAAAAGGAGCAAGTAAATTCAATCCAAGTTCTTTACATACTTTTTCTATCCTAGTTTTTTGGTAATTGCTTGCTATCCCACCACAAGCTACTGTATCAATATCCAGCCCTTTTAGGACTACTTTCATGTCTTCTACTTCTTTTTCCTTGATTCCAGAAGATGATTTTTTCACGAGTGGTATTCCTATTGATTCTGCCAGCTTGTCAACTAAGTGAATGTTAGGATAATGATACATCCAGGAATCTTCTCGTCCAGGAATTAAACTGACTAAATACTTGACTTCATAACCATTTTCTAAACACCAGTGGACTGTTCTTGTTGAGTCTTTTCCTCCTGAGAAAAGAATTGCTACTTGTGGCATAAGTGAATATTAAGAAACAGTATTCTTATTAATTTATTCCACGACTTCCACTTTATTAGTAATAGCCTGACCAGGAAGATTTCTCTCAAATTTAGCTCTCAAAACACCTTTTCCACCATGTATACCAATAAATTCTCCTTTGATCTCTTTATTACCAGGACTTTTCCAGACTAGTTTCTTTCCAAGCATTTTCTCGGCTTTTTCTTTGTTGTCTATTCCTTCAACCTCTACTAACATTTGGTTAACATTCTGAGTGTGTTTTCCACGTCTGTAACTTAGAATTATTCCTTTCATACCCATTAATTATGAATAGATATGTTTTTATTATTTAGCATAAAACCATTTATTGAAGAAAGTCTCAATATTTCTGAAGATTATGCTTGAAACTGGACTTTTACAATTGATTTATCTACTCATAATCACTACTACAGTTTCCCTTGTAGCAAAACACATCAAATTTCCATATACCATAGCTTTGGTAATAATAGGATTTTTTATAAGTCTTTTGAATCTACCTATAGGATTTAATTTGAACTCAGATCTAATCATTTTCATTTTCTTACCCCCTCTTATATTTGAAGGAGCTTACCACATGGACTTTCAGGAGCTTAAAAGAAGCATAAGACCAATATCAGCATTCGCTATATTTGGGGTTCTATTATCAACATTTTTTGTTGGAATTATGTTAAATAAATTTCTTGGATTTCCAATACAAGTTGCACTACTTTTTGGGGCAATAATATCACCAACTGATCCTATATCTGTCCTAGCAATTTTTAAAAAGGTCAGAGTCCCAAAGAGATTTTCAGTAATCTTAGAAGGGGAAAGCATATTTAATGATGGAATAGGTATTGTTATTTTTAAAATAATATTAGGTCTAATAACAACAGGAACTTTTTCTCTGATGAATGGCATTTCAAGTTTTTTGACTGTTACTTTGGAGGGCTTTATGCTTGGGATATTCATGGGTTTTTTGGCACTTGAAATAATGAAAAGAATAGATGATCATCTGATAGAATTATTGATAACAATAATATTAACTTATGGAACTTTTCTTTTGGGGGAAAGTTTTCATGTTTCAGGTATAGTTGCTATAGCTGTTGCAGGATTAATCATTGGAAGTAAAAAAACCAAAATCATGAAACCTTCAGCGCAAATATCAATATTTACTTTTTGGGAGTTTGTTGTTTTTGTTGTTAACTCTTTATTATTTTTATTAATAGGTTTGAAAATTCAGATAAATACTCTCGCTAGTAATTTTAATTTGATAATAGCGGTTTCAGCAATAGTAATTTTTTCACGGTTCATTAGCGTTTATTTCATTAGTGTAATACTAAATAAGCTAAAAGAAAGCATAACAAAGAAATGGCAATTTGTAATATCTATGGGAGGTATAAGAGGTTCAATGCCAATTGCACTTGCACTTGGCTTGCCGATAACATTTGAATATTATGATACTTTTATTTCAATAATATTTGGAGTTGTTGTAATTTCTGTTATTTTCGGTGGGTTAATTTTAATGTTCTCAATAGATAAATTAAAGCTTAGAAAAAGGTCTGATATAGAATTTGAGTATGAATATAATATCGGCAAAATAATAGGGTACAAAAAAAGTTTAGAAGAACTAGAAAAACTTTTCAATAATGGTAGAATTTCAAAAAAGGTTTTTGATACTATAAAGGCAAATTACAATAAAAAATTAAAAGAAATTGAAATAAAAGTTGATCAAATTTTTTCAGGGGAAAGTAGCATAAATAAAAGTCAAAGTCTTATTATAATGAGAAATCTTTTTTTAAGCCAAAAAAGTGCTATTAAGGAAGCAGAAATTAATAATTTGATATCAATAAAAGTTTCCAGACAGTTAATAAACGATATTGACACCAAACTTAGTGAAATTGAAATTAAATTGGAAGAATTATTATAGTTTCTTTTCTTTCTTCTCAAGAATTCTAGAAATATCCCTAATCATTCCTCTAGCATATTCTCTCATTTCGTAGACATCCTTCTCTGGAATCTTGTCTAATTTGCCTTTATCTGCAAGATCTTTCATTATATCAACTTTCTTCCAGACATCCCAATAATAACTCTCGATTAATTTGTTGTCAATAAACTGCTTTCTGAACTCTTCCGGCATCTTTTCATTCTCGTCTGGTAGTTTATCGATTGATTTTAATGCAGCAACTGCGGTCTTTCTCATGACATCATATGTCCTTTCAAGAACTTTTCCTTTCTTTTTTTGTTCCAGGACTGTAAGTAATTCATACATCTTATCAATAAATCTGTCAGCCTTTTCTATCCAATCATCCACAAATTGCCCTGTAGCATCCATAATTTCTTTATGTTCAATTTTTTTTCTTATCTCGATTATTTCTCTTAACTGCTCGGAATATTCTTCATCAAGCAATCCAGGTTCAACCAAATATTTTTTGACAGTCTCATAAGCCTTATTGGGGACAGGTGGTTCAACTCCCATAAACATTAACACACCTTGAGCAGAATTAAGCATAGCATAAAAACAATCTTCAGCAAGCATCAATAACTTGACAGTCTTTGCTCTCATCAATTTCTTAGGTGCTCCTTCCATGTAAGATTCTATTGCTTCTCTAGTCATTGGTATTCTTCCTTGTCTTAACAATCTTTGAAATGGTGTGAAAAATCCAGCATCAAAAACAGCATGACCTTCCTTGATAAAATTGTAAATAATAGGATGGCCAATTCTTGCATAGTCCATAAATTCTGTTAGAGTGTAAAGAGGTTGAAATGATAAGTTAGGTGAAATATCCTTAGCCATTTTTAGGATATTTTCATCCATTTTTTGTTTTTCATCAAAAGGCATTGGTTTTTCAGTATCATCAGCAACAATAAATATATCAATATCAGATTTTGGTTTAAATTCATCCCTTACAACAGAACCCATTACAACAATACATTTGATTTTGTCCTTGTACTTTTCCAGAACTTTGTCCTTGAATTTATTGACTCTTTTCATTCTTTCTTCTTTAGTCTTTAATTCTTCAAATTCAACTCCTTTTTTTTCATCTCCTCTTTTTCTTTCCATTTAATTCATCCCTGGTATGTCTATTTCCTGTAAATCTTTGGGGAGTAGTTTTTTAAACCTTTCTATTATGTCTCTGGAAAGTTTATCGGCTTTTGCAACATACTCAGGATCAGCTTTTTCAATTCTTTTGTGATCTAAATCTTTCCATAGTTTGTTCAAGTCTAGAAATTTTTGAATATAATCTTTTTCTAGCCCATGATCCTTGACTAGTTTTTCAAGAAAGTCAGGTAATCTTTTCTGGTCAGGCATATCTTTATAATAATGCATCACAACTGCTTGGCAAATATCAGTAGCTGCATATCTTAAATCAAACACATCTGCTTTCCATGAGGCTTCTACCCTTTTGACTAGACCATCACATGATTTTGCCTTTAAACTAACAGTCTCTTCACTTGGTGGGAATAACCCCATTTTAAGCATTCTTTGGATTGGTTTAATAAACCCAGTATCATAAATTACTAGTCCATCTCTTAGGAAGTTAAACAGTTCGGGAGATCCGGTTTTCATCCAGTTCCAGAACTCGGTAAGACCATTCATTTGAACATGAATATCTTTCATTTGTTGACCAGTTATCTGCAGTTGTGCCCTTATCTTAAGTATATCTTCTGTTCCTTTAGTGGCTGTATCATCTACAATAACCCAAACATCAATATCAGAAGTCTTTTTTGCATCCTTTCTCGCTGCTGAACCAAAGATTAACACAGATTTGATGATATCTCCATGCATTTTTTTGATTTTTCTTGTAAACTGGATCACTCTTGAATAATTACTTTCTGGGTTTGTTACAGAAGATTTATTTACATTTTTGGTTGTTTCATTTTTTTTAGGTACTTCTTCTTTTAAATCCTTCTCTAGAAATAGAGGTTTTTCCAATTCCTTTTCAAAGTCAAATTGAAATGCCATACATATACCTTGTATTCTTATAATTAAATTAATTACTTATTGATACCTTTCCTTTGCCCATTCATCTGGTTTTTTACCAGCTTTTATTGCCCCAGATCCTAACATAGTATAATCTTCTTCTGGGATTTTGAGCATTCCTTTTATCGGATCCATTGTGTGTTCAAATATTAAAGCTCTCTGTCTAGCTATATTTTGTCTCTTTGGTATTAAAAAGAATGTTTCTGGCACTTTTTCTGGTGATATGTTGCTTTCCATAAGTCTCGCGAATAATTTTAATGATCTTACACTTGAACCAAATGGCTCTTTGAATCCTCCTCTTTCAAAGATTAAGTATGTTAGTACATCCGATCCTAATCCTGCTTTCTTCATTTCCCATAATAGTTGAT
>Ga0066639_10001966_pt1 | contig 18106 bp, 14 predicted proteins | sample CryGeyCG2114_010_2_FD_59504 | JGI IMG/M metagenome (GOLD analysis project Ga0066639, IMG submission 59504) | Groundwater microbial communities from aquifer - Crystal Geyser CG10_big_fil_rev_8/21/14_0.10 | ecosystem: Environmental > Aquatic > Deep subsurface > Groundwater | place: USA: Utah...
ATATCAAATTTTTTAAGTCCTAATTTTTTTCCAAATTTTATTGCTTCCCACATCATTAAATTAGAAGCCATTGTTTCACGGTATTTTGTGCTTGATGCTCCATAGGGATAATAAAGGATGTCTTTAAAAACAAAAACAATCCAAGCCACCAAAGTTAGTTGAGAATTGAGAGGTGAGAGATGAGAAATATTTTTTGGTTCATAAAGAGCTCTAAGTAAATAAGCGCTTAGTCTAGTTCTGTTTAATTTTTCATCTTTAATCTTTAATCTTTCATTTTTTAGGGTCTCCCAAAGTAATTTGTGATATTTTTGGGTGTGTGCATAGAAATTTTGCCTTTTAGTTGTTTCATCTGTTAACTTAAGATATTCTTCAAAAGCAGAAGGCGAAGAATCTTCTATTATTTTTACGTTGTGTTTTTGCGCTACTTTTATGTTGTATCTTGTTTTAGGATGCATATTTTTGAGTAGTTCATCCTCGGATTTGCTCAAGTCAAGAACAAATGTATATTTTGTGAATAAGGGATGGAAGGAAGATTTTAAATGAGAGTTGAGAGTTGAGAGTTGAGAAATAGGATAAGATTTTTCATCTTTAATCTTTAATCTTTCAACTTCGATGTTTGGTTCGAGCTGGATAAATATACATTTTTCTGTTTTTCCTATTTTTTTGAGCTCGGAAAGCATATCCTTATCGGGTAAATCTCCCTTTGGGAAATAGCCTATGTTCCAAGGGGAATGGGGGATTTTGTGGATAGTCAGCTGAAAAGCTTTTATAAGTTTTTCTTTTTCAACAAAACCTTTTCTTATTACTCTAATTCCCGTTTTTTTTCTGAATTCTCCCCACTCAAAACTTTGAAGAGGGTGGTTCACAACCTTGTTGAAATCGTCTCTTTCTTTATCTGTTATGTCTCGAACTGTCATATGTAATTTTTAATTTTTAATTTACAATTTTCATTCAATTTTTATTTATTCAATTTTTAAAAAAGTAAAGTTAATAAAATTTTCGATAGTCGCGAAGTGCTAGGCATCAATATTATGGTAATAAATGGTGCTAATAGCGCAAGTACATTAACATGTATTAAGATGGGCGACGAGAAAATTTTGTTAATGAGCTTTCGTAAATTTCAAATTTCAAATTATGAATTTAAAATTCTAAAGAAACTCCGGTGCGTCGTCATCTTTATTTAAATAATTATAAGATAAAACATTTTCCGGCAGTTCCAGGATAAACCTCGATAGAGTGTTTGATGATTTTTGTCCGAAAAAAAGCCTGTTTTTTGCATAGGTTAAATAAATTCTTTTTTTTGCCCGTGTTACTCCAACATAGCAAAGCCTTCTTTCTTCTTCGAGCTGGTTTCTGTCCATTAAAGATCTTGAATGAGGAAAAAGACCCTCTTCCATGCCCACCATAAAAACAACAGGGAATTCAAGTCCTTTTGCAGCGTGAAGAGTCATTAGAGTTACAGCATCCTTGGCTTGTTTTGAGTCGGTGGGCCGGTCCGGCATATGCTCCTGCTCAACCAGGGAAACATTTTCTAAAAATCCGGTTAAATCGGGAAATTCAAGAGCAACAGACCTTAATTCTTTTATATTTTCCAATCGTTGCCTGTCTTCTTCTATTTTTTCATCATAAAAATCAAGGTAGGATGTTTGCTTTAAAACCTTATCTAAAAGTTCAATTGTTTTCCGTTCTGCTAAGTCGAATCCCTCTTTGTGGGAGAATTCAAAAAACTTTTCAGCTCTTTTTTTGCCGATTTTTTCTATTCTTTTTAAAGAGGCCGTATCTTTTGGATTTAAAATAAGCCTTAAATAGGAAATGACATCTTTTACTTCTTTTCTTTCATAAAATTTTGTTCCTCCGATTAGGACATAAGGTATTCCCTGATGCAGGAAAACCTCTTCTATTACTCTTGATTGAGCATTGGTTCTGTATAAAACAGCAAAATCCGAGTAATTCAAACTAAAATCCGAAAGTTTCATATTTAAAATTTCCATTAAGATATATTCTGCTTCATTGTGTTCGTTCCGTGCTTCGTAAATCTTTACATCGTCACCTTTTTCGTTTTCTGTCCAGAGATTAAGGATTGGGTGAGTCGTGTTTTTAGAAATAATAGAAGAGGCTGCATCAAGAATTTTTTGGGTAGATCTATAATTCTGGGAAAGAGAAAAAGTTTTACAGTCTTTAAAGTTTTCTTTAAATTTTTCCAGGTTTTGAAAATTAGCTCCTCGCCAACTGTATATGCTTTGGGAAAAATCTCCTACGATTGCAATATTTTGCCATTTCCGGGAAAGCATTTTTGTAAGCATGTACTGGGCATGGTTTGTATCCTGGTATTCATCAATTAAAACGTATAAAAAACGGTCTTGGTATTTTCCCAGAATCTCAGGATTTTTTCTAAAAAGAAAAATTGTCTTAAGGATAAGATCGTCAAAATCAAGAGCTTCATTTTCTTTTAAGGTTTTTTGATAGAGGAAATAAACTCTGGAAACTGCTTCCTGAAATCTTCCTTTTGCATAGTTTGAATATTCATTTTCATCTATTAATTCGTTTTTTGCCTGTGAGATGTTTTCAAGAATTGAGGAAGGTTTAAATTCTTTTACCGAAAGCTCAAGTATTTTCATTGCCTCTTTTATTGTGCCTATCTGGTCCTGGTAATCATAGATTAAAAATTTTGAAGAAATGCCTATATGTTTACCTTCTATCCTTAATGTTTTTGCACAAAACGAATGGAATGTTCCGACAAATCCTGAAAACTTACTTTTTAAGAGCTTATTTATCCGCTCCTTCATCTCACTGGCTGCTTTATTTGTAAACGTAAGCATGAGGATATTTGCAGAGTTAACTTTTAACTGCGAAATTAGGTAGAGGACTTTGTGGGTTAGAACCTTAGTCTTTCCTGATCCTGCACCGGCCAGAATTATCATTGGTCCTTTAGTTTGTCTTACAGCTTCAACCTGTTCGGGGTTTAAGTCCTTGAGAAATTCTTCATTCATACCGTATAATGATAACACCGCGTCAAACGCGGTTCAACCCGCATCAGGCGGAGTTTGATACTGCTCAAACGCGGCTTAAGCATGAAAAAAGTTTTTATAGTTGCCAACTGGAAATCAAATAAGACAAAAATTGAAGCGGAGAAATGGGTTAAGGAGTTTAATTTGCAAGCTGATGGATCAGATAAGGAAATAATTATATGCCCTCCCTTTACTCTTTTGTCTGACCTTAAAGCATTAGTAATAGGTAATAAATTGTCTGTTAAGCTTGGTGCGCAGGATATTTCTCCGTTTTATAAAGGTTCTTATACGGGAGAAGTAAACGGAGAACAGGTAAAAGAGTTTGGAGATTATGTAATAATAGGGCACTCGGAAAGAAGAAAATATTTTAATGAAAAAGATAATTTAGTAGAACAAAAGGTTGAAATAGCAAAAGATTATAAACTTAATCCAATACTTTGTGTGCAGGGGGAAGTCTTAACTGTGCCAAAAGGTGTTGAAATAGTTGCATATGAACCTGTTTTTGCAATCGGTACAGGGAATCCCGATTCACCTGAAAATGCCGATAAGATAGCTCAAAATATAAAAGAAAAAAATAAAATCCAATTTGTTTTATACGGAGGAAGTGTTACGTCAAAAAATGTTAAAGCCTTTACAGAAATGCCAAACATAGATGGGGTTTTGGTAGGAACTGCAAGCTTGGATCCTTTGGAATTTGCAAGAATCATAGAGCAGGCATAACTTTTTATGAAAAAACTCTCAAGGAAAAAATTAATTTTTATTGCTGTTTCTGTTTTTGCTATTTTTTCAATAGGGGCAATTGGCTTGCGTACGGCAAAGTACTATCCGTTTTTATTTCAGCTTTTATTTAAAAAAGAGATTTCTTTAAAAAAAGCAGACCACAATATTAATGTGCTTCTTCTTGGAATCGGAGGAGGAACACATGACGGACCGGATTTAACAGACACAATAATGTTTGCAAGTTTAAATCAGACACAAAATAAAATTACTCTGGTTTCAATTCCCAGAGATTTTTGGGTAGCAGACCTTGGCTCAAGAATTAATACGGCCTATTATTATGGTGAGGAAAAAAGCAAAGGGGGAGGAATAATCCTTGCCAAAGCGGTTGTGTCAAAAATTCTTGCTCAGCCTGTTGATTATGTTGTAAGAATTGATTTTAACGGATTCATAAAGGCAGTAGATGAGATAGGAGGACTTGACATACAAATCGATAATTCCTTTGATGACTATGAATATCCGATTGAGGGAAAACAAAATGATTTATGCGGACACGAGCCTTCAGAAATTGATTTTCTTGCAACTACGTCTGCTCAGCTGGAAGCTTTTCCATGCAGGTATAAACAGATCCATTTCGATAAGGGATTACAGCATATGAGCGGAGGGCAAGCTTTGGAGTATATTCGGTCAAGACATGCAAAAGGCGAGGAAGGTACAGATTTTGCAAGATCAAAAAGACAGGAAAAAGTAATAGAGGCATTTAAGGATAAAATTTTTTCACTGGGTACTTTTATAAATCCCGGAAAATTTTTAAGTTTATATTCTATTCTTGAAGAAAGTATCGATACAAATATCAAGCAGGACGAATTTGATGACTTTATAAGACTGGCCCAAAAAATGAATAATGCAAAAATCCAAAGCGCAGTATTGGATTACGGAGATTCTGAAAAAGGACGCCCCGGGCTTTTGGTAAACCCTCCGGCAGAAAACTATAAGGGCCAATGGGTGCTTGAGCCAAGAATAGGAACAGGTGATTTTTCAGAGATTCAGCAATATGTAAGCTGCGAAATAAAAGCGGGAAATTGCAAGATAGAGAAAAAATAATCTAAATTTGAATTTTATAGATTTTTGTCTGTCCTTTCTGAAAAATAATTTTTCCTAATTTTTCAAATTTTTTTTCACTCATATTTGGATATTTTTGCCGCTCCAGATCCCCAACAAAAACAAGTTCTATATTGTATTTTTTTATCAATTCTTTAGTTGCTAAAATATCAACCGAGTCATATAAGGATTGAACTTCAGGTATTCTGGGAGCAGGAACATCGTATGTTTTTCTCCAAAGCCATTCATGTACTGTCCAGCCCAAAACAGTTGGAAGGCCCGTATTTGCGGAAACCCTGGCATAGTCCGTGTATGAATCGCCTTGAGCCTCAAGAATTACAGGTTGTCCTTTAATGTTTTTGTTTATCCACTCTATTGCTTTGTAATCGGTAGGATAAAGTTTTTCAAGATAAGAAAGTCCGTTGAGTCCATGATATGTTTTAAGATTGCCAAAGTAAGAATTTACAGAGAAAAAAGGATAAATCATCACCAGGAATAGAAAAGTTGTAGCAAACATTAAGTAGCAACCGACAAGCATTTTCTTTCTTATACTTGATGCATGCTTGTTCTGAGCGAAGCCGAAGGAATATTTAATACTTGATACTACTCTAATGATTATATAGGCGGAAGAAATAGAGAGCATGATAAAAGCTTGATAAGCAAGTTTAAACATTGTGTTTGCCCTGTAATGGGCAGGATAAATATCCTTTATATAGAAAAACTCCGGAATCAAAATAAGGATAGTTGAGAGAAAAATTAGAATGAGGACAAAAAGATCAGAACTATTTAAAATTCGAATATCGAAATTCGAATATCGAAACAAATTCCAATTTTCAAATATCGAATGACCAAAACGTTTTGAATTTTTATCATTTGTATTTTGATATTGTTCAGCCTGCCCGCCAGTGCAAGGCATTGGCAGGCGGAAATTTCGTGCTTCGGATTTAGAATTTATTTTTTTAGATATTAAAAAAATGAAAGAGATTGCCCAAAAATAAAAAAAGCCGTAGAGTGTTGCAAGCTGCCATAAAGGGGAATGCTGACAGTGATCTTTTTCAAAAAGAAAAGGACCAAATTTCCCAAGGTTTGTAAGAAAAGAAGGTGCACACAAAACTCCAATTCCCGAGACAAAAGCTTTAAAGTTTAAGCTAAAAGGGCGGGAAAAAATGTAAAAAGCAAAAAACAAGATGAAAGTGAAAAGCGAAAAGTGAAAAGCGAAAAATTTAAAGTCGAAATTAAAAATTTTGAATTTTGAGTTGTAATTTTGAGTTTTGAGTTTTGAGTTTTGAGTTTGAAGATCTGGTTCGTTTTTCCTTAATTTAAGTGAAAGATAATAAACAACAATGACGGAAAGTAATAAATATATAATCCCGTCCCATGCGTTTGTCATGTACATTGTTGCTAGTAAGAATCCTAGCAAAGTTAAAAGTTTAAAGTTAAAAGTTAAAAGTTGAGGAATGTTTTTTAAAATTTTGAATTTTGAACTATGAACCCGAGATTGTTCTTCAGAAGTAGATAAAAACATTGAAAGCAGTAATGCTATCGTTAACAAAACTAGTGGTATATCTAAAACGTGTCCGTGAAGATCTGATACAACAAATGAATAGCTTGGGAACTCATGAATTGTGTTGTATATAAAACGTGTTGCATTAGGATACCAATAAGAATTAGGGAAGGTTGATGGAGAAAAAACGAGCTGCCAAATCGGTTTTGCTGTTTCATTTGGATAAGGCTCAAAAAAAGCATAAATCGTATGAAGATTTCCGGCAAGAGTTACGAGAAATCCAGATAGCAAACCGCCGATAAATGCTTTGATCGGCGAAATTCTGCGAATCAGGTTTGCTCCTATTGAAAATGCACCCGTGAATGTAAAGGCAAAAATTGTGGCAAGCATTAAGTTGTAGCTTATAAAAGGAGGGATTCCGGAAAGTTTAGTTAAAACTGCAGTAATAAAATGTCCAAAATAGTAATAATTAATCGGAAAAGGAGTAAGCCACATGTCGCGGGGAGGAAAGTACTCTGCTCTTAAAATTGAATTAATAAAGCCATAATCCATAAACTTTTCAAGACCATGGATTTCGGGCTGAAAAGATTTTACATAAGACCAAAAAGCAAGAGTCAGAAAAAAAAGAATCTCTTCAAAAAGAAAAATCTTCCACGTCTTTCTTATATGGTTTAAAAAAGTTTCTCTTGAAGTTTTTTTTCTTAAAAAAATATAGTTTGCAATTGCAGCTAAAAATAAAATTATTAAAATATTAAATTGTGTGAATGGTAATAGATGGCTTAGGCCTAGGAGAAAAATAGCATAGGACACAAAAACCAACCCTAGTACCTTTGAAAATATATATCCCGAGTCAAAAAAATTTGAAAAAATAGCTGTTGTAAAACGTAAAAAAATAATACCTATTAAAAAAATGGTTGCCCACCAGGTAAAAATATAAAATAAATCACTTCCCATATTTAATATTTAATCATACCTTAATCCAGGTCATCCAGTTTTGATAAAAAATAAAATCGGAAAGGGCAACCAGGATGGAGAAAAATATAACCGTTAAATTAGCAAATGATTTTGGTATTTTATTGTAAATGTAATTTAGGGAAAATCCGATAAAAAGATAAATGACAGGTAAAACAATAAGACCTCTTGAACCATTAGGAGGATGAACAGTCATTATTTGTCCGGCAGTCAAACCTGCTGCGAAAATAAACAAAAAAGGAAAAGTATTTCTCCATTTTTTTATGGCAAGTATCAGCCCAATCCAAAAAAGCGGAATAAGAAGAGGTGAGACAGAAGGGTATTTGAGAGGAAGATACCTGGGATTTTCAATATTGCCTCCATTTCCTTTTACCGGAATAAAAAGGATCCAGGATTTGAAAGTTTCAAAAGTTTGATATTTTAAAATATCGTTGTAATTTGTCAAGCCGTGGTAGGGGCGCCCGGCATTTTTTATAGAGACTACGCTTGCTCTTAGGTTGTACAAATCCCAGTTTTCTGATATTTTGCTTACCCAAGGATAAGAAACACTTATAGAAATCAAAAAGAAAATAAAAAATATTGCGAATTTTGTTAATATTTTCTTTTTCAATTTAAAAGTTTTTAATAAAAGAATAAATATTCCGGCAAGGATGAATAATTCCCCAGCTCTATACGTATAAAGCAATAATCCTGCGAAAATTGCGCTCAAGATTAAAAAAGGAAAGGAAATTTTCTTTTCTTTTAAAGATAAATCAATAAACAAAAGATAATATAAGCCAAACACCAAGGTATGAATATTTGTCCATCCAACGCGTGAAAATTGTAAATAATAGTAGCTAAAAGAAAAGATTAATGTAGTGCAAAAAGCAACAACAATATTGGTAAATTTTTTTACAATAAGGAAAAAAGGAAGAAGAAGTAAGATGCTAAGAAAGACAGAAGTCAGTCTGAGCGCAAAAAACTCATCGGGAATTCCTGCCTTTATTAAAAGAATTGTGGGATAATGAACAAGCGTTGCCTGTCCGTAGCCCCATTCGTAATCAATAGGGCGAAACCCTCCTTTTGCTATCAGCTTATCAATGTCTCTTAAGTTTGCAGGTTCGTCAACCACTATTGCTGGGTATTTTGTTAGTTGCCAAAATCTTGGAATTACCGACAGAGCCAAAAGAAAGACAATGAGAAAAATACTAATTTTTTGTTCAATATTTTTTTTAAACTTCAGTTTTGTCATTTGCAGCTTTTCTTAACATCAAATATGTTAGAGCTTGTTATGGGGTTTGAGTAAACAGGAATAAAGGCAGTTTGGTATAAGGGAGAAGCAAAAAAATCAGCGTTTTCTTTTGTTTCTATATAAGAAATAGAGTTTTCCAAAAGCAATTTACAAGCTTCGGATTTATTGTTTTCCTGAAATATTTTTTCAACAAGCTTGCCCCTTTTATCTGTGTCATATCCCATTGACCAGGAAAAATACGGCCATCCAAAAAAAATCTTTCTCCCGGCCAAGGATGCCGGATCGTAAAGATAAGAGGAATTAAGAAAGACCGAATTTTTTGCAGTATTTTTCATTATCCACGCAATTTCTTCATTTTGCTTATAATCGGAAAGTTTTATAAAGCTATCGTTTTTAATTACAAAAAAATCAATAACCCCGGAAAAAATCAAGAAAACAAACATAATGGGGAAAATAGTTTTTGTAATTAAATTAATCCTCCAAAGTTTTATCATTGCAAAAGCAGCATAAAGGTTAGCAATAATCAAAAAAGCATTAAAAAACTTATGGTTTCCCGCAATTTCAGGACTAAATTGAAAAAGATTTCCAATCAAAAAGAGCGGAAAAACAGAAAGAAAAATTTTTTTTTGGAATTTTGAAGACAAAATAAACCCGACAGGAATAAGTATTAAAAAAAGGCCAAAGTTTAAAAGCCAGTAATTTAAAAACAAAAAAAGATTTGGTTGGTTTTGGGCAAGGTATCCAAAATGAAACTGTACGGCAGAAGCTTGTCCTAAGAAAATAATTCTTGGCAGGGATAGCAACCCCGCAATCAAAAGCATAAACAGAATTGGTTTTCGCTCTTTAGGCAGAAGAATAAAAAGCGAGATAAGCGACAAACCAATCATTATAAATACTCCTGAATGGAAAAAAGGTAAAATTCCGAGAATTATTCCAAAAAGTAAAATCAGATATTCGGACATTTTTTTCTTGTAAATTTCCGATTTTATAACTATCAATAACAAAATAATAAAAAAAGCAAGAGGAAGAGCAAAATGCCTTTGGTTTGTATAAATGTTTAGATTCCAAAAAGCAGATACCACTTTTCCGTCATAGGGCCCGAAAGAGGGAAATGCTGTGTTTGAAAAAATTTGATTTAGAAAATTAGGGGAGAACGGATGGGTTTTAAAAAATTCTAAAAAAGAAAATGATCCGTTAAAAAGAAAAAATACACTTCCCAAAAAACCGACTGCTTTACTTTTAAAAAGAATTTTACCCAATAAGTAAATAGAAAAAATTAAAAGAAAAAAAGATAAAGAGCTTAAAATATTAAGTGCAAAATCTATTCTTAAACCAATTTTTTCAAGCATTCCAACCATTAAATAAAAAAGAAAGTGATACCTTATCGGTTCTCCCGGAAAGATGGGATACTCGGGAGGAAAATTAGAACCAAAAGAGAAAGACCGGATAAGCGGTATGTGGCCTGCAAAATCACTCCAAGCCCTCGATCCTATAAGCATAGAGCCGTTTTCATAGGAGAATGTGGAAAACATCAGCCAAAAACTGAAAACAGAAAGGGAGATTACGAGAATAATTTCTAAAGGACTTAAAAGCTTAAACCTATTTAACATTTCTGACTAATAAGACATGTATTAAAGATAGTTTTTGGGAAAATCTAATCGGCAGGGAAACTTTTTTTTCAACTTCCTGAAAATAATTCTCAATATCTTTCGGATAAATTGCATAAATGTGATCAGGAGACCTTAGAGGAAATCTTAAAAGAACCGCTCTTGCGAGTTGCCAAAGAGGTTCGTTAGGAATGCAAAAGACAATATAGCCATTATTCTTAACAACTCTCTTTATTTGCATGAATAGTTTTTCAGGATATAAAACATGCTCAACCACGTCACAAACTAATGCTGCGTCAAAAGAATTGTCTTTAATGTCTAAATTCAGAACATCACCTTTGTCTATCAGGGCATTTTTGCGTTTTAGTTTCTTTATATGTTCATTTGCATAATTTATTTGAGTAGGGGAAATATCAATACCTTTATAATTAATGTTTTCATCGATTAAATCAAGAAGGCAGCCATCTCCGCAGCCAATATCGATAATATTTTTTATTGGGAGATTCTTTATTAATCCGGAGATTATTTTTTTCTTTTGCTTCCATAGTAGTTTTTCCAGTGGATTGGAAGATTGATAATGAGTTCTCATCGGGGACGTTTTTGCAACTTTTTCGTTATTTTCATAAAATTCTTTGAAAGTAATTTTTTTCAGTAATTTTATCATGTAAAGATTTTAATCTTTTTGGTCTCTTTCCGCAATCTTTAATTCCTTAGACGCCTTTGCTAATAGTTTTTGCTGCTTTAATACCCAGTTCTATAGCGTAATTTACTCCTCTATCCCAAGGGTAAATTTGACTCATGTTAGCAAGATAAATATTTTCAATTGGAGTTTTTAAAGAAGGAATTTTCTGCGCATAACCGGGAGTTATAATCGGCTGAGCATAAGCGGTTTTAAAGAAACGGGCATCAATTAGATTTTCTTTGTAGTCTTTGTTAAGTTTTTGCAAATAAGGATCAATTATGTTTAAAAAATCTTCCTTTACCATAGTAAAATATTTATGTTCTTGAGGAATATAGTGGCCGACATAGACGAGATGCTCATTGTCGTAATATTTTTTATCCATAAAATTGGTATGTTCAACAACTGCCATGAGTTTTGATCCGGGTTCGCAAATGTTTAGCCAGTAAGTTCCATCAGAAAGAAAAGGTTTTTTAAATCTTAGTAAAAGGTTTGTAGCCGCCAAAAATTTTAAATCTTTAATTTTTTCTTTATAATCAGATGGGAGACCAGGTGTGATTTTTATAAAAAGGGGCGATGGAATTGTCACAATTATTTTATCAAAATAAGCTAAGGACGCTTTTTTGTTATCATGATTTAAATCATGATAACAAAGATAAGGGTTGTTTTTATTTGTTTTTATTTCCAAAATTTCTGTGCTGAATGAAAACTTTCCATTTAATTTTTCAATTTTTTCTGTAAGTTTTTTTGCAAATTCCAAATAGCCTCCTTCCGGATAAGCAAGCGAGCTGGTTCTTTTTTTAATTCTTGCCCAAAACCAAGCCATGGAAATTTTACTAATGTAATCTCCAAACTTTCCCATAAGCAGAGGTTTCCAGATCATTTCATATGCCCTTTCCCCCATCATTTTTGGAAGAGTAAGATGTATGCTTTTTTTGTCGAAAACCTGCCAAAAAGGATTGTATTTAAGCATTGCTATGGCAAAACCCATTCTTAGTCTTTCGATTTGTGAGAGAAGGGGGAATTTGATTAGCGATAAAGGCGAATCAAGCTGGTAAATAGAATTGTTTATTAGGGTTGAGGTTTTTGGTCTATTCACAATTACAGAAACCCCGATTTCTCTTGCCAGTCTTAACGCTATTTTGTCATTTGTGAAAAGATGATGATAATGTTCTTCAAGTGTCCATTTCCAATTTTTTTCTTTAAATCCAATTGCTAATCCTCCCGGATTTTTTTCCTTTTCAAAAACAGTAACATGATGTCCGGACTTTAGTAATTCTAAGGCGCAAGATAGTCCGGTAAATCCACCCCCGATTATCCCAATTTTCATACAGAAGCCCTGCCTCGTGAAATGAGGAATAAGAAAATACTTGTACTAAACATAGAAGCCCCGGAAATAAAAACAAACAAAAGAGAAACACTTCCGGGTTCTTTTGTCGGCTTTGATTCTACAACACTTGGAGTAATTGTAAAAGTGGGAACAGGAGTAGGAGATAGTGTTGGCGTCGGAGTATAAGAAATTATTGTTGTAGGGGATATAGTTAAAAAAGGAGTTGGCGTTTGTGTGAATATGGGAGTCGCAGAAGGTGTTGCCGAATCCGACACCATTGAGCCCTGCGCATAAACCGTAAATGACTGTGTTAATGTTTTTAAGATTCCAAATTTATCTCTGGTTGTGACAGATATGGTGTGTTCCCCCGGAGACAACGGAGTGTCGGGTCTGAATTTCCAGTTTCCAAAAGAATCTGCCTTTAATTTTTCAACAATTTTCTCGTCCGAATGGATAACAACTTCAACTTCTTCATTGGGCAAGGCGACTCCTTTAAAAAGCGGTTGTTGATCCTGGAACTGCTCTTCTTCTTTTGGAACGATAATCACGGGCTCTTTGGCCGTTGACGGTTCTGTTGAAAGGAAAGGAAAACCAAAAACTCCGGAGCTGGTTCCAATTGGTGACTCATCGAGAGTAAAGTCGTAATTATTTGATAAAGTGATTGTTGGAATAATACTTGTATCGGAAAGAAGTTTGGCAGATGATGTAAGTTGATCTCCCAATACAATCATCTCAAGAACTTCCCGGTTCTGAAAAGAAAAATACTCATTGAGGCTTTTATTTCTTATTGAATTTAAGGGAATGATGTACGAACCGTCTTTTTTGAGAAAACCGGAAATGGTTTGTGAGTCTTCTGTTTTTAAATATATGACTCCTTCAAATGGAGGATTGGCATCGGGTAAAAGTATTTTTCCGAGAAGCGGATCTTTTTCTTTTGGAGAATCAGAAAGACTTGCGCCGGTTGTTGTTTCAAAAGGCGATCCATCGTCTAAGTAGTTATCAGAGCCGCTTGTTATTGAGAAAAAATAATTTTTTTCCGGTTCAAGGTTTTTTATCGTTACATAATGAAGTTTATAGGAGTTTAGGTTTTCTATTTTTTGATCCCTGTCATCTACCGCAATATTTCCCATGCTTTCATTTTCCCCGTAAGAAACTGTGCCTATTGTTTTTTCTCTCGTGGTAAAGGAAACCGTAAAAGAAGTGTCATCAATATTTGTAGTCCTTATATTTTCCGGGTTGCTTGTAGGGTTTGCCCTGCTTGTAATAATTGTTCCGTTTCTAACCAAAAAGGATGTAATTACAATCCCTAATGATATTACAAGAAAACCAAGAAGTGTGGGGATTTTTTTCCCCCATATGTTATTCATTAGGAATTACTCCCTCTTCTTCTTTTGTAATTTTTAATGCTGCTTCCTCTGTCGTTTTCTTTTCTTCTTCTAAAACCGGTTGATATTGAAAAGAGGGTTCTACTTTTTTTTTCAATTTTATAATTTCTAATGTTTTGGTATTAAAATCGGGATTTATTGGTTCAACCTGTTCCTCAAAATCTTTAGAAATGGTTGAGGTTACTGAGTTGTGGTAAACACTAAGAGAGATCCATGCAATAACAAGAATAAGAGTTAAAAAAAGAATAAGAATTGTATTTTTTTGAATTATCATTTTAGTCAGTCCATAAAATAAACATTTCCTTTTATACTCATGATAAGACTTTCCGCTTTTTTTAAATCATTTCCCGGAGAAATTGAAACTGTTTCAATGGTAGTTGTGCGCTCAAAATCAACCAGAGAAGATATAAAATTTAAAAGATCTTCGTAAGATCCCTGGCTATCCAGTGAAAAACTAAAGGAGTAAAGTTTGCTGTCATTTTTACCCGGGAATAAATCTACTTCTGAAGTTTGTATTCTGCCAAGTTTTATATTGTTTTCTTTAGCTAAGGTTTGTAGTTGTCCGGTAACTCTTGGAACAGTTGGAGTTTTAGGAATGGCGATTAAAACAAGAGAAAGGTCTTGCTGTAAAAGATTATACTTTGTTTGCAAAGTATTTAAATTATCAATTTTTCCAACAAGCTTTTCATAGTAATCCTCGTTATCTTTTATTTGCTTTCGTAACTGGACGATAGTTGAAATTGTTGGACTAATAGCAAAAAATCCAAATATGCAAAGAGACATAAGTGTAAGGCTAAGACCTATAAAGTTTTGCGTTTTTTTATTTTTAAGATCAGGAAGCATTCTTAGATACTTCTTGTTAATTTTTAAGATTTCTTTATTTTTTTTAGAATTTTTATCCATATATAAAATTTAATTCTTCTTTAGTTCAAGTGTTAAAATCAGAACAATCTTTCCGGTGGACGCTCTGTTTTCTATACGGTCAAGGCTTATTGATTCGATAATCGGAGATGCTTTAAGTGTTTTTAGAAATGTTTTTGCAGATGAAACAGACTGAGAACTTGTTTCAAGCCTTACTGAGTCTTTGGACATAGAAAAACTTGCAAGCGAAGAATCCTGTGGAACATAACTTAGAATTTCTTTTAAAGTCTTTGGGGTTTTCGCAGCAATCTCTTCCAGCCCCGTATCTTCGTAAGTCCTTGCTTGAAGATTCCTGAATTTTTCCTCGTTTGGTTTTAAAAGCTTTAGTATTGTTTGTTTTTGAGAGATTTTATCGTGAAGGTCAATTAACTTTCTATCGAGCGAAAACCTATAAAGAAAAGCAGAAAGAGCAATTACTTCGGTTAAGATAATAATTAATCTTCCAATTGAGAGTGCCCAATTTATAATTTCGTCTATGGTGTCCAGTCTCTTTTCCCTAAGAAGATTAATAGATTTAAATTTTTCTTTCATTTAGGAAGAATAAGTACTAACTTTAGTCTAAGATTTTTACAGCTATTTGTAAACCCTGCACTAAGGCTTACGCTCGGATAATCCAACCTCAGCTTTAAGAAAACAATTCATTGTGTGTTTTTTATACTGTTATTGTTTGATAGTGCGGGGTAAAGATGGATAGGAGAGTTGTCTTAGCTTTTCTTTGCGGATTTTGCAGTGTCTTTTTTAATAAGCTTTGAAAGGGCAGACTTTACTCTCCCGCCTTTATTTTTATGGAATATATTTTTTCTGACACCTTTATCTACCAGTTTGAAAGCCTCTTTAAGATTCTTCTCAACAGGTGATTTTTTAGTTTTTTTAATAATTAGTTTTATTTGTTCTTTAAGCTTTTTGTTCTCAAGCTCTCTTTTTTTATCCTGTCTTAATTTTTTCTTTGCTGATTTTATTACTGGCATAAAATTATTTTAGCATGATATACTATAAACCGCAACGAGTCAATCTTTTTTACAATGCCAAAAGATTTTATACAAAAAAGCCTGCAACTCTTGTTAAAGCGGCAAACAAATATAATCTCCGCTGCTTTTGTTATCATGGCAACAATTATTTTCTCCCAACTTTTGGGACTTGTAAGGCAAAGACTTTTGGTTTCGATATTCGGACCGTCAAATACTCTTGGTGTTTATTTTGCATCGACCAAACTGCCTGATTTTTTATTTCAGCTGATAATCGCAGGAGCTTTATCATCTGCTTTCATACCTGTTTTCTCCGACTTTTTAAAAGAGGGAAAAGATGCGGAAGGGCACAAAATGGCGTCTGTTTTTATATCAATAAGTGTTTTTATTTTCCTCATTCTGTCAGGTGTTCTTTTTATATTAGCTCCAACTTTTTTAAAGGTATTAAACCCGGGTAAAGGTTTTTCTCCGCAAGACATGGATCTTATGGTAAGTCTTATGAGGATTATTCTTTTTGGCCAGCTTCTTTTTGTTGTTGGAATTTTTTTTCAGGCGTTACTTCAATCTTATAATCATTTTTTTATCTCCGGATTTGCTGCTGCTCTTTATAATCTTGGAATGATAATAGGAATTCTGACTCTGTCTTCCTATGTTGGCATAGCATCGGCTGCTTACGGGGTTATCCTTGGCGCATTTATTTTTATAATAGTACAGCTTCCAATGGTTTATAAAATGGGGTTTTCTTTCAGGCCAGGATTATCCCTTAAAACAAAAGGTGTCTTGGATGTATTCCGTCTTATGATTCCAAGAACAATTTCAATCGGTGTTTTCCAGGCAGGATCCATAATAACAATTGCTTTAGTTTCCTACCTTTCAAACCCGGGAAGGAACTATGTAATATTTGATTATGCTCAAACTCTGGCCTTTGCGCCTATTGTCCTTTTTGGTCAGGCAATAGCCCAGGCTGCTTTTCCTGTTTTGGCAAGAGAAAGAAATAATCTTGAAAACTTTAAGTCTATTTTTACAACCAGTTTTAATCAAATGCTTTTTTTAATTCTTCCTGTTTCTGCCCTTCTTCTAGTTTTAAGGATTCCGATTGTCCGTCTTATATATGGCGCTTCCCAGTTTGACTGGGAGGCAACGGTTTTGACGGGAAAAACTTTGGCCTTTTTTTCAATATCTCTTTTTGCGCAAGCTTTAATCTATCTTGTTTCCCGCGGGTTTTATGCCCTTCACGATACAAAAACACCTCTTATTATCGGGACAGTAACAACTGTGATTACGATCTTATTTGGATTTTTATTTATTATCTATTTTAAATTTGGAATAGAAAGCATTGCGTTTGCTTACTCTATTTCCTCTGTTCTAAATCTTTTTATTTCCATGATTTTCCTTGATTTGAAAACAAAAGGTTTCAACAGGAGAATGTTGGTTTTCCCAGTATTTAAAATTTTTGCAGCAACTTTTTTTACAGGTTTTGCGCTTTATATTCCGATAAAACTTTTAGACCAGTTGGTTTTTGATACAACAAAAACCATAAACCTTCTTTTACTTACCGGCATTTCAAGTTTTTCCGGCCTTTCTTTGTATATTTTTCTTTCATGGCTTTTTAATGTTAAAGAGGCACAAATTTTTATTTTAATCTTTAAAAAGATCGGAAACTGGAGAGAGGTATTAAGCAAGAGCGAGGAAATGATAGACGGATCAAGGCTAAAGACTTAAGAAACGTGTCAGAATTCTGTCAAGTGAGCTTGAGAGAAGAATATATAATCAATAGGATTAATTTATCTAGTATTATTTAATATGCCGGTAGAAAAACTGGTGCCAAGAGTTGACACAACTTTTTTTGATTATTCACCAATTCCTACAAAAAGGATTTCTCAGGAAGATGCTTTAGATCCTCAAGCAGTAAAAATCAATTTAGAACCAAATGAAATTGCAAAGATTGACTTGGAAGGAGTGCCTTGGTCTGTTGTTTCTGTTAAAAGTCCTTACAATAAGGAAAATCCTCATGTAATGTTAATTGAGCTTTCAGAAAGATATGTCCCCGATCCAATTGAGTTATCAGGAGAAGAAGGGTCAGCCTTAATGAATCTTTCAGCAAACATTGTTGGATTCCAAAAACTAAAAGTACAGGAAGATATAGCAATAAAGGGCATAACGAATATAGCTTCTATTAATGTTGGATACAATTGGTCGCCTTACTCTTATGGAGCAGAAGAAGAAAAAGGGGGCTTTCAAAGTGTAACGAGTAAGCTTCATGTACAGATTTGGCCTTTTGAAAAAGGACAAATTGTGCCCTATTCTTCCTTAGATGAAAGAATGCAAAGAGTTTTAAGAGGAAGTCCATATAGTAGGTTAGCAGGAAAGGTTATAGGAACTTATCTGAGACGAACTCAATCTCCCTTGCTAAAACTTGAAACATTGAGTTTGGACAATACTGGTTTAGAGGTTGATTTGGGGGATAACTTAGAGAATGTTCTGAAAAACGAAAAATTCTTTAGTAATTTTTTACAGCCTCTTGCTTCTTTCCTTAATAATTTTGCAGGAGACATCGCTTCAACATTTTCTGATGTTGATCTTGAAAAAACAAGAGATGAAATTAAAAGATCATTTGAAGGCTCAAGAGATGGGATTCTTCCTAGCCTAAGAGAGGATCCTCATCTTCTTCCTTTTCATGAGAGAG
>Ga0066639_10001967_pt1 | contig 18092 bp, 23 predicted proteins | sample CryGeyCG2114_010_2_FD_59504 | JGI IMG/M metagenome (GOLD analysis project Ga0066639, IMG submission 59504) | Groundwater microbial communities from aquifer - Crystal Geyser CG10_big_fil_rev_8/21/14_0.10 | ecosystem: Environmental > Aquatic > Deep subsurface > Groundwater | place: USA: Utah...
CCTTTAGGAATTCGGATTTTTTTATTTTTATATCTTTTAGTTTGCATATTTTTTGTTTGGGTATTGAGGTTTTTTCTTTTATGCTTATTAGGATTGCTGATGAGCCGAATAGTCCGGTTAGGAGTGGGAGGAATGGTTCTTTTGTTGGAAGGTTTAGTGCTGCGAATCCTAGAAATCCTGCTAGAATGAAGATGGTCGCGCTTTTTATTATGTCTTTTTCTCTTAGAATTAGGTATAGTGAGGCAAATATTAGAAGGAATGGGAGGATTGGAGCGATTGATTCTGAGATTAGTGGAATTAGGTAGATGAATATTGGAGTGAATATCATTATCTGGATTAGTGCGGCTAGTGAGCCATATAGTGAGAGGATAATTGCTTCGTGTGCTAAACCTTCTTTTAGCATTTGATGACCTGGGAGTATTGATAGGGCTGTATCCTCTTCTGGGGCTCCTAGGAAAACTGAGGGGATGAAGTCTACGAAGGTGTGTGTTGTTGCTGTTGCGACTATGAATGCGGCTAGGGATATGGGAGAGATTGCTTCTAGTTTTGCTGTGAATGATAGTAATACTGAGGCAACAAGATTAATGTGTATTCCTGGAGTTAGGCCGGTGAATGTTCCTGCTAGTGTTCCCAGGATTAGGGCGATAGTTAATTCAATCATTAACTTTTAGTTTTGATTTGTTTTTTAATGAGGGTTTTAAATTAGGGAGTGTTTTATATTTGGAATTTTTTTGGAATTATCTACATATAAGTGTTCCGGGATAGGATTCTCCAATTGAACACTCCTCCTGAGGAAGTCTGTTTATTAGACATAGGGTGCAAGGATTAATTTCTTTTTTATAACAGTGTCCGGGACCATCTTCTATTTTTATACATATTTGGTTTTCTTCACAAGGGCCTTTCAAATGTCCGCATTCTTTTAAGGGCCTGCATTTTGTTTCACAGCTAAAGGGTATTGGCTCCCCATTAGTGCCGTCAGGACATGTTTTGGCTATTGCAGGACAAGTAATTGATTTTGTTAAAAAAATAGATGAAACAATGGGGATAGCTGAGATTATCCCTATTACTATTAATGAGATAATTAGTATTTTTTTTACCATTAGATTATTTGGTTTTGTTTTTTTAAATATTTTTTGAGCGGAATTCTTCTACTATTGTGTAAATTGGACCTTTAGGAGTTAGCTCAGAGGTTTTTAGTTTGAACGAGTTTGTTTTGAATTGTAGCTTTTTTGGCTTTAGTTTTGAGATATATTCCCTAAAACCTTCTGAATTTTTTGTGTATTTTATTCTTGCGATTGTTAGGTGAGACATAAATCTTTTTTCTTCTGGGAAAAGATCATTTAGAGATTTATCTATTTGTTTTTGCAGATTGAAAATATCTCCCTTTATTTTTATCCAGACAATTCTTGGATTTCTTTTTATACTGAATGTTCCCGCCTCTCCAATTTTCAGGTTTAATTCAGGGAATTTTATTTCTTTTAATTTTTCTTTTACTTTGTTTATAGTTTCTTCGGGAATTTCTCCCAGAAATTTAAGGGTTACGTGGAGATTTTCTAGTTCGGTTAGTTTTCCTACGAATTTTTGTTTGTAGATTAGGTTTTGTAGTCTTGCAATTTCCTTTATTACTTCATCTGGAAAATCTATACAGATAAATGTTCTCAGATTATTTTTAGGATTCATTTAAATTTATTTAGGAACTATTGCGGCTGTGCTGTAGTTTTTTATTTTTGCTAGTTCTCTTACATCTTTTATTGAAACGTTTCTTATGTTTTTTTCGTAATTGTAATAGTCTTCTGCTTTCTCTGTTGCTATTTCTCTCATTAATAGATCTGTCATTACGTGCAAGCTTTCTTCTTTTGATATTTTTCTTAATCCGATTAGTCTTTCTTTAGCCTCTTTTATTTGTTCTTCTGTTATGTCTTTTGCTTTTTCAAATTCTTTGAGGATTAGTTTTTTTACTTCAGGTATTGCTTGTTTTGTAGTTCCTACATATATTGAGTAATAGGAGTAGGTTTTTTCTGTGTTTATTGATCCTGCTATGTTATATGCAAGACCTCTTTTTTCTCTAATTTCCAAGAATAGCCTTGAAGACATTCCTCCTGCCAGATATGAGTTTAGGACCTCTAAGGAATATCTTTTTTTATTGTTGGCTTCTGGGGCATGTATTCCAAACATGAAGTGTGCTTGGTCTAGCCCGGGTCTTTTTTCTACTGAGTGTCCGTTCTTTTTTTGAACTTTTATTGCTTTTGATTTTTTGTTTTCTTTTTCGAAGTTTTTTTCTAGGTATTTTACTACTTTTTTTAGGTCTGTGTTTCCTACAATTGTTACTATATAATTTTCAGGAGAGTATTTTTCTTTGAAGTATTTGTAGACAAAATCTCTTTTTAGTGAGGAGACTGTTTTTTGGCTTCCGATTATTCCTAAGCCGAAAGGGGAGAGGTATAGGTTTTGCTGGATTTTTTCGTAGATATGTTGCTGAGGAGAGTCGTGATACATTTTGATTTCTTCTAGAATTACTTTTTTTTCTTTTTCGAATTTTTCTTTGTTGAATGTTGGATTTTTTAGGAGGTCTACTAGTATATCGAGGCCTGTGAAAATGTGTTCTGCGGGAAGTTTGAATAGGAATGAGGTTACGTCTTCCGCAGTGAATGCGTTTATTATTCCTCCTTTACTTTCTATTTCTCTTGAGATTTGTTCGTGAGTTCTTGTTTTTGTTCCTGTAAAGACAAGGTGTTCTATGAAATGGGCTATTCCTTTAATGTTTGCGGGTTCGTGAGACGCTCCGAACGGATTTGAGATGCTTACTGAGACTACTGGGAGGTCTCTTTTTTCGAATAAGATTGTTATTCCGTTTTTTAGCTTTATTTTTTGAAACTTAGATTTCATTTTTAAGAGGAATTGAAATGATTTAATAAATGTTTGTTAGGGGGAGTATTGTTTGTGAAGGTCTTATTTATATTTTATAGTTTCTTTAATTGATAAAGTTTAAATATTAGTTATACTTATGTATAATTATGGCTGTGGAGGTTAAGATAAAGAAATGGGGAAATTCGATGGGAGTTATTTTACCTAAGGGTCTTGTTGATAAGGAGGGATTGAAAGAGAATGATAGGGTGGTTATAGAGGTAGTTAGAAAGGCTGATTTGTCAAAGATATTTGGAACTATAAAAGGGAGTGATAGGAAGATGTCGGGCCAGGAGATGAAGGACATGGTGCGGAGAGGATGGAGGTAACTTATTTTTTTGACACCTATGCGTTGTTTGAAGTTTTTCATGATAATAAGAATTATTTGAATTATTCTAAGGATGTCTCTTTGATTACGACTAGATTAAATTTAATTGAGTTGCATTATGCTATTTTGAGATTGTATGGGAAAGATAAGGCAGAGAAGGCTTTTGAATTTTTCAAAGGGTTTTGCATTGATTTTGATGATGAGGTAATTAAGGAGGCTAATAGATTTAGGTTGAGAAATTATAAAAGAGATTTATCTTATATTGACTGTCTTGGTTATATTTTGGCAGGGAAATTTAATGCCAGGTTTTTAACTGGAGACAAGCAGTTTAAAGATTTTGATAATGTGGAATTTGTGAAATAGCGTGGAATTTTTAAACTCTCTTCGTTTTTGGTTTTTATGCCAATTAATGCAGGTTATGAATACTTTGAAGCTGAGAAGAAGTATTTAGCTGCGGAGAGTTTAGATGATAAGATATTTTATTTGGAGGAATTGATTAGAAAGGCACCACGCCATAAGGGAAGCGAGAATCTTTTGGCAGAGCTCAAATTACGTTTAAAGAAGTTTAAGGAGAAGAAAGAGAAAAATTCTAAGGTTGGAAAAGGAGGTAAAAAGGGAATAAGGAAGGAAGGGTTTATGGTTGCTCTTGTTGGGAAGACTAATTCTGGAAAATCTTGTTTGCTTAGGGCAATTACTAATGCTGAGCCTAAGATTTCTGAGACGGAGTTTACAACTACTGAGGCCGAAGTTGGAATGATGGATTATTATGGTGTGCAGGCGCAGATTGTTGATTTGCCTTCTACTGGTAATAAGGAATTTGATTATAGTGTTGTTAATGTAGCTGATTTAGTTTTAGAAGTTGTTGAACAGATTGATGATTTGAAGGAGATTTCTAAATATTTAGAGAAAGTTAGGGGTAAAAAGTTAGTTGTTTTTAATAAGGTTGATAGGCTGTCTGAGGGCGAGAGAAGAAAGTTAGAGCAGAGGATTCGTGCTAATAGGATTAAGGAGTATGTTATTGTTTCTTGCTTGAATGGGGACGGACTTGAGGATTTGAAGAGAGAGATCTTTTTACGTATGGGGGTTATTCGTGTTTTTACTAAGGAGCCTGGGAAGGAGAAGAGTCCTAAGCCTTTTGTTTTGAAAGAGGGTTCTAGTGTTTATGATCTTGCTGAGGGAATTTACAAGGGATTTTCTTCCAAGGTTAAGGAGGCTCGTTTGACGGGACCTTCTGGGAAATTTTCTAATCAGAAAGTCGGTTTAAAACATATTTTGAAAGATATGGATATTGTTGAGTTTAAGAGCGGTTAGAAAAGTTTAAATAAGTATTATTACTTAAATAAGTAAGATGACTAATATGACTTTAGCTATACCTGATGAACTTCATAGGCTTATGAGAAAACATAAGGAAGTTAGGTGGAGCGAGGTTGCCAGAGAGGCTCTTTGGGATAAGGTAAGAAAACTTGAGTTAATGGATGAAATATTATCTAAAAGTAAATTAACTGAGAAGGATAGTATCAAAATTGGAAGAATGATTAATAAGGGAATTTCTAAACGTCATAATGTATAAGGGTAGTTGTTGATAGTAATAGAATTATTGCTGCTTTGATTAAAGATGGAATTACTAGAAAAATACTATTTAGCGATTTGTTTGAATTTATTGCTCCTGATTTTATAATGTCTGAAGTTGAGAAATATAAACAACTTATTATGGATCGAGCAGAGATAAATAAATCTGAGTTTGAATATTTGATTTTGATTATTTTTGAGAGGATTAAAGTTTTGTCAAAAGAAAATTATTCCAATTTTTTAGAGGAGTCTAGGAGTTTAATTGATGATAAAAAAGATGCACCTTATATCGCCGTTTATTTTTTTAGTAAGTCTGAGGGAATCTGGACTCATGACAATCATTTTTCTAAATTAAAAAACGTTAATGTATTTTCCAATATTGATTTGCTGGAATTAATTCAGAGCTAGGGATAAACTTTTCTAATTGGTTCTATTATTTTTTCCAGGTGTTCTGCGACTGCGTTTTTTAGGTCTAGCGGGTGGATATTTTTATTTTTGAATTCTGATTCTAGCTTTTTGTAGTCTGAGAAAGCAAGGTTACCTCCGAACTTTTCTGGTCTTTTTATTTCAATACCTCCGAATTTAGGAAATATTATGTATTTTGTTATTTCTAATATAGGGTTTTGTTCTGTCTCGCCTTCGATGCAGTGTGCTTTTTTAATTTTCTTTTCTATATCTTCTTTTGAATCTCTTATTGAAATCATGCTTTCTGGAATTGATGAGGACATTTTATTTCCTGGGCCTTTTAGGCTTGTTATTAATCCTGTGTGTATGAATATCGGAGATTTTTTGAATTTTATTTTATCGAAGAGTTCTGTTCCTAGTGCGTGTATTTTTCTTTGTTCTAGACCAGAGGTTACAAAATCTAAATCGAGATGTTTTATGTCTGCTATTTGCATTAAAGGGTAAATTAGTTGAGATATTTTTGCACTTTCTATATCTCTTGCGACCATTTGCATTGATCTTACTCCTCTGTTTACTGTTGTGTTAATTGCTAGCTCCATTAAGTCGTCTATATATTCTGGTTTTTTTTGGAAGTCTGTTCCTTTCATGAATTTTGCCTTTAGACCTGTTGCTTTTATTCCTTTTTCCCAGTTTTTTGTTTCTTTTTCTATTGATTTCCAGTCTCCTTTTTTGTTAAGCCAGGTGTGCCAGTCTGCTAACAGAATTATTGGAGTTATTCCTGCTTTTTGAAAGTCCATTAATTTGAATATTGTTACTAGGTGCCCTAGGTGTATTTCTCCTGAAATTTCGTATCCGCAGTATACTTTTAGGTCTTTTTTCTTTATTGTTGAACTGATTGACTTTTCGTTTATTATTTCTACTGAGTTTCTTTTTATGAGATTTATTTTTTCTTGGGAGTCCATCAATTTTGATAGGTGTATTTTAATTTAAAGCTTTGTTTTTTTGTTTATGGATTATGCTGCGTTGGTTGTTGCTCTTGTTGGGATATTTTATATGCTGTTTGTTTTGAATTTTAGTTCTGTTGTTGAGGTGTCTGGCTTTGAGGATTTGAAGGGTTTGGATTTGAATGAGAAGGTTATTTTAGAAGGCTTTGCTGATGGATATCGTAAAGCTGGATCTCTTGATTTGATTAAGGTTAATGGAATTGATGTGGTTTGCGAGTGTTCTTTGAATTATGGAGGGAAGAGAGTGGCTGTTGAGGGGTATGTTGATGAGTATAATGGTAGGAGACAGATTGTTGTTTTAAGAGTTTATTTAGATTCTTTAGGCCAGCCTATTTCGTAAGCAGTTCTTGATATTTCTTGTCTTAATTCTTTTTTAAGATTTGCGTTTTTTAGTTCGGTAAATGTTAATCTTCCGTCTTTATTTTGGTCTACTATTTCTAAGATTTTGTATATTTCTTTAATGCTTCCTGCTGTTTGTAGAATGTCGTCGCTAAGTCCTGCAGCTCTTACTAGATTGTATAGTGGGTTGCTTATTCTAAATGTTGTTGAGGGTTTTGCTGGAAAGTTTATTATGTAGTCTTGATTGTTTTGGGTTATAGAGTATGAGTAAGCAGAGGATTTTTCTTCGAAAGAAGGGGCATGTGTTTTGGCTGTTAGGACGAGGCTGGCTAGCCCTGCAGTAATTATTGCTGTTCTTTTGTTTAATCTAAATTTCATTTATGTATTAGAAAGTGAGAAAGTTTATAGGGTTTATTGTATTAAGGGTGTTAATTTGATGTTAGGAAGTTAAAGGGCTATTTAGTGTAGATAAGGTTTAGGAGTTTATGGAGTTTTTCTGCCTTTTTTCCTATTGTTTCTTTTAGTTGTTCTTGTGAGGTGTTTGATATTTGTTTTATTGTTTTGAATTTGGTTAGGAGTTTCTTTGCGGTTGCGGGACCTATTTGAGGAAATCCTTCTAGGATGTATTGTAGTTGTTCTTTTTCTGTTAAGAGAGATTTATGCGCTCTTATTGGGTGGATTGTTTTTTGTTTCTTTTTTGCCAGGATTGCAAGGTATTTTGCTGTGTCTTTTGCGTTTAGTGTGAATATAATTGGAATTTTATTTTCTAAAGCTGTTGATAGGAGAAATCCTCTTAATGCGTTTTCGTGAAGTCCTTTTGTGCAGGGGTTGTTTTCTAATCCTTCTGTTATTAGTAGGGGTTGTGGATATTGTTTGAGTTCGGATAACTGGTTTACTATTCTTTTATTTTTTATTGAGTTTTTGAGGTCTTGGATCGTTTTTCTTTCTATTGCGGTTTTTCCTATTATGTAATCTGCTACTTGAAGGTGTTTGAATTCTATTTTTGTGTTTAGGTTTTTTAGTTCTTGGATTACTTTTGAGTTTTTTTCTCTGTGGTCTATGATTATTTTATGTGGCCGTTGAGTGAGTTTGGTTTTTTTGAGTAGTTTTTTCATAAATTTCATTGTTATATGTATTTATTAATAAGAGTTTTATTTATAGAATTGATATAATTTATATATTAGTTTGGTTTTGAATTGAGATGATTGATGCGTATAATCATCTGACTACTAAAAAGACTATTGAAAGTATGAGGAAAGAGTTTAGGGATTTTTTAGGAGCGGAAATTCTAAAGCTTTCTGATGTTAGTGTAGATGAGGCTAAGGATAGGTGGATTGAGGTGCTTGAGGAGTATAAAATAGAGAAGGTTTTGTTTTTGGCAACTACGCAGGAAGATAAATCTTTTGATGAATTTGTTGCAAGTTCGGATAGGTTTGAAGGCATTTCTTGTTTAAACTATCTGGATGATGAGTCTCTTGAGATATTAAAAAGAGATATTGAGCAGAAGGGTTACAAGGGGCTTACTCTTTATCCTGTATGGGATAATTTTAGTGTTGATGATGAGAGGTTAAATTCCATTTACGAATATTGTAATGAAAGGGAGCTACCTGTTATAATTCACTTTGGTGTTTCTGCATTACCTGGAGATATTAGGTATGGGAATCCAATTGATTTGGGAAGAGTGGTTAAAAAATTTCCTAAGATAAAATGGGTGATTGCTCATTTCGGAGCAGGTTATTTTAAGGAGTCTTTAATGATGGCTTATAGTAATGATAATATTTATTTTGATAGTTCTGGGACTAATGGGTGGATTAAATATTCTTCAGATGCAGATGATTTGAGATATGTTTTTGAAAAAAGTATTGGGGCGATAGGTGTTGATAGGATAATATGGGGGAGCGATAGTCATAAGATTTTTGTGGAAGGTCAAGAGTATAATTCTGAGAGGATTAGTGATCAGAAAGATATTGTAATGGATCTGGCAGGGGAAGAGGGAGTTAGAAAGATTTTTAGTGAGAATGCTAAAAAGGTTTTTGGATTTTGAGAGGCATTATTTATAATAATCTAGGGTTTTTGGTTGTTTTTTGATTTCGTCTTTTATTTTGTCTAGTGTTCTATACATTTTCTTTTCTCTTGCTGTTGAGGCGTAATGAGAGATTTCGTCTTTTGTTTTTTCTGTGACTAAGAGGAATAGTTTTCCTGCGTTAAGTCTTGCGGTTCTTCCTGTTCTTTGGATTTTTCTTATTTCACTAGGTATAGGTTCGTAGAATATTACCGCGCTTACTTCGGGGATATCCAGGCCTTCTTCTCCTATCGAGGTTGCACAGATTACATTTATTTTTCCTTCTCTGAATTGACTTATTATCCCTTTTTGTTCTTTTTGATTTAGTCCGGAGGTGCCTGACTGGGTTTTCTTTTTTGTCTGCCCTATGAATACTGCGGCTTTAATGTCTTTATTTTGATTTAGTGTTTCTGTTAGTTTTGAGGCGGTTTCTCTGAATTGGGTGAATATTATTAGTTTTGCTTTTTTATTTTCTTTAAGTTCTTTGTCTGCTATCTCTCTTACTTTTTCTATTTTAGGGTGTTCTACTTTTTTGGCAATTAGGTCGTTTAATGAGATTAGGGTTGCCTTGAATTCAGGAGAGTTTACTATTTGCTGCACTGCTTTGCTCTTTTTTTCTTCTGCGTCTTTTATTATTTGTTTTAGGTATGTGTGGAATCCTGAAAGGGTTTGGGTTTCTAGCAGTTCTATTGCATGGGCTACCTTTATTGCTTGTGCGCAGAGGGAGAGGCCTATCATTGCGTTAAAGTTTTGAGATGATAGTTGGGCGCCTAGTTTCTTTTGAAGTTTTAATAAGGTTATTTTATTTGTTGGCCCGAATAATAGGTTTCTTGATTTTAATTGGAAGACTTTTGAATTGTATATATTTTGTAATAGGGTTCTTATTTCTATAAATTCTTTAGGGAACTCTACCGGGACTTTGTTGAATTCCAGTTCTTGGAGATATGGTTTTACGTCGGGAGAATCTCTTGTTCTTACTTCTACTTCTGAAATGTTAAGGTGTTTACAGATTTGTTTTACTTTTTCCATTTCTGAGCCTGGAGAGGCTGTTAGGCCGAGTATTCTTTGGCTTGTTGCTTGTGATTTGTATTTTTCTGCGACTGCGGTGTAGCTGTAGTTTTTGAGGCATCTGTGTGCTTCATCTATTACTAATAGGGATACGTCTGAAAGTGTGTAGAGGTACTTTTCCAGATCGTTGGACACGCACTGGGGGGTGGATAGGATGATGTCTGCAGTGTCCCATATTTTCTTTCTTTCTTTTGCAGGGACTGATCCTGTGAAAAGCTGAATGTCTGCGAATAGTTCAGGAAGTTGTTTTTTGAAGGATTCATAGTGTTGTTCTACTAGAGGTCTAGTTGGTGCAAGGATTAGTGCTTTTTTTCCAGGATGTTGTTTTAATCTTTCTATTGTCAGCATTAGTGCAATGAGTGTTTTTCCTACTCCTGTCGGAAGGACTACTAGGGTGTTTGCGTTTTTTGCAGTTTCAAATATTGTTTTTTGGTAGTCTCTAGGAGTCAGGTCTATCATTTTAATTTAGAAAATGGAGAGTAGTTAAGTTTTATGTTAAATTATTAGTAGGGCTATTAGAGTGACTACTAAGGTTATTGCTGCTAAAGTTGTCCAGAGGACTCTTGAACCGAAGTAGATTTGTGTTCCGTCTAGTTTTGAGATTGGAATCATGTTCCAGAATGCATAGTATGCAGCGGTTTTTGAGAGGAGTTCTAGGCCTGGAAACCAGTAGGATATGAATGCTACCAGGAGGGTTGCGATTATTCCTGCTGCTCCGATTAGGGCGTTATGCCATTCGGTTATTTCTGTGAAACTGTATAATCCGTGTCTTTTTGCAGCTCTTCTTTTTAGAGGTCTTGTTTCATATGTCAGGATTGTGAATACTTTTGCAGCCCCAACTGAAAACAGGGAGAAGAATAGGGGAAGGATTATTCCCATAGGAGCAGGACTTTTGAAGGTGTTTGATTTGACAAATCCGTATCTTTTTACATGCCATATTTCATGTTTAACATCAGCATCTAAATGGTAAGCCATTGCTTTTTTTGCAATTACGTTTATTGCGATTGTTATGAATGCAAATAAGATGACTATTCCCAGCGCTTCAAAGTTAGAAATGATTATGAATTGAAGACCCATGACCAGAGATATTACTGCGATGGCTATTATTATTGCTATTGCTTCGTTTTCTAGGGGTCTTTTCATTATTGAATTATGGGTTTCATTTATATAAAGATTATTATATTACAACTTTTTTTGGAAAAAGAGGTTCTAAGAGTTAAAGAAAGTACAATTATAGAATATATTTTTGATAAACGTAAACTATAAATAGGGCATCTCATTTGTCTGGGTTATGTTAAGAATAAAAAAGCTTGGAGAGGTTGTGGGGAAGAATGTTTATACTTCTGATGGCGACTTTTTTGGACAGGTTGAGGAGATAAATATTGTTGATAATAAGATAGATGGTTGGAAGATAAAGATTGGGGGAGGCTTTATGAATCTTCTTGGCGGAGCCAGAGGAGTTATTGTTCCACATCAGTTCGTTAAGGCTATCGGAGATGTGTTTATAGTTAATAAGGGCTCTTTACCTCTTAGAGAGGATCATTCTGATTTAGGTTCTGGCGAAGACGAAGTAGAAGGCTTCTGATTTAGGAAGTTTTAAATATAATTAGGTTTAGACTTGAATATGGCGAATGGTTTTGGAGAGACGATATTTTCTAGTCCGTTGTTTATTGAGGTGATTTTGCCTTTTCTTTTAGTGTTTACGGTTATCTTTGCTATTCTTCAAAAGACTAAGATTCTCGGAGAGGAGAGCAAGCAGATAGATGCCATTGTTGGTTTGGTTGTTGGCTTAATAGTTGTTTCATTTGGATATGCTACAGATATTATTACTTCTTTAATCCCTGTTTTGGCAATAAGTGTAGTTGTAGTGCTTGCTTTTATGCTGATTTATGGTCTTGCTTTTAAGCCTGGTGAATTTGAATTGCCTGGAGGAGTTAGAGGGGCTATAGGAGTTTTAGCAGCGATTGTAGTTGTAGTTGCATTATTAATTGCAACAGGAGGATGGAATTATCTTATAGAGGTTGCTCTTTATGGAGAGGGTTCAGGAGTTATGTTTAGCATTATATTCATTGTTATAATTGCAGTTGTTATTTTCTTTGTTGTTAAGGAGCCTAAGAAGAAAGGCAAGGATGAATAATTAGTTTTATAAGTAATTTAGTCTGGGGTTTTTGATGGATAAAGTTGTTCCTAAACATGTAGCGATTATTCCTGATGGAAATAGAAGATGGGCTAGGCAAAAGGGTTTAGATCCAATTGAGGGATATAAAGCGTCTGCGGATTTTAGGAAGGCGAAAGATATTTTAATTGGGGCGAAAGAGGAGGGTGTTGAGGTTTTGACTTTCTGGGCTTTTTCTACGGAGAACTGGAAAAGGGATTCTAAGCAGATTGGAGGGATTTTATCTCTGATGACAAAATCTTTGAAAGAGATAAGAAGAGATCTTATTGATGCAAGGATAAGGTTTAGGCATATTGGGAGGAAGGACAGGATTCCTAAGATTGTTCTTAATGAGATTGTTTCTCTTGAAAAAGAGACTGAGAAATTTAATGATTTTTGTGTTCAGGTTTGCATAGACTATGGTGGAAGGGATGAGATTGTCAGGGCGGTGAATAAGGTTTTGAAGTCGGGTGTTAAGGAGGTTAAGGAGGAAGATTTTGGAAGATTTTTGGATTCAGCTGATGTTCCTGATCCGGATTTGGTTATAAGAACTTCTGGAGAGTTTAGGACTTCCGGATTTATGCCCTTTCAGTCTGCTTATTCAGAGTATTATTTTTCAGATCTTTATTTTCCGGATTTTGATGTAGATGAGTTAAGAAAGGCAGTTCGGGAGTTTTCTAGTCGGAAGAGGAACTTTGGTAAATAGTGATTTGATTTAGAAACATATTTAAATGTGTTTTAGCTTTTTAAGAAATGATAAATTCGTTGTTGCAAGGGGTGTTGTTTGCTCAGTTTCTACCTTTTTCTGACGGATTTTCTTTTCAGGAGATTTTCTTGCAGTGGGAAGCGATAGGTGTATTTGATTTCTTCCTACCTTTCTTGCTTATTTTTGCAGTAATTTTCGGAATACTTAATTCAACCGGAATTCTTTCGGAGAATAAGGGAGTTCATGTCATAGTTGCTTTAGTTATCGCTCTTATTAGTATAAGGTTTGTGCTGGTAACTGAATTTTTGAATGTCTTGTTTGCCAATTTGGGAATTGGTATTGCTGTTTTGATTGTTCTTTTGATAATGGTTGGAATTTTAATTCCTAATCAGAGGGTTGATGCCACTTTCAAAATATTTGTTATTGTTGCGATGGTAATCTCTGCAATAATTGCGGTAGTAACTCTTAATCAGTTTGCATGGTTTGGCAGTTTCTGGTGGCAGGAGAACTGGCTGAATATCCTTTGGCTCTTGCTTATTGGTCTTGGAATATATCTTTTAATGAATAGCGGCGGAAAGGGCAGTGATAAGAAGGATTCTGTCGATTTCGGACCTTTCAGAGTATCTAGGAATAATTCTTAAGTAGTGACAATAGAAAGATTTAAAAGGAGTATTTTCTCTGGTTTTCTATGGTTAGGTATAGAGAACAGGGTTTTGAAGCAGGTTCGGTAGTTGCGGAGAGGATGGTAGATTTTTCTTTTTTTGAGTTTTTAGTGCCTGTTTTTGTTTTTGTATTGGTTGTATTTATTCTTGGGGCGATTCTTAAGAAGACAGAGCTTCTTGGAAAGGATAATTGGATTAGTGTTATTGTTGCCATTTTAATTGCTTTGGTTTTTGTGAGTTTTTCAGATTTTACTGAGCTTTTGACTATCGCTATTCCATGGATGGCTGTTTTGGTCTTTTCTTTGTTTTTTATCATGGCTTTGGTTAAGTTTATGGGAAGTGATAATAGTATTTTGGGCAAAGGCCTTGGGTGGTTTTTTGTAATTGCTACTTTGGTTATTTTTGTGGCTTCTACCATGAATGCCTTTTCAGTTAATATTATTTCTTATTTGCCCGGGCCTTATTTTGGGATTAGTGGAGATGTAGAGACTTTGTTATTTTTTGACTGGCTTTATAGTCCTGTTGTTTCAGGAACTCTTGGAGTGATTATTGCCGGAGGAATTGCTTTTTGGGTTTTTGTTAGAAAGTAATTTTTTGAGATTTATAATTACTTTTTCTTTTTAGTATGTTTTTTATGTTTGGATTTAGAGGTTGTGTGATGAGAGGTTTTATGCTTTTTTGCAGTTTTGTTTATTTCGGGAGCTAATTTTGAGAAAGTTTTTTGGGTTTCTATTAATTCGGTTTTTATGTCTTTGACATCCGTTATATAGTCTCCTACTCTTTTTAGTACGGAGGATTGAATGTTGTCTATTATTTTTTCCATTCTTTTTAGTCTTTCATCTAAGTATTCTAATTTTGCTTCGGTTGTGTTTTTAAAGTCAGCAATTTTTTCCATTCTTTTTCTTACTTCATCCATTCTTTCTGACAGGACTTGTTCTGCAATTTCAGTCATTGTGTCTGGGGAGAGGTTTCCTGAGGATTGAGTTGGAGAGTATTGGGCATATTGTCCATAGGGGTCTTGTTGCTGATATTGCCCGTTGTATTCTGGATATTGCTGATAGTCCTGTGTCGGAGCAGGAGCTTGAGGAATTTCCTGCGCCTGTCCTGGTTTTTGATTCATTACTGATTGCTGCATTCCGGGATATTGCCCGTTTTGTGCATGTTGTCCGTAGTTATCGGGTATTTCTTGAGTCTGGCTCTGATAGCTTCCAGGTGCCTGTCCGTATGATTCGGGAGAGGGTTCGGGAGATGACTCTTGAGGGGTTTCGGGAGACGGAGGATTAACATCGCTTTCTACCGCGTCTTTTATTTTTGATTGCTCGATTGCCTGAGAGATGTCTTTATATGAACTGCCTTCTGTATGCAAGCTTTCTGCTATTTGTTTATCGTCTTTTCCCTCTTTTTTCATTTTTATTACTTTATCAAGAAGATTCATGTTTTAGATGAGGTTCGAGCATATCGAACTGCCTCTTTAATATCAAGAGCTCTTCTCTTCTTGCGAGCTCTGAAATTTGTTCAGACATTCTTTGTAAGAACTCTTTCATCCTTAGATTTTCTTCTTTTAGTTTTAGGATAGTTTTTTTCATTTCTTGTATGTCTTCGAAAGTTTCTTCTCTTTCTGCTACAAGGTTTTGTCCTATTAGCAAAATTCTTTCTTTCAAAAGTCTTTGCTTTTCTTCTAAGTCTTTTATTCTCGTTGTTTGGTCAGAGAAATATTGTTGTGCAGGGTCCTGATATTGTTCGTCCATTTAAAAGTAGGGGAGAGAGAGTTTAAAATAGTTTTTATCAGGAAGTTATTTAAATTGAATTTATGTTTGTAATTTAATGGCTGTTAGGTATGGTTTAAGGGATAAGATATTTTTTGGAGTAGCAGGACTGTTTTTTGTTGGAAGCTTGTTTTTTTCTTTAAGTAGTTTTACGGGATATGTTGTTTCTGGACAGGAAAGCGGGACTTATAATCTATTTGGATTAGGATTGTTTGTTGCAGGGTTTATTATTGCCTATGGTGTTTTGCATAGTAAGAGAGAAAACTTATTAATTCATCAATATAGGTAATTCTATGGTATTTGAAGGGGGAGAGCAGCTTTATGCTGTTGAGATTGAACGTAAGGAACGTGAGAATATAATGTATATTAATTATCTTGGTGCTCCTCGTTCTCCTTCTATTGCGGATTCTATGGAAGTTATGTCTCGTACTGTGGATGCTTTAATCGAGAATCCTAATGTGTCGAGAGTTGTTTTTGTGCAGCAGAAGAATTATAATTATCCTTCTGAGCAGGTTTTATTGTTGGCTGAAATTGCAAGGCTGTATAATTTTCTTGTTAAGCAGGAAAGAGTTTTTTCTGCTGAGAAGTTGGGAATGTTTGCTAATCTGCCTTATGCTAAGGAGGATGTAGGATATCTTATTAATTTGTTAAGGGCTGATCCTATTAGTTGTTATCTTGAGATTCTTAAGAAAATAAAGGAGATGCAGAAACATGTTGATGGGGCGGTTACAAGAGATGTTGCTGTTGTAAATTATCTTAGATTTTTGAATAGACTTGCTGATTTGATGGAGCAGACTAAGCTGATAAAGAAGGTTCAGAATGATCCTGATTCTTATGTTATTGGCGACAGGACACCTTATAGGGATATATTTAGGCCGGATGTTATGCCTAATTTTACATTTACGAGATTGGTTGCGAAACTTCCTGAAGATGCGGAGCTTGTTGATCAGTATGAGATTGGCGAGGAAGAGATTAGTGTTACTATATTAAAGAAAGGGTATGATTCAAATCATATTTATCATATAATGCCTCCAGAGTATTCTTTAACTGAGGAACAGCATCAGCTTTTAAATTTAGGGAGGAATGTTATGGTTAGGCACGAACCTAAGGCTGAAGAGTTTACAGATCCTGGAAGAGTTAGGGAAATATTCTTTAATATAGCGAGGGATTTGCTTAGTGAACTTGCGCAGAATAAAGGAATTAATCTTAATTATCGTGAATTGAATAAGCTTGCAGGAATTCTTGTTCGCCAGACTATTGGCTTTGGGTTGCTGGAGGTGCTTTTGATGGATGATAGACTGCAGGATATTTTTCTGAATTCTCCTGTTGCGCAGAGTCCTGTGTTTGTACAGCATGCAGAGCATGGAGAGTGCGAGACAAATGTTTATCCAAGTTATGAGGATGCTGATTCGTGGGCGGCAAAGCTAAGGCTGCAGTCCGGAAGGGCGCTTGATGAGGCGAATCCGATTTTGGATACGGATCTTGTTTTTGGGAAGACAAGGGCGAGAATTGCGGCTATCCAAAATCCACTTTCTCCTTCGGGCGTTGCTTACGCTTTGCGAAGGCATAGGGATTCGCCTTGGACTCTGCCTCTTTTTATTAAGAATAAGATGATTAATTCTTTTACTGCAGGGTTGCTTAGTTTTCTTATTGATGGGAATAGGACTTTTCTTATTGCTGGAACTCGTTCGAGTGGAAAGACTTCTTTTCTTGGGAGTATGATGCTTGAGATTTTGCCAAAGGTTAGAACTCTTGTTATTGAGGACAGTGTGACTGGAGACGCCAATATGGTCGTTAAGGAAAATGGGAAATTTAGAAGGGTAAGAATAGGGGAGTTAATTGATGGGATGATAGAAAAGAAAGGATTTATGGATAGAGATGGAAGGGAGAAGGAACTAAATTCACAAGGGATTGAAGTTTTTTCAATTAATACCTCAGGAAAGGTTGTTTTGGCTAAACCTAGCAAATTTATAAGGCACAAGGTAAAAAAGCCGATTTATGAAATTAAGACTTTTTCGGGGAAGAGTATAAAGGTTACTGAAGATCATTCTTTATTTGGAATTGATGAAAGAAATATAATAAATCCTATTAAATCTAAGGAGATTAAGGAAGGAAGCTTTATAGCAATACCAAGAGTTCTTTCCATGAATGAAAACTTAAAGGGCATAAATGCTTTAGATTATTCCCATAAGTTGAAAAAGAAAATATTTGTAATGGGAAATAATATTGAGAAATTTATGATTTCAAATAGAAAAAATGTTTTTGAAAAAGGATATAGTTTAAATTATAGTAAATCTGCCATTCAGAATTGGATTAACAAGAAATTTCTTCCTCTTAAGGTATTTGAAACATTAAAGGGAAATATTAATGTTAGGGGACTATATATGAAATCTGAAGGTTCTTCAACAATTATTCCTACTTTCCTGCAAATGGATAAAACTTTTTTGAATTTTATAGGTCTTTGGTTGGCAGATGGCAGTTATGATAAAAATTCAGTTATAATTTCAGTTGTTGAGGAAGAGAATAGAGAGGTAGTTAGAAAAGTGGCAAGGCTACTTGGTACAAAAGCAAAATTTCATAGTGATGGTTCCTCTTTAATGATAAATTCTGCTATTTTTAAGGATTTTATGTATAAGGTCTTAGATTTAAAGGGAAATTCTTACACTAAAAAATTTCCTGAATGGGCTTATAATTTATCAAACAAACAGACAGGGTGGCTGTTAAAGGGCTTTTTCAGTGGAGATGGATGTGCTTCAGATAAGGAGGTTGTGTTTTCTATCTGCTCTAAGGAGTTAATTAAAGACATCTCAATAGCGCTTTTAAGATATGGAATTATATTGAGAATTAGTTCTGACACTATTCGTAAGGATAAGACTTTTAATTGCAGGATTGGCTCAGTTAGGGATCTTAAAACATTCAAAAAAGAGGTAGGCTTTTTGGTTGATGCAAAGAGAAAAAGGTTAAATATTCTTACAAAGAGGATATCTTCACATGATAGTTCTGACGTAATTCCTCTCTCTTTAGATGTTAAGAAGATGTTGTCTGAAATATTAAAAGATAAATTTAATAAAAATGATTATATAACGAGGGGAAATAATGTTGGAAGAAATCATCTTAAAAAACT
>Ga0066639_10001970_pt1 | contig 18069 bp, 17 predicted proteins | sample CryGeyCG2114_010_2_FD_59504 | JGI IMG/M metagenome (GOLD analysis project Ga0066639, IMG submission 59504) | Groundwater microbial communities from aquifer - Crystal Geyser CG10_big_fil_rev_8/21/14_0.10 | ecosystem: Environmental > Aquatic > Deep subsurface > Groundwater | place: USA: Utah...
ATAATATTAGCCTCCTACCACTGTTTTTTTTAAAAAACATAGAAGTTTTTTAGTAAGCTAGGGGTTAATTATTAACTTATTGGGGCTATTTTTCTAGTATAAGTCTAGAAAAATAAAAAATTGGCACAGTCCCCTTGGAACTTGTTGCCAATTCTAACTTACAAATACAGTATAGCATGAAAAATTGCTTTTGTCAATCATCAATGCCATTAAACTTGACTTTTTATTGATAAAATTATACTATTGATAATGATTATCAATAAGCTATGAGAAAATCTTTATTATATCCTCACTCCTCCCAAAAAACTCGTCTTACTATACAGAGGCAGCTTATTTTGGATATATTAAAAAAAGACTTTACTCACCCTACAGCTGAAAAAATATACGCAAAAGTAAAGAAAAAACTACCAAAAATATCTCTAGCTACTGTCTATAGAAACCTCAATTTTTTAACCAAAATGAATCTGGCTCGAGAAATAATAGTACCAAATGGCCCCAGTCGCTTTGATGGACACTTACGAGATCATGATCATTTTATCTGTCATGTCTGCAAAAATATCTATAATGTGCCAAAATACCCATTAATTAAAGAATATTTGCCCAATAAAGATTATCAGATAGGTGATTTCAAGCTGGATTTGTTTGGAATCTGCGCTACTTGTAAAGACAAAGCTCCTTGCCAGTCTGCATTTTTGATCAAAAAGTGATAAAATATAAGTAATTAATAATTATTAAAAAACAAAACTATGAAAGTTGAAGTAGACAGAGAACTTTGCACTAGCGTAGCTACTTGCGTAGCTGTAGCTCCTAACACATTTGAGCTAGACGATGAAGGTATAGCTATTATCAAAAATCCTAAGGGTGACGACGAAGCCACTATCTTACAAGCTGCTCAAAGCTGCCCAGTCAATGCTATTATTGTCTATGATGATGACGGTAAACAAATCCATCCCCCTATAAAATAAATTATCTATGAAAAATTATAAAGATATACCAGCTATCAAAATTGGTGATAAGGCGCCTTTATTTACCTTGCCCAATCAAGCTGGGGAAAAAATCTCTATCAAAGACTATAAAGGTAAGAAAAATATCTTATTAATTTTTTATCCTGGAGATAACACTCCTGGTTGTACCAAACAATTATGTGCCCTTAGAAATGATTATAGTCAATTTAAAAAATTGAATACTATAATTTTTGGTATCAACCAAGCTGACAAAGAATCCCATCAGAAATTCATTGATAAACAAAAATTTCCTTTTGACTTATTGATAGATAAAGATAGACTCGTCTCTCGTAAATATAAGGCCCTCAAATTTATGTTTGCTTATGAGAGCATCAAAAGATCTGTAGTGTTGATAGACAAAGAAGGAAAGATAATATTCTTAAAACGCGGCTTACCAAAAGATAGAGAAATACTAGCCGCCCTAAAATAAATTATGGACCCAGTTAGAAATTTACTCTAACTGAAAATAATCAAAAACTATACTATTATAAAAAACAATTTTACATATGCGCAAAGAAGAACCAAAAAGAATTTCTAACCGGGTGAAAAGAAATATATATTTAGATAATGCTTCTACTACTCCCACTGATCCAAGAGTAGTCAAAGCCATGGAACCTTATTGGACAAAGTATTATGGCAATCCTTCTAGCCTTTATCAATTAGGCCTCAAGAGTAAAGAGGCTATATCATTGGCCAGAATCAAAATAAGCAAGCTACTCAACTGCCGAGCTGATGAGATAATATTTACTGGCGGCGGCACTGAGAGTATCAACTTAGCTCTTAAGGGTGTGATGTCCAAAGTAACAGCCGGTCATATGATCACCTCGGCTACAGAACATCACGCAGTGCTGCACACCGCTGATACTCTCAAAAAAGCTGGCCATACTATATCTATATTGCCAGTCGATGCTGAAGGTTTGATAAAATTGGATGACGTAGCCAAGGCTATAGAAGACAACACTCGTCTGATATCTATCATGATGGCAAACAATGAAATCGGCACTATCCAAGATATCCAAAAAATCGGTGCCTTGATAGAAAAAATAAACAAAAAGCGCGCTAGCAAAGAATTGCCTCATATATATTTTCACACTGACGCTTGCCAGGCTAGTGGCGTCCTAGACCTAGATGTCAAAAAACTCCACGTAGATCTGTTGACCATAAATGGCAGTAAAGCCTATGGCCCCAAAGGAGTGGGCGCTCTATATATCAAAACTGGTGTACTGATCAACCCTATCATAGACGGTGGCGGACAAGAAAAAAATATACGCTCTGGAACTGAAAATGTCCCAGGCATTGTCGGCCTAGCTACCGCTCTGGAGCTGGCTCAAGAGTCAAAAGAAAAAGAAAATACCAGACTGACTAAACTAAGAGATAAACTTATCAAAGGCATCTTAAAGACCATACCCAAAACTAGACTAAATGGTCATCCCACTAAAAGACTGCCCAACAACGTCAATATTTCCATCCTAGATGTAGAAGGCGAAGCTATGCTCCTCTATCTAGATGAGATAGGCATCCAAGCATCTACTGGTTCGGCCTGTACTTCTACTACTCTTGATCCTTCCCACGTTATTCGTGCTCTAGGCTGTCCCTATGAGGTAGCCCACGGCTCAATGAGATTTACACTAGGTAAATATACCACTGCCCAAGACATAAAATATGTCATAGAGCACTTACCAAAAATCATAGACCATTTGCGTCATGCCTCTCCTGTTATAGTAGATATGGATGAAGTGGCTAAGGCTGTTAAAAATGCCCCTCGTAAAATAACTAATTTGTAATTTCTTGTCACTCTGGAGCAAAGCGATAGAGTCTCACTATGATTTTACTGGGATTCTATCAGTCACTACCTTCCTTCCAGAATGACCACAAAAATAATAATTAATTGATTTACATATATGCCTAAATTAAAAACCAAGCCTACAGCCAAAAAGAAAACCAAAAGCGATATGGCCAGCTCTGTGGATGTCATGCCCAAAGGCACCAATGATGTCTGGGTCTATACTGATATAGTCAAAGATCATTTTTTCCATCCCCAAAACTTGGTCCTAGATGCTAGCAAGATGAAAGGCTATGATGGTCTAGGTATGGTCGGCTCTCCAGCTTGTGGAGATATGATGAAAATCTGGATTAAAGTAGACAAAAAATCTGACAAAATAAAAGAAATGAAATGGCAAACATTTGGCTGTGGCAGCGCTATCGCCGCTACCTCTATGCTCTCGGTCATGGCCAGTGAAAATGGTGGCCTAGAAATAAATAAAGCTCTAGAGATAAAGCCTCAAGATATTACCAAACGCCTCGGAGACCTGCCTACTAGAAAAATACACTGCTCAGTGCTCGGTGACAAAGCCCTTCGCTCGGCTATCAACAATTATTTTATCAAATCAGGACAAAAAAATAGGGTCGTCAAAGAACAGGTGCGTATAGTAGATAAGATTGCTCAAGTGACTGATCACGATATAGAAGAGGCCGTACTGGAAGGTGCCCAGACTCTAGAAGCTGTCCAGAAAAAAACCAAAGTGGGAGTTGGTAATCCTGAAGTATTACCTGAAGTAGAAAACTTGATTAGATTTTATACTGAAAAATATTTTGGCTAGTGTCATCGCGAGTGCAGCATGGCGATCCCAATAAGATTGTCGCGTCTCCGCCAGCCTGCAGATCCTCGCAATGACTATAAATAAAAAATTAATAATTAATATAAAAAATTTATGAAAAAATTTGTCACACCTCCATTGCCTTATGCTTATAACGCTTTGGAGCCATATATAGATGAAGAAACAATGAAAATTCATCATGATAAGCATCACCTAGCTTATACTACCAATTTTAATAAAGCCCTAGAGTCTCACCCAGAACTTTTTGAAAAATCAGCTGAAGATATCTTAAGAGATTTGGCTTCAGTGCCAGATGATATCAAAATGGCTGTCAAAAATCATGGTGGCGGTCATGTCCATCATAGCTTCTTCTGGGAAATCATGGCTCCTGCTGGCCAAGGTGGTCAAGCCGAAGGAGAACTCCTACAAGCTATCAATGATGCCTTTGGTTCACTAGCCAAATTTAAAGAAGAATTTACTGCCGCTGCCATGGGTGTCTTTGGTTCTGGTTGGGCTTGGCTATCTGTAGTAGATGGCAAGCTAGTAATAGAAAAAACTAGTAATCAAGATAGTCCTTGGTCACTAGGTCACCAAGCTATACTAGGTATAGACGTCTGGGAACATTCCTATTACCTCAAATACCAAAACCGTCGCGCTGAGTTTGTAGAAAACTTCTTTAATGTGATAAACTGGCTAAAGGTAGCACAAAATTATCAAGCTACCAAGTAAAAGCGACACTCTAAGAAAATCTATAATAAATACTAATGGAAACTGAGCGAGATATTATCATTATTGTCAAAGGTGGAACCATCCAAGGAGTTTTTAGTGCTGGAGTATTGGCTGCTTTTGAAAAACACAATCTCTATCCCCGTATACACTCTGTCTATGGAGTATCTTCAGGAGCTCATAATGCAGCTTATTTTCTAGCTCACCAAACTGATATTTGTGGCAAAGTATATTATGAGCATCTTTACAAGAGGCATCGCTTTTTAAAAGATTTATCCCCCAAACTAATCTTGCATAAATTTTGGCAATTGTTTATCCATAAAAAACCCTTTGATATCATTGATTTGGATTATGCACGCGAGATAGAAATAATGGAACCTACTCGGCTTGATGTCAAAAGAATACGCACCTCACCTATCAATTTTTACGTTCGTGTCTTCAATCCAGAAACCCTACGTCTAGAATATCTAGATGGTAAAGTGGACACTATCAATCGCCTTATTCAATCAGCCAAAGTACCTCCCTATGCCTATACCAAAATAAAAAATGAATTGTACTATGATGGTGGTATTATGCCGACACGTGACTTTGTCAAAAACGTAGTCCGTAAATATCCTGATAAACAAATACTATACATATTCAATGATAAAAAGACTTTCCCTCGAGTAATAAAATATTTATTATGGGATTTTCTGGATATAATATTTAAAGCTCGCTACCTAGGCTTTCGATATGGCATCAAACATTTGCTCAATGTTCTCAATTACCCTTATATAGAAACCTTAGTAAAATATAAACACGTCCATGTAACATATGACGAAGCTTGTACTTCCAAAAGGGAAAAAAGCCAGGAGAGAATCTATAAATCTTACCAACATGGCCTAGTTAAAGGAGAAAGATTACTAAAAAAAATTGGTTTTATACCAAGTAAAAAAGATTAATAATAAATTAAATAGAAAAACATATGGAAAAAGAAAATTGTTGTGGTGGCGGATGCTGTGATGAGCATTATTATGACAACTCTACACCAAAAATAGATAAAGCAGCTCCAACTTTTACAGCCGAAGCCTATCACGAAGATGACACCAAAAAAATCAGCCTTTCAGATTATAAAGGTAAGTGGCTTATATTAATGTTTTATCCAAAAGATTTTACTTTTGTCTGCCCTACCGAGCTAGGTGACTTGGCTGATAGATATGAGGATTTCAAAAAACTAAACGCCGAAATACTTTCAGTCTCCACAGACACTATCCCTGTCCATAAAGCTTGGCACGATGAGAGTGAGACTATCAAAAAAGTAAAATTCCCTATGCTAGCTGATCCTACTCATGAAATCTGTAGAAAATATGGCGTCTTGATCGAAGAAGAGGGCGTAGCACTGAGAGGCACATTTATCATCTCCCCTGAAGGTGATGTCAAAACCATAGAAATACACGGTGATGGCATAGGACGTAGTGGAGATGAACTAATGCGTAAGTTGCAAGCTGCTCAATTTGTAGCCAAATATGGAGATCAAGTTTGCCCAGCCAACTGGCAACCAGGCAAAGATACTTTAAAACCTGGTCTGGACTTAGTCGGTAAAATCTAAGAATAATTTTTACAACCACCCCCGCTTTGCGGGGGCGGTTTTTTTTGTGTTATACTTTCATTACTATGAAAATCATAATACCTGACCAAAAGAAACTAGCCACTACTATAGCCAGTATCCAAAAGACTGGCTCCGATAAGCTACATATTCTAGCTGATTTTGACCGTACTCTGACTTATGGCTCTGTTGATGGACAAAAGGTCCCCTCTATTATCGCTATCCTTAGAAATGGCCATCATCTCAGTGATGACTATGCCGTCAAAGCTCATGCTCTATTTGATAAATATCATCCTATTGAGATAGACCCTCAAGTAAGCCTAACTGAGAAAAAACAAGCTATGGAAACTTGGTGGAGAAGTCATAAACAACTTCTGATAGATTCTGGCTTAAACAAAAAAGACATAGCTGCTATTGTCCAAGATCCGCATATTAAATTTCGCCAAGGTGTAAGTGAATTTCTAAAATACTTACACCAACAAAATATCCCACTGATTATACTGTCGGCTAGTGGAGTTGGCGAGGCAGTGCCAATGTATTTTGTAAATGTCAAACAAAATTTTTCTAACATACACTATATAGTCAACTCTCTGACTTGGGATGATAGTGGCCAGGCTCTAGCTATCAACGAACCCATCATCCACTCTCTCAACAAAGACGAAACTGTTATCAAAAATTTTCCAGAAATATATCAAGAAATATCTGAACGAAAAAATGTCATACTACTAGGAGATAATGTAGCCGACACTGAGATGGTGACTGGCTTTGATTATGACAATCTCATCAAAATTGGTTTTCTAGATTATGATATAGATAAACAAAAAGAAAGCTTTTTGGAAAATTTTGATATTGTTATAGAAGGAGATGGGGATTTCGACTATATAAATAAACTAATAAAAAAACTATGCAGATAGAATATGAAGCGGCTTTTGCTAGCATAGATAAAGATGATATTCGTTCTCGACTCAAGAAAGCTGGTGCTCAAATGATCTATCCAGAATTTCTAATGAAGCGTTATGTCTGGCATTTTCCTACAGGTCATGAAGTCAAAGGTAGCTGGGTCAGAGTCAGACAAGAAGCTGACAAAATCACTATGAGTGTCAAAAACACCGCTGACAACAAACGTATTGAAGATCAAAAAGAAACTTGCATCACTGTCAGTAGCTTCGAAGATGCCAGAGAAATCATAGATGCTATTGGCTGTCAAAAAAGAGCCTATCAAGAAAGCAAACGCGAACTCTGGAAAATAAAAGATGTAGAAATTACTATTGATGAATGGCCCTTTCTAGAGCCATTTGTAGAAATAGAAGGCCCTAGTAAACAAACTGTCAAAGATATAGCCAAACAATTAGACTTTGACTACTCTCAGGCTATCTTTGGTTCGGTAGACTTTCAATATGCTAATAAATATAATATCAGCCTAGAACAAATCAATACTCGCACACCTCATATCACATTTGATATGGAAAATCCTTTTATAAAATAACTTAAAAATAAAAAACTCGTCATATATAATCAAATAGACGAGTTTTTTGATACAAAATTTTACCAGCTTCCGCCACCACCGCCACCGAATCCACCGCCAGAAAATCCACCACCAAAACTACTTCCCCCACTACCTCCTCTACCAGCATATGCATTGGTAGGAGAAATATTGGCCATCGAAGATTTACTGAAATCAGCCAAACTATTACTAAAAGTTATGGCGGAAAAAGTACCTAAACTAGAAGAGGCATACCATTTTGGATTTTCTACATATATACCTTCAAATTGCTTAGCCCACTGCTTTTCCAAAGAAAAAATCATAGCATATGGCAAAAGCTCTTCAAATTTCTCAGGATTTTTATCCGGCGCATTATGAAATTTTATTCTTTCTTTTTCCGCTACATCTATATAAAGTTTCAAGCCACTGATATATTCTTTGGCCAGGACTCCTTTTAAAGTTCTTTTGCTCATAGCCTGACCAAAAGCCATAATGATAAGACCTGAAGCAATTATCGCTACCGCCCACAAAGGATTAAAGGTAAACAAAACAAGAATTACCACTCCTGCCCCCGTAAATACAAAAGCAAAAAATATTATAACCATTATCACTAGCAAACGCGAATATTTTGATTTGACGCTCTTGGGACTCTTGGCAAAATAACCTTTTGAGACAACTGAATCATACATGAGATCTTCTGTCCCCTTTAGCCATTTATAGGCTTTGTCCTTCAAATCTGACAATCTGACTGCCGCTATGGCATCGCCACTGACTTTATTTTTTTCTCTATCCAGATGATTGTCTTGGTCAAAAATATTATTCAACAAATCTTTTTGATATTTAGACTCCAGATCTTCATATGGTTTTAACTGTTCCAAGATATAATCATGCCCTGTTACAAATGCTATTTTACTATCAATTTGTTTTATCCTAATATAACCTTTGACTGCCAAATATATTATCTCAGCTGAAATATCATTGTTGTCTAGCTTTTCATCATAGACTATCCCCATTTCTGCTGGCAGCATACCATCAGGAGCATTGTACTGGGCTATAATATTTCCTTTGCCTTTTGGATCGCGGCCTTTTTTATACCAAAAAATAAACATAAAAATAAAAACAATTATAGGCAAAAATATCCAACCAAATGTTATAAAAAACATTACAAAAAATATCAACACTTTATTTGGCTCTGGCGGTTGGCTGATAATGCCCTTATCAAAATAAAGATTTATGGTCACCCCCTGATGTGCTTTTAAATCAGGCAAATCATAAATCAATTTTTCTACCCCTCCTGGCCCTGAAACATAGCTACCATCAGAACAGTTCAGGGTGCTACTATAGGAACCAAAGTAGCAACTGGCCTTGACCATATTTTGTTCAACACCTTTTGGATACTCTATACTGACACTGATATTTGATATTGGTACTGTCCAGCCGTCACCCACAACATTCCAAAACAGCTTATCACTATCGCTAGTAAATATAAATGCTCCATCCACCTGATAATTTATTACATAAGTTTTTATACCCGTCAGATAAACATCATTTGACCCTACTTTTATTCTTAACCCAGAAGATATTTTTGAAATTTGACTTGAATATTTCTCATCATTTTCATCAGTAACATACACCCTGCTAATCTCAAGAGGAATTTCATAAAGACTCTTTTTAGCAATTGGTATATCACGATAAATACCATGTTTCTGATTAGTACCAAAATTATATTTTATAGTTTCTTTAACCAAAACAGTAGCATCATCCAAAATTCGCAAATCTACTTTATAACTATCTATCTTTTCGCCCGTCTCTACTTGTGCCTTGACCTGTCCAGTAAAAAATAAGCTAAAGACAATGGCCAAAAAAATAAAGAAATTTTTCATTTTGATTTATATTAAAGTTAATTTTATTTTAGCACAAAAGATGAAAAAATGTTATAATTTTATTAGTTAAAAAAAATAGGAGGATGGACCCCGTTTAGAAATTTGAACACTTTTTTACTAACGGGGAAAATATAAACTTATAATTAATTTCTAACGGGGTGGAAATAAAATTAACATCACACGGCGCCACAGAAGAGGTAACTGGTTCTTGCCATCTACTCAATATTGATGGTTATCGTATTTTGGTTGATTGTGGCATGTGGCAAGGTGATTGGGACAATTATATAAAAAATTGGGACAAATTTTTGTTTGACCCCAAAAATATAGATGCTGTGATTCTCACTCACGCCCACCTAGATCACTGCGGACGATTGCCCAAGCTCTATGCTCACGGCTACAACGGACCTATCTATGCTACTGATGCTACTATTGATCTGGCCAAGATAGTGATAGAAGACAGCTACTTCATCATGGATGAAAAAGCTTGGCGCAAAAAAATGCCCAAGCTCTTTGGCGCCTCTGACATGAACAAGGCTTTTAAAAGTTTTGTATCCCTAAATTATTATCAAAAACAAACTCTTACCCCTGAAGTTAGTTTCAAACTACACAATGCCGCTCATATCTTGGGCTCCTCTACTGTAGAGATTCGGGCTGGCAACAAAACTATTGTTTTCTCAGGTGATATTGGTGGACAAAATATGCCTCTAGTCAAAGATATAGATATTATAGATCAAGCTGACTATGTAATCTGCGAAAGTACTTATGGCGATAGATCCCACCAAGATACTAAGACTCGTGATAGTGACCTGCTAAGAGCTGTCCAACGTGCTACTCTCAACCACTCTACCTTGCTCATTACTATCTTTGCTATCGAACGTACTCAAGATATCCTCAAAGTCTTAAATGACTATTATGAATCTCATTTAGATTTTGCTGTGCCAGTATTTCTAGATAGCCCCATGGCTGCTGAAGCTACTAGAATATATAAAAAACACTTGGATTACCTCAATCCAGCTGCCCAAGATGATATGAAGCATGATAGAGATATATTTGACTTTCCTCATCTCAAAATTACCAACAACATCCGTCAATCCAAAGAAATCAACCACATCTCCCCTCCCAAAATCATAATGGCTGGTTCAGGTATGATGGAAGGTGGTCGAATGCTTCATCACCTCTCCCAATATATCAGCGACAGACGAAACAATATATTGTTCATGGGCTTTCAAGTACCAGGTACTCTAGGATATAAAATACTCAATGGAGCCTTTGATTTTGACTATTATGGCAAAAAAATACCTGTCAAAGCAGTGGCTGAACAGATAGACGGCTTCTCAGCTCATGCTGACCAAGACGCTTTGCTAAGATGGCTCAAAGGCTTTGCCAAGCCCAAAAAAATCCTCTTGAGTCATGGTGACAAGCGCGTTTTGCAAAAATTTGCTATAATGATAAAAGATAAATTAGGCTTTGAAACAGAAATCATCAAATATAACAATCCAATAATATTAAAATAAAAAATCTAACAAGTAACTCCTAAACAAAAATATGTCAAAAAAAGAATCCGGATTGTCTTTCGGCATGGTAATGCTATACATAGTGATCGCCTTTATATTGAGCACTTATGTAGTATTAGCCACTTGGTATTTGCAAGCTCAAGGTGGCCCTTGCCTAGCAAGCTAAAAAACAAAAAACCTTCGTCTCAAACGAGGGTTTTTTGTTTTGTGTAAAAATATTGCTAATTTTATAGGCTACGACGTTGGTTAAGAGGATTTTCCACATCCTCCTCTGGTTTTTCTTCGTTTTCCAAAGGCAGTTGTGGATATTTTTCTTTGTCCAGACCTCCACTATAAAGAATTGGATCCATAATATCTTCTTTGACATTACTTTTTGGTCGGGCTTTGAAATCTTTTTTATTTTTCTTGAATTTTTTGAATATTTTGGCCATATGTTTGTATATCAAACATCATAGCAGATAGTTTTTCTTGTGACAATAGTCCCAAATCCGCCAGCTGGCGGACATAATTGGACAATTATAATAAAAGGATTTATAATATAATGACCTCGGATAAGATTTAAAAAGCCCCGACGAAAATAAAAAGACGAAAATTTGGCAAAGCTACATCTTGTGTGCTATAATGATTTTGGACACAAGATATAGTAAAAAATCGCTAAAAATTTTTGTCCTTTTTTTATCTAGCCCGATAAATTGACTCAAAAATAATAAAAATAATAAAAATATATCGCCATGCAGTTAAAGGAAATCAAAAAGCGTGATGGTCGAATAGAAAATTTTGACCAATCTAAGCTTATTTTATCTCTTTCTCAATCAATCACCAGTACAGGGCTCAAAGATAACCCCATCTCTGGCAAAATGTCCAAGGAGGTCATCAAATATCTAGAAGACAACTACTCTAGTGGACAGACTATCACTAGCGATGATATCCGTAGTGCCGTCAATATAGTTCTACTGGATAATGATTATCCTGAAGTAGCCAAAGTTTATTTCAAAACTAGAGGCAAAAAGCTAGCCAAAGAAAAAAATATGGCCACTGGCATCAAACAAATCAAAAAAAGAGACGGCTCTATAGTCCCTTTTGACAAAGACAAGGTCTTTTCTGCCCTTTTCAAGTCTGGTCAAGCCTCTGGTGAATACAATAGAGAAGAAGCTCAACGCTTGGCTGATGTAGTAACTGCTATCTTGGAACACAAGTTCAATGATCACCTCACTCCTAGTGTGGAGCAAATCCAAGACATCATTGAAATAATCCTTATCCAATCCAACTGGGCTAGAACTGCCAAACACTTTATCCTCTACCGCGAACAAAGAAAAAAAATCCGTCTAGAAGAAGGCAAGGCCACTACCTCTCCTGAAGTAGTCAAATTACAAGAGGCTGGCGTCAACTTGTCCAAACAAGCCAAACATATTATCAACAATTCTACCAACTTTGATGAGCTAGGCAGGATTATTTTTTTGGACCGCTACTCTATCAAAGATAAGCGTGAAGATATTGGCCTCGGTGATCTTGTAATAGTAGTCACCAAAGAAGACCGCAAATATCCCAAAAAAGACCTGGGCATAGTCCAAGAGATGATTACTGCTGATAAGGTCAGACTACATATGCTGACTGGCGTCTATGCTGACGAGCAAAACAACTTTGCATTTGAACAAGATATCTTCAAATGTGACAAACCACGAGAAGCCATCTCAGACGCTCATCGTCGTATTGCTAGAGCAGTGGCTAGTGTCGAAAAAACTGACGAAAACAAATCAAAATATTTTGAAGACTTTTTTGATGCCTTGTCTAAAAAATATATCCAACCAGGTGGCCGTATCATGACTGGTGCCAATGTAGACCAACATGGCAACTATACTAGCAATCTGACTCTCTTTAACTGCTACGTCTTGCCATCACCGCTAGACTCTAGAAAAGCGATAGTCAAAGACTCTCTTCACCAAATGGTAGAGGTAATGAGTCGTGGTGGTGGAGTAGGTATGACTCTCTCAGCTCTCAGACCTCGCTATGCCTATGTCAAAGGCGTCCATGGCAAATCATCTGGCTCTGTCTCTTGGGCTGGGCTGTTTTCCTACGCTACTGGTCTGATAGAGCAAGGCGGCTCCCGTCGTGGCGCTCTGATGCTAATGCAACACGACTGGCATCCTGATGTGATAGAGTTTATCTCTGCCAAGACTGTAGCTGGCCGTATCGAAAATGCCAATATCTCGGTGATGATATCCGATGGCTTTATGGAAGCAGTCAAAACCAATGGTGACTGGAATCTAGAATTTCCTGATTATGAAAATCCCGCCTATAGCGATACCTATGACAAAGAATGGACTGGCGATCTCCAAGCTTGGAAAGAAGCAGGCTATCCAACCAAAATATACAAGACTATCAAAGCTCGCCAGCTGTGGAACAAGCTGATCACTAGTGCTCACTCTAGCGCTGAGCCAGGAGTAGTATTTATGGAGCGCTACAACAAACAATCCAATTCATACTATTTCAACAAGATAATCTGTACCAACCCTTGTGGTGAGCAAGGCTTGCCAGGCTGGGGTGTCTGTAATCTTGGTCATCTCTACTTGGCCTCCTTCCTAGAAGAGTCTGGAGCTGACGAACTAGGCCCTACCTACAAAGTCAACTGGCCAGAGCTCAAACAAGCGGCTCGTACTCTGACTAGATTTCTAGACAATGTCATAGACCTGACTCCCTATCACTTCCCAGAAAACGAAGACAACCAGAAAAAGGAAAGAAGAGTCGGTGGTGGTACTCTAGGACTAGGTGAGATGCTTATCAAGCTCCGTATGCGCTACGGCTCTGATGAGTCACTAGCCTTCATAGATGAGCTCTACAAGACTATCGCCTCTGAGATGTACAAAGAGTCATCTCGTATTGCCAAAGAAAAAGGCTCCTTTCCAAAGTTTAATGCTGATAAATTCCTCGATTCTGGCTTTATGAAGACTATGCCCGAAGATGTCCGTCAAATGATACGAGAAAATGGAATCAGAAATGTCACCCTGACCACTCAAGCTCCAACTGGTACTGTGGGCTCTATGCTCTCCACCTCTACTGGTGTCGAACCTTACTATGCCTTTAAGTTTTATCGTCAATCACGCCTAGGCTTCCACGAAGTACTGATTCCTCTAGCTCAAGAATACAAAAGTAATGGTGCTTTGCCAGAATTTTTTGTCTCCGCTATGGAGCTCGACCCTCTAGAGCACGTCAAAGTCCAAGCTGCTGTCCAAAAATGGACCGACTCCAGTATATCTAAGACTGCCAATGCTCCAGCTGACTATACAGTCGAGCAGACTGCTCAGCTCTATGAAAAAGCCTATGAGCTAGGATGCAAAGGTGTGACCATTTACCGTGACTCCTCTCGTGATGAGCAAGTACTATCTACTGAGGCTGATACTGAAGAAAAAAACCTAGCCTACAATGGCGAAAGAAAGCCAACCAAGCAAGAACAAATACCAACCTTCAAAGAAGCAGTCAAAGCCGAAATCCCTGAAATGCAAAATGCTCGCAAGCACGCTGATATAGAGCTCCCAGAAGACGACGACAAGGTCTATGGCTCAGCTGTTGGCCAGACCTGCCCACAATGTAAGGAAGGTATCATGGTCAAATTTGGCGGCTGTACTGAATGCTCCAAACAATGCGGTATGAAGGGAGCATGCGACCTTAAATAATAGAAATATGTATTACACAAGCACAGTCAATTTAAATATTCTTACCCGCATCCGCCGAAGCTTTTTATCATCTGGAGCTTTAGCGAAAGATGGTAGCGAAGGTGGAAAAGGCGCTTGTGATATAAAATAGTTAAACAAAAACGGGAGCTTTTATAGCTTCCGTTTTTTAAATGAGTAATTTTAAAAGTATGGTTCAAAAAGTAAACACAACTCCAAGAAACTATCAAAAAGAACTTGAAGAAGAGGTAAAGAGCTTCTTGCAAGATAAATTAAATTTCAAGGATGTAAAAGGTGGTAATGATTTTCATATTGGACCACCAAAAACCATTAATCCTATTGCCGCTTGTGGCAGATATGAGGATATACTTTTTGTTTTTCAATGCAAGGCAGCCGGAAAAAAAATAAAGAAAGACCTTAAAAATGAGATAGCTACTCAAAAAGAAAAAGCCCTAATAACTATAAAAAACTATAAACGAATACCAGAATATTCTAAATGCTGCTACGTTGTTATTATATTTATAACCAAAAAAATTGAAGTATCAGAAGCCCAAATTGAAACTCTAGAAAAAACTTATCCCAAAATTAAATATGCTAGTGAACATATCTTAGAATATTATAGTGACCTCTATAATAAAATTGGTGAATATGCCGTTTATAATTTTTTAGCTGACTTTGGTATAAGACCAAAAGAAAAAAATATTTTAGAGCTTACTGCTTTAAAAACAAAATTAGGAAAATTTTCAGTATATAGTTTTTATGCTAAACCTAAAGAACTCCTAAAATATTCTTATGTGGCTAGACGTTTTTCAACAAAAGAGGCATTTTATCAAAGAATGTTAGAAAAATCTAGAATTAAAAAAATTGAAAAATTCATAAATGATGGCGGAATATTTCCTACCAATATTATAATCTCCTTAAAAAGAGGTGAAAAAAAATTTGAAAAAATAAAATGCCCTGATATAAAAGGCAATATAGAAATTGGGAAACTCACTATAAAAAACAGTTATAATGCATGCTGGATAATTGATGGCCAGCATAGATTATATTCATATGCAAAATCAAAATCTAATGACCTCATACCATGTATAGCCTTTGATAACATTGATGTTACTGATGAAAGAAAATTCTTTCTAGAAATAAATAAAGAACAAAAACCTATACCACCAGACCTAATATGGGATTTAGAAGGCTTGTCACAACCCGAATCAGAAAGGGGTATTGTTTCTAACACTGTAAGAAGCCTTAATTTTTACGAACCTTTCAAAGATACTATATATATACCCGCCTACGGAACACGCTCTGGAAAAACTATAAATATGGCTGCGTTTTGCAATGGAATAATAAACGCTAGATTATCAAAAAAAATAACGCCAAACTGTGTGGGAATACAAAATCCTTTATACGTATACAATCATCGAGCCATGGTGACTAAATCTTCTAAGATAATTTCAAAATATTTTTTAACTTTAAAAAAATACTTAAAAACAGAACAATTAAAATTCATTTATGGTAATGCTGGTGTACCAATAATGTTATATTTACTAGAACCAATATTAGCTAAAATCGGAAAAGAACCAACAACAGAACAATTATCAGAATATTGCGCTATTATAAAAAAATTCTTTGATATTAATTACACAGATCCGGAACAGCTTAAAAAATTAAGGGAAGAATCTAATAGTGAGTTCAGTAGAAAGAATATAGCAAAACAAATTGGTCTTTTGGTAAGAAAAGAGATAAAAGATGATAAATTTTGGCTGAAAATGGAAGAATTCGAATTTGTAAACAATATTATAGAAATGGAAAGAAGGATAGGTAAACTAATAGCAAAAGAGTTATCAGACATAACCACAAGTTGGCAAAAACAAAGACTTCCCAATCATATATTGGTAAGTGCTAAAAAAAGAATGGTCTTAGATGGAACTGATTTTGATGAAAATTTTGATTTAGGAGATGAGTTAGAAATAATAAAACAAACCAATAATTGGAAAGACGCCTTTGAAAAAATATTTATAAATAAAAAAGGCTTTCTTAATATTGGAGAACTAACGCTTGCGTTTGACTATTTAGGTAAACTCAGACATCCAGCCGCTCATGGGAAGTCAGTAGTTATTAGTAAGGACACTTATACTCAATGTGGCATATACCTAAATAAGTTCAATAAAGTTGTGCCAGAAATAATTCCTGAACTTTATAATGAGAATATTGAATAAATACTCTATAAAAATCTCGCCCCAGAAAAATATTATCCCTCGACTTCGCTCGGGACAGTAAATTTGGCCGCAGATAGTTGCGGTCATTTTTAATAAATAGAACTCGCCTAGGCTACGGAGGCAAAAATTTGTCAGCGAGCGCAAAGATAAGCTGGTGTGACTGTCTGAGGCGTAGCCGAGTTTCACACCAGCCTTGGAGTGAGCTAAACAAATTTTCCGTAGTACGGCTCGGCGAGAAGTTTTGGCGCCACCTTTTGTACAAAAGGTGGCAAAGAAAGGAAACAGAAAACCCACCGAAGCAGATTTTCTGCTCTAGTGGGTTACATCTTTCTGCTTAGCTTGCAGATAGACAATCATAGCGACACTACCGTTGCCGAGAACTCCATTGAGCAGCGGATAAGCCAAGGCTATCCAGCCACCACTGGTGTCCCAGTCAAGGATCAACGATCCGATCTGAAAAAACTGAGCTGCCACAGCCAGTACCCAAGGAAGAGGCTTCTCCCTTAGCTTTCTTTTTAGTAAACCCCTAATGGTGGGGTAAAAAGAAATGACTAGTACTAACTGCAAGGACAGGTTGGCCGAAACTGCGCCAACTATCTTCCACAGAAGGCCTACTCCCAAGGTCAAAATGATAGAAACAACTTCTACCCAGCCAATCTTGCTGAATTTGTCCATACGCCAGGTATAGATAAAGACAAAAGATAGGCCGACTGCAGAAACTATCGCTGCCAAGACTTTGAGAGTATCCTCTTCCACTACCCTAAAGTAGCTGAAGGCATTCATGATGGACACTACTGACCAGATCAGCCAAGTAGCTGGATTGGGTGTAGAAACAGCTCTTTTGACTTGGAGCCAGTAGCTGACCACAGTGGCGACCATGAACAGGCCTGCCATTATAGACATGAGCTCGGACATGATCACCTCCCAAGTGGGGTTGAAGGACTAAATCGAACAATATACCTTAATATTTTATTACTATTTTGTCAAGAATATAAAAAGTACAGAGAGAAAAAGAAACAAAAGAAAAAGGAGGGGATCCGGGGATCCCCTCCTCACTTGTAGTCTCGAAACCTCAGTCGATGAACTCGACGAAGGGGCAGACCTGCTCCTTGACGGCGTGACGCCACTCGCGGAAGTCTCCCTTGACCTGGCCGAGTTTCCAACCCAGGCGATTCCACCAGTGGACCTGGTACGGCTTCTCCTTGGGCAGTTTCCTCTTCTTGCGAGGGCGCTTTTCCGGATGGATATCGTAGTACTGCTCCTCCGCCTTCTTATCGTAGTGACGGTTGACGAAGAAGGAGATAATCACGCCGATGGCCAACCAGATCAGCAAAAACCAGGCACCGTAGCTGTCAGTCAGTCCGAAGAGCTCGGGCCTCGTCTTGTCGATGTA
>Ga0066639_10001974_pt1 | contig 18051 bp, 14 predicted proteins | sample CryGeyCG2114_010_2_FD_59504 | JGI IMG/M metagenome (GOLD analysis project Ga0066639, IMG submission 59504) | Groundwater microbial communities from aquifer - Crystal Geyser CG10_big_fil_rev_8/21/14_0.10 | ecosystem: Environmental > Aquatic > Deep subsurface > Groundwater | place: USA: Utah...
CCGCCAGATGTCCAAATTTAAATCCTTGCAAAATATTAATGTTTTAATTATTGGTTCTGGTGGACGAGAACATACTCTGGCATGGAAGCTAAAGAAGTCTCCAAAGGTTAAAAAAATATTTACCGCCCCAGGTAATGCTGGTACTGCGACACTTGGAGAAAATATATTAATAGATATTTCAGACCATCAAGCGGTTATTGAGTGTGTAAAAAAGAACAAAATAGATTTGGTTGTTGTTGGTCCAGATGATGCCTTGGCTTCAGGAATTGTAAATTCACTTCAAGAGGTGGGAATAAAAGTTTTTGGTCCGACCAAAGAAGCGTCTGAAATAGAATGGTCGAAATCATTTGCCAAGGAATTGCTAGAGCGTTTAAATATTCCTACTGCAAAATCTAAAACATTTACTGATATTGTAGAAGCGAAAGGATATATAAAAAATCATGAGTATCCACTAGTTATAAAAGCTGACGGTCTTGCTTTGGGAAAGGGAGTAGCGATTGTAAATACTCACAAAGAAGCAGAACAAGCTCTAGAGGAAATTTTTGTTCAGAAAATTTTTGGACCGGCTGGCGAAACAGTGATTATCGAGGAATTCTTACAGGGTGAAGAAATTTCAATCCATGCTTTTTGCGACGGAGAAACAGCAACTATGTTTCCATCCGCCCAAGACCACAAACCTATTTTTGATAACGACAAAGGTCCGAATACAGGTGGTATGGGTACAGTCGCTCCTGTTCCGGGAGTTTCTCAAGATATCTTGAATCAGATCAAGCGAGAAGTAGTCATACCTATTATTCAAGAACTGAAAAGTATGAAGCGACCATTTCGTGGTGTTTTGTTCCCTGGTATTATTCTCACCAAAGAAGGGCCGAAGGTATTGGAGTTTAATGCTCGTTTTGGAGATCCAGAGACACAATCTTATATGCGGATTTTAAAGACTGATCTTGTCGATATCATGTTAGCCTGCATAGACGGCGCACTCAGTAGTGTAAATGTTGAATGGGAAGATTGTTCAGCTTGCTGTGTTGTGCTCGCTTCAAAAGGATATCCGGGAAATTATTCCAAAGGACTACCAATAACTGGTATAGCCGAAGCAGAAAAGATTGCCGATGTAATTGTTTTTCATGCCGGTATAAAATCTGAAGATGGACGAATGGTGACGAGTGGTGGTAGGGTGCTTGGAGTTAGCGCTGTCGGACCTACCCTGGAAGATGCACGAAGGGAAGCTTACAGAGGAGTTGAAATAGTGGAGTTTGAGGGAAAGCAGTTTAGGAAGGATATTGCTTAGTTTGCTGATTTAACACTGATTGAATATGAAAAGAATCAAAGAACAATTTCTCGATGAGTTAGAATCAGTATTTTTGCTTGAAGGGAAAAATGTTTTGGAAGTTGGTTGTGGAAACGGGACTCGGTCGGAACAAATAGCAAAGAGATGCAACAAGTTGACGGGGATAGATCCAAGTTTAGAAAATATAGTTGTTGCTCAAAATAAAAATATATCTAATGGTGTTTTTAAAGAAGGTAAAGCAGAGAAGCTCGATTTTGCGGATAAAAGTTTTGATGCGGTTATTTTTACACTTTCGTTGCACCATGTTCCAGAATCATTGATGAACCAGGCTATATCTGAAGCGGTGCGTGTGGTGAAAAGGGATGGCTTTATAGTTTTTCTTGAGCCAACCATGGACGGCTCGTTTTTTGAAGCGGAACTCAAATTTGACGCTTGTGATGGAGATGAGACCAAGGAAAAAGCTAGCGCTTATCGTGCTATGACAGAACACTCCCAACTTAAACTCGTCAAAGAAATACCAGACGAAACTGTCTTTCAATTTGATTCAGAAGAAGATTTTATTGCTTCAATGACTCCTAAAAAAAATTTAGCGGAATTAGAAGTGTTTTTACAAAAATATAATCATATTCTTAATGCTGAGAGACGAATTAATGTTTTTCAACAGAAATAGGTTATAAATATAATTCTAATCTCAGTCTATTTGTTTGAGATCTTCCCGATGCCCGACGTCAAGTAAATGGTCCCTACCCAAATCCTCAATCTTGAGCTAAGATGAATAAGGACTGAGAAAGGAGTTCATTATGAAAAAAGTAACCCTTTGTTTTTGTGTTAGAGATAGTCAGGTGCTTTTAGCAATGAAAAAGCGTGGTTTTGGAGCGGGCAAATGGAATGGTTATGGTGGAAAAGTAAAAGAAGGCGAAAGCGTAAGAGAAGCAACTACTCGGGAGCTTAAAGAAGAGTCTAGTTTGGTTGCTAATCCGGCAGACTTAAAACAAGTAGCTTTAACCCATTTTTATTTTGCCGAGCAACATGTTTTTGATTGTGATGTATTTTTATTGCACGACTGGACAGGTGAGCCAGTTGAAACGGATGAGATGAAGCCTAAGTGGTGGGATATTTCAAACTTGCCATTTGGAGAGATGTGGGTGGCTGATGATAAGTGGCTACCTTTTATCTTTGCTGGAGAAAAGATTGAAGCCCATATTTATTTTAACGCCGGCGGTTCCGAATGTTCCATGTTTACCTACAAGCCAGTCGAGTTTGACTAAAGACCTCTATTTCTAACGAGGTCTTTTTTATTTAGATGGTTAGTGTTATATTGGGAGAATTATGAGCGAACAATTAGAATTCCCAAACTTATCAGAGGAGGAACAAGGTGGCTTGAGAGAACAATCTAATGAAGAGCCTGTAGAAACTCCAACCCCTCAGACTAGCAACTATGAAGTCGTCCGGTGTAAAAACTGTGAGGATGCTGGTGCTTGTGCTCGTTGCGACAGGGGAAGACAGTGGATAAAAGACAATCCCATTAAAATATAATCTTTAAATAATATGGAAACTGAAAATTTGATATCTAAAAAAGAGAGAGACGCCCAAAAAAGCCAAAGCAGACAGTTGAAAAGCGTTTTGTCTTGGGTTTTGGCGGTGGTGGTTATACTTGGCACTCTAGGATTGGTTGTATTTTCTGTTCAAAATAAAAAACCAGTGGAAGGGGGAGAGGTGAACACTTTTGAGATTTCTACCGAGGATCATATTTTGGGAAACAAAGATTCCAAAGTGGTTTTGATAGAATACAGTGACTTACAATGTCCATCTTGCAAAGCTTTTGATCCAGTCATAGAACAAATAACTGAAGAATACGCTGATCGTATCTTGTTTGTTTACCGACATTTTCCATTAACTCAAATCCATTTTTCTTCTGTCTTAGCCAGTGCAGCGACAGAAGCGGCAGACAAGCAAGGCAAGTTTTGGGAAATGAAAAAGATTATCTTTGCTAATCAAGACATTTGGGCCAAAGCTGGTCCAACTGAAGCCGAAAAAATGTTTATCCAATACGCTAGTGATTTAAATCTGGATATAAATAAATTTAACCTAGATTTAAAATCGTCAGCAATTCAAGATCGAATAGATAGAGATTTATCTTCAGGTAGAGAAGCTCAGGTTTCTGGTACCCCTACTTTTTTCCTCAATGGTCGACAAGTTTATCCTAGATCTCTGGAAGCTTTTCGTGAAGAATTAAATAAAGTGTTACTCGAAGTAAATGTCGACAACTTAGATATAAATTAATACTTTTATGAACATTACTTTACCAAAATGGTTTGTTTTTAGCTTATTAGGAGCGGCTTTTGTAGGCTTTATAGACGCTAGTTATTTGACTATCAACAATATAATGAATGGTTTTACTCCTTGTTCTTTGACTGAGGGGTGTGAGGTGGTCACTTCTAGTGTTTACTCGACAATTTGGGGAGTGCCAATATCAGCTATAGGAGTGGTTTTTTACCTGTCAGCCCTAATTTTAGTGTTGATGTATCTACTAAATGGTATTAAATCGGCTTTAAGTGTTTTATTTTATATCTCCACAGTAGCTTTTCTAGTTTCTCTGGGGTTGGTTTTCATACAACTATTCATTTTGAAGGCTATTTGTCTCTACTGTATGGTTTCCGCCCTGACTTCGACGGTAGTTTTTCTCCTTAGTCTTTTTTATTGGAGAAATTTAAGATAAAAGTTTGTTTTCTTTTAGAACGGATTTTATTTTTTAGTTCGGATTCTACCCTTATTTTGAAGTCTCGTACAGAATAGACCTTGCCGGTCTATTTTTTTTATTTTGTGGCTCTAAAAATGGAGTTATCCACAATTTTTTAAAGTCGTTTTTAGAGTAAAATGAGTAAACCTTTAAAAAAATATTATAAATTTTAATTTGAAATAAAATCTTATGGCTACTGCTAAAAAAACAGCGAAAAAAACAACCAAAACCGTCGACACTGTGAACAAGATCAGTAAAAGAGACGGAAGTTTGGTTAAATTTGATTTAAACAAGATAAGTAATGCTGTTTTTAAAGCAATGAAGGCTTCCAATGAAGGGGGAGAGAAAGAGGCGGTAAAAGTAGCCAGTCGTGTAGCCAAAGAACTAAATTCTTTACTGAAAAAAGAAGGCAAAGGTTTTACTCCTACAGTTGAACAGACTCAAGACCTAGTAGAAAAAGCTCTGATTTTGGATCAATTTGCGGTGACCGCCAAATCTTATATCTTGTATCGACAACGACGAGCCGAAGCTCGGGCGGAAGCGGGAGATGTGCCAGAAAAAGTGAAGACACTAGTAGCTGATAGTAAAAAATATTTCCGCAATCAACTCGGAGAATTTGTATATTATCGAACTTATGCCAAATGGATAGATGAGGAGCAACGCCGAGAGACTTGGATTGAGACTGTCGGACGTTATATGGATTTTATGAAAGAAAATCTTGGTAACAAGTTGTCAGACAAAGAATATGAAGAAATAGAAGAGGGAATATTGAAACACGAAGCGATGCCAAGTATGCGACTCTTACAGTTTGCTGGTAAGGCAGCGGCTAAAACCAATGTTTGCGCTTACAACTGTTCTTTTATTGCTCCACAGTCCTTCCGAGATTTTGCTGAGGTAATGTATGTTTCTATGTGTGGTACTGGAGCTGGTTTTTCAGTAGAGAGTAAAAATATTCAATCGTTGCCTATTGTAAAAGAACAAATGGGTAAAAAACTTCCAAATTATGTCATAGATGACAGCAAAGAAGGGTGGTGTGATGCTCTGATTCACGGTATGGAGACTTGGTATGGTGGTATGGATGTGGCTTTTGATTATTCCAAACTTCGTCCAGCTGGTGCTCGTCTAGCTACTATGGGTGGAAAGTCTTCTGGTCCAGAACCTCTTCGCCAACTCCTCACTTTTACCCGAGAAATAATCTTAGCCCGACAAGGTAAGCGTCTGTCCAATCTTGATGCTCACGATATTCTCTGCAAGATTGGTGATATTGTGGTGTCAGGTGGAGTTCGTCGAAGCGCTATGATCTCTTTGTCAGATTTGGACGATGAGCATGTTCGTCGCTGTAAAGAAGGGTATTTCTATATGACAGATCCACACCGATCTCTAGCCAACAACTCAGCGGTCTACAATCAAAAGCCGACCAATGTAGAGTTCATGGATGAATGGATAGCTCTCATGAAGAGTGGAAGTGGTGAACGAGGTATTTTCAATCGCGGAGGACTAGCGACCACTTTACCAAAACGTCGCTTAGAGACTTTGCAGGGTTATATCGGTGACCTTGGTGCCAATCCATGCGGGGAGATTATTCTAAAATCTAAACAATTTTGTAACCTGTCTGAGATTGTGGCTCGTCACAATGATACTTCAGAGAGTCTGATGCGGAAGATGCGTCTAGCGGTCATCTTGGGAACATATCAATCCACCCTAGTGAAGTTTGGTTATCTATCCAAGACTTGGGAGGACAATTGTAAAATGGAGCGACTACTTGGAGTGTCTATCACTGGTCAGTGGGATTGTCCGGCGGTGCGTGACCCGAAAATTCTCAAAAAACTAAAAGACGAGGCTATAAAAATAAACAAAGTTTATGCTAAAAAGTTTGGAGTCAATCAGTCTACCGCTATCACTTGTGTGAAGCCGTCTGGTACTTTGTCACAAATGGTAGATTGTTCTTCTGGTATGCATGCTCGACATTCTGAATACTATATTCGTCGCATCCGTATTTCAGCTACCGATTCACTTTTCAAAATGCTCAAAGATCAAGGAGTGCCGTATTATCCAGAAGTGGGTCAAACTTATGAATCAGCCAACACTTTCGTCTTAGAGTTTCCAGTCAAAACTTTGGGCTCAAAGATTTTCAAAAACGACTTAACTGCTCTTGAACAATTAGAGCATTGGAAAATGGTCAAAGAAAGCTACACCGAACACAATCCGTCTGTAACTGTTTCTATTAGCGATGACGAATGGGTAAAAGTAGCTTATTGGATTTATGAAAATTGGGACATGGTAGGAGGTCTATCTTTCTTGCCGAGAGACAATCACGTTTATCAGCTAGCTCCTTATGAAGAGATTGATAAAAATAAATACGAAGAGATGATGGCTACTTTTCCTAAAATCGATTTCTCTAAAATAGTGTCTTATGAGAAAAAAGACGAAACTGAACTCAAAAAAGAATTAGCCTGCGCTGGGGGAGTGTGCGAGATTGTTTAGGGATACATCCGCCAAAAATAAAAATCAGACTCAAAACCCTGTCTGAAAATGGAGTCGCATATTTTTCTGTTGAAAAATTGCTCAAATCCCTGCCTGCCGGCAGGCAGGTCGGCTACCCGCCTTGCGAAAACTCCATTTTCAGACAGGGTTTTCTTGTCTTGTGATTTTTATTTTTGGCGGGGTTTGTTTAGATTGTAAAAAAAACAAATAAAAAAGCGCAGGTTTCCCTACGCTTATAAGAGCAAGCCAGCTTCCACGCCCAAAATGTTTTCTAGGTAATGGATGCGTCTGAGCTCTTTTTTTAGATTATAATCATTCATCGGAAAATCTACGTCGTCCAATTTCGCCCAGATCGTTTCAACAATTTGATTTATCCGTTGATGAGAGTACCCAAATCGATTACCAATCATCCTAAGAGACCGTAGAAGAAATATCCCATTTAAACCATATCTAGATTTAAAAATGTCGATATAGTCTTCTTTGAGGCTTTCTCGACTAAAGACTAGCGTCGGAAGAGTTTTGGACAGCTGACGAATTTTATTCAGACTGATTTCCAATTCTTCCTTGGCTTCCACAATGTGGTCAGCACGAAAAGAATTTGCATCGGGCGTCAGCCTATGACCATCAAAACCCCCATCGCCGTTAATTGAGCCCACCTCGATTTCTGCATCCAGATACACTGGTTTTAGATTATAGTAGTCAATTATCTTTTGCACAGTCAACGGGGACATACCCAGATGATTCGCCACTTCTTCAGCGGTGATCAGCCCGATAAATGAACTGGCTTTCAGATCTTGATAGGCTTGAAAAACTTTAGTACTTTCGTTTTGTAAATTTCCCGGTAGTCTTATTGTTGCAGATTTGTCACGCAACGCAATCAATATATAGCCTCTTATATAAGAGACAGCAAAAGTAGAGAAAGTATTACCTAATGTGTAGTCAAATCTTTCAGATGCCATGAGTAGACCAAGATTTCCTTCCTGAATCAAATCATCCCAATCCAAACCCCTACCCAAATAGGACTTCGCCACAAAAGGCACTAAACGCATATGTATCTCCACAAGCTTGTCTCTAGCGACCAGACTTTTGTTTTCTTTAACATCTTTAGCTAAAGCTATCTGTTCGCCTAAAGACAGATGATGTTTCAAGTCAGAACGGCTCAAATAAGGAATGTCTCGCTCAGATTTATAAAAATCATCTTTTTGACGATTCATGATCCGAACCCGACGAATTCTAGGCTGATTCAGTCTGCTTTCCACATCCTCTATCCCGGTCACAATCACTACCCCAGTTTGAAGTAGCGACCCCTTGACTGACGATATGGCACTTGCGAGTAGTTGTTTGTCTTTCACGACATTCGAAGACAACATTGACGACAGCTCGTGAGTAGATATCTTACCACAACCAATCGCCTTCTTGAAAATATCTAGCCCAACAGGAGCTAGGAAATTCCCCTCCAACAAAGAGGGGGTGATGATGGTTTTGCTTTCCATTTTGAAACCCCCCTCTTTTTTGTTGTGTGTTTGATTATAATCCAAATTTCCAAAGAACATTCCACCTTAGATAATACATCAACAAATCAATATGTCAATATAAAATTGACAATAGAAAATATTTATAGTAAGGTTGCAACAGAAGAGATTTTTGTCAAAAAAAATAAACCAACTCAACAAAGGAGGGAGGATGTTTCATCCATTTCCGTACCAAACCGAATGTCTGACCGCCATTGAGACGGTCAGACAACAAGGAGCCAAATCCGGTCTAGTTGTGATGGCTAGTGGACTAGGTAAAACAGTAACAGTGGCTTTAGAAATTAAAAATTGGTTGAACGAAGGTCACCGAGGGAGAGTGATGTATCTGTGTCACAATAACGACATTTTAAGCCAAGCTAAAACAACTTTTGAAGCGGTGGTCGGGGGTCATTATACTTACGGTTTCTTCCATGGTCAGGAAAAGAACTTACATCAAGTAAATTTTTTGTTTGCCTCTTTTTCTACGATGGAAAAGTATCTGAGAGCCTTTGATCCAAAAGAGTTTGATTATATTGTGGTAGATGAAAGTCATCACAGTAAAGCGGACACACATCATAAAGTCATCCGATATTTTGAGCCACGGTTTTTGCTTGGAGTGACAGCTACACCAAACAGGCATGATAAACGAGACATTCGGGAAACCTTTGGCTCGGAAATTTATCACTTGCCACTAGTAGAAGCTTTGGCTCGCAATCTATTGACACCTATTGATTATCGCCTGATGAGTGACGAGATCGTCTTGGACGGAATACTAGACACCCCACAAGGAAAGTTGAGCATTAAGTATTTAAATCGCAAGATTTTCGTACCTCGCCGAGACGAAGAAATCGCCAAGATTATCGACAAACATGTCGCCGACCTAACCGACCCTAGAGTAATCATCTTTTGTTCCACTATCAAGCATTGTGACCATTTTTGCTCTCACGTACCCAATAGTCTGGCTATTCATTCCAAAATACCAATCAAGGATCGAAGCGTCAGATTGGAGCTGTTTCGACAAGGGATAGTTAACACTATCGTAACAGTAGATTCTTTCAACGAAGGAATAGACATCCCGGAGACTAATGTGGTTGTCTTTCTACGATCAACAGCTTCTGAGAACATCTTTCTACAACAACTAGGAAGAGGTCTAAGAAAAAGTGTCGGGAAAGACAAGGTAATAGTTCTTGACTTCATAGGCAACTGCGAACGGATCAATGTGGTCTCTGACTTGGTAAAAGCAGTCAAAAAAGAGCAGAGCGATTTGGAAAGTAGAGGTAAGTCGATACGTCAATCTATCGAACCAATGACGATCAATATCGACCAACCAAACTTTTCCGAGCGGATTGTCCAGCTGACTGAACTTTTGAATAGTCTTGGGCATGGAAACTTCTATACTACTTGGCAAGAGGCGTCAGAAGCTACAATAAAATTGGGCATAAAAAGTAGTGTAGAATATAAAAATCGTTATAAAGAGGACAACAGATTACCTGCTTCACCTTATCAACTTTACTTGCAACAAGGTTGGGTCGGTTGGGGGGTATTTCTAGGTACTAGAGTTAAAAAGTACCCAACAATAAAGGAAGCCTCGCAAGCCACGATTAAATTGAACATAAGTACCTATGATGACTACCAATTACATTATAAGTTAGACTCTCGTCTGCCAGCTTGCCCAAACGATTTTTACAAAAAAGAGTGGAAAAGTTGGCCTGAGTTTCTGGGTATAATTGACAGGAAATACCCCACTCTTCAAGAAGCTTCTTTAGCTACCTCTAAACTAGGGATCAAAACTTATGCTGAGTATAAAGCTCGGTACAAAGAAGACTCTTTATTACCTTCTCATCCTAATGAGAAATATCTCGACCAAGGATGGAAAGGTTGGCCAGATTTTTTTGGCAAACGTGTAGTTCGTAGGTATCCAACATATGAAGAAGCCTCAAAAGCTGTAAAAAAGCTCAAGGTTAGGACATACAAAGAATACCACTCTAACTACAAGAAAGATCCTCTTTTGCCATCTAATCCTGATAAGTCTTATCAAGGTGAAGGATGGAAAAATTGGAGAGAATTTCTTGGGAATAAGTAAGTTGAATCAACTATATGTTGGCCCCGACGCGAAGCGTCGGGGCTTTTTTTATAATAAATTTAGTTAGCAAAAAAGTCCGCGTTGAAGCGGACTTTTTTGATTTTAGTGTGAGTGGCTGTCTATAAGCCGGATTCTGTTATCGATAATCATTTATCTAGGTCGGCGATTACTCGCCGGCTCAAGCGGCACAAACCAATGTAAACATTGGAGTACGACCTTGCACAGGGGTAAGGATTTTGCCGTTTCAATCTTATGTTGCCATAAGCTTTTTCCCAGAGGGAAACCATTGCCTTTCGGCTTTGGCGTCACTGCTCGCACCTGTCGGATTGCTCCGCGCGGGCGTTACCCGCTACCTGTCTCCGAGCACCACTTTTGGTCTCTAGAAGTTTCTAAAAATCAAAAGTGGTGCTCGGCTGTGTCCGGACTTTCCTCGTCTAAAAGACGCGATTATCCAACAACCACTCACCCTATCATTATAGCACAAAATGGGTAAATTGGAAAGCTGTAGTTTGCAAACCAAGATAAAAAGCTTAAAAATAGGAGTATTTTGTATGGAGGGCTCTTTTTAGTGTATAATGTTTATTAATATTTATTATATAAATCTTAAAATAAAACAATCAATGGAAAACACTTCAATCAAAAAAAATAATTATTTATTGACCAGATTTGAACCAATAGCGTTTATTGTGATGTTGTTTGGTTTACTTGTACTTTCTATCTCAGTCTTTCCTTTTTGGGGAGTTCAAATGTCAGTAGTAAAACAGTTTTTATTGGTATATTTAGTTTTATTTTCTTTTATATTTTGGTTTATATCAAAGATTAAATCTCCGAGTTTTCGTTTGTTTAGTCTACCAATATTAGGAATCTTTATAGCCCCAATAGTTGTTAGCCTCTTGTCTTCATTGTCATCGGGGGCGGTCTGGGCATCTTTAGGTTGGAGTCATTTTGATTTTAGTTCATTTTTGTTTTTAGTATCTTTATTTGGTTTGTTTAGCTTATCTATTGTTTTATTTAAAAACAAAGAGAGATTAGAAAGTTTTCAGCTAATCTTATTTTTGTCAGCTCTAATCATAGGTGTTTATCAGTTGTTACAATTAGCTAAAATATCTTTTGGATTTAGTCGAGGGTGGTTTTCAAGTTTGCCTTTTAGTTTGATTGGTAGTTGGTATGATACAGGGATATTTTTCGGTTTAATCGCGGTTGTTAGTTTGATTTGGTTAGAATTTGGTCAAACTTTCAAAAGTATAAATAAAAAATATTTAAGTATTATTTTAGGAGGGAGTTTATTTTTAGTGGTGATTATAAATTTCTATCCAATCTGGGTTATGTTAGCTCTAACCTCGCTGGTTATTTTAGTGACCCATATTTTAAAACAAAAAGAAATTGATGGAAACGAAGAAGGGTCTATATTTAAACCATCGATGCTTATCCTTGGATTGGCTATTTTATTTTTGATTTTCGCGACCCCAAATGGTTTTTTAAGTAAAGGTATTTTTTCATTTTATGATTATATAAATCTACCAATAAGTGAAATCCGCCCAACTTCGCAATCAACTTTTGAGGTAGCTAAGGGGGTTCTAAAAAACGATACCTTTTTAGGAGTTGGACCGAACCGTTTTTATCAAGCTTGGATTACTTACAAACCTGACAATATTAACCTGTCGCCATTTTGGGATATAAACTTCAACACTGGAGTCGGGACTATGCCGACGATTATGATAAGTGCAGGAATATTAGGATTTATTGCTTGGGCAGTGTTCGTATTATTTATTTGGTTTACAGCTTTTAGACTGTGGTTGGTTTCTAGACAGGTCGAAGATGAAAGTCTAGTAGGGATTTATCTATCTATAGTTTTAGTGGTCGTTTATTTGTGGGTAATGGCTTTTGTTTATAATACAGGGATTGTAACAACTTCTTTGACTTTTGTTTTATCAGGAGTTTTAATCGCTTTTGCTAGTGATAGTAATATTTTATCAAGTAAAATCGTTTCATTTAAAAAAACCAAATTAGCCCAATTATTGATTTTACCAGTTTTGATTTTTCCTTTGATATTTGGGTTTTTCGGCTTGTATGTTGTTTCTGACAAATTGATTGGCAATGCTCTTTTTTACAGATCCCAATCAGCTATAAGTAGAGGTGATTTAGAAAAAGGGAATGAGTTGTTATTAAAAGCGATAAAACACAATAGTCGGTCAGATTATTATTATAGAACTTTAGCTATATTAGAGCTCACCAAATTGACATCTTTGTTGCGTAGTTCAAATGTTGACAATCAAGTAGATGTCCAAAAACAATTTCAATCTATTTTAGACTCGGCTATTTTATCTGCTGGTCAAGCGATTTACCTTGACCCTCAAAATTATATGAATCATTTGGTTTTAGGTCAGATTTACGAATCTCTTGTACCTTTAAAAATCTCTGGATCTTATGAAAAATCTTTAGAGCAATACAATAAGGCTCGGGCTTTAAACCCTAAAAATCCTGGTATTTTATTTAATTTTGCTAGATTGGAAATGACCAATGGTAGGGATTATAGTGCTCGAGATTATTTAAATGAGTCCCTTGCTCAGAAACCAAATTTTAGTTCGGCTCTTCTAGTCTTGGCTCAGATTGATGCTAGTGGAGGAAATCTTACTGAAGCTATCAATAAGACGATTGAGGCCGTCAGTCTATTTCCAAATGATGTAGGCGCATCTTTCCAATTGGGAGTTTATCTTTATCAAGCTGAGGATTATGAAAAAGCGATTTTAGCTTTAAATAGAGTACTCGAATTGTCTCCAAAAAATCTCAATGCTAACGCCCAATATTTCCTAGGTTTTAGTTATGAAGCGATTGGAGCTAGAACAAAAGCTTTGGAACAATTTGAAAGTATTCAAAAATACAATCCAGAAAATCAAGAAATAATACAAATAATAAACGATTTAAAATCAGGTAGGAGTTTGAGAGCCTCTGTTCCAGAAGAAGTGACCGAAGCGGTAGATGAGACGGATAAATCTGACGAAGAGTAAAGATGGTAAAAGTATTTTTAAAATTATTACACAAAGAGTGGAGTGGTTTACACCAAGCCGCTTTTTTGTTGGCGGGAGCGTCGCTAGCGTCACAGCTACTCGGTCTAGTGCGAGATCGTCTGTTGGCTGGCACTTTTGGAGCTGGGCCTGAGTTGGATATTTATTATTCGGCTTTTCGTGTGCCAGATTTGGTCTACGTGACCATTGCATCGTTTGTGTCAGTGACAGTTCTTATTCCTTTTATTATTAATCAAAGCAATAAACACAACGCTAAAGAATTACAACGTTTTCTTAGTGGGGTTTTTACCGTTTTTGCTATGGTTATGTCTGTTGTCTTGATTGGTTTGTGGTTTGCTATGCCGTGGTTGTCTAAGTTTTTAGTTCCAGGGTTTTCAATAGACTCTCAAAGTCAGTTAGTAGTTTTGTCCAGGTGGCTTTTATTGTCACCAATCATTTTAGGTTTGTCTAATATGCTTGGGGGGGTGACCCAATCTTTTCATAAGTTTTTTGCGTATGTTCTTAGTCCTATTTTGTATAATTTAGGGATTATTTTTGGGATTATTTTTTTGGCTCCGAAATTTGGATTAAAAGGAATTGTTTGGGGTGTGATAGTAGGAGCAATTCTTCATTTATTTATTCAATTACCAAGTATTTATAAACTAGGTTTAATCCCTAGTATCACTTTTGATATTCCTTGGAAAGAAGTAAAGTCTATTATTACTACTTCTTTGCCTCGCACTTTAACTTTGGCGACTTATCAGATCTCTATTATGGCCTTGGTGGCGATAGGAACCATGATGGCTTCTGGGGCGGTAGCTATTTTCACTTTGGCTCAAAATCTGCAAACAGTGCCAATGATGGTAGTCGGCATGAGTTATTCGGTGGCAGCTTTTCCAACTTTAGCTAAACTTTTTTCTAGTGGTGATAAAAAAGCTTTTGTTGATAAAATCACAACAGCTTCTAGGCATATTATGTTTTGGTCTATTCCAGCTATAGTTTTTATAATTGTGCTTCGAGCTCATATTGTGAGAGTAATCCTTGGAACAGGATCTTTTGACTGGGTGGACACTAGACTGACTGCGGCAGCTTTAGGACTCTTTATTTTGTCAGCTTGGGCTCAAAGTTTGGTTCACTTATTTGTGAGAGGATATTATGCTTCTTCTAATACAGTAAAACCATTGGTTATAAACTTGGTGTCTTCTATTTTTATTGTTTTATCAGCGGTTGGTTTTATTTATTTATTTAAATGGTGGCCAATGGGTCTATATATATTAGAAAGTGTTTTTCGGGTATCAGATTTATCTCAATCCATGATCCTGATTTTACCACTAGCTTTTACTATCGGTTCAATCTTAAACGCTTTGCTATTTATTATTTTATTTGAAAAGGATTTTGGTGGTATTGTGAAGCCTTTATGGAAGACTAGTTTAGAGGCGTTTACAGCTTCCATTGTTGGAGGGGTAGTGACTTATTTAGTCTTGTCTTTATTGTCGCCGATTATTATAAGTAGTACTTTGTTGAAAGTGTTTAGCCAAGCCTTTATTGCTGGAAGTGCGGGAGTGGCGGTGTGGGCTATTGTCTTAGTCTTTCTAAAAAATGAAGAATTCCTAGAAAGTGTGACGGCTATTAGAGTTAGAATGTCTCCAAAAGAAACAGTGGTAGCCGAACAGGCCGAACTGTAGTTTTGGTGGCTTTAAGGTGTTTTTAATGTTAATCTAAGCCATCTTTAAATATGAAACAAATTCGCAATTTTAGCATTATCGCTCATATTGATCATGGTAAATCGACTCTAGCCGACCGGCTTTTGGAGGTGACTGGTACTATTGAAAAACGCAAAATGAAAGACCAAGTTCTTGACTCGATGGAGCTTGAACGAGAACGGGGGATTACTATCAAAATGCAACCCGTTAGAATGAGTTACCGCCATGATAGCGGGTCAGGACCGTTGGTGGAGTATGAATTGAACCTCATTGACACTCCTGGACATATAGACTTTTCATATGAAGTGTCTCGAGCTTTGCAGGCAGTAGAAGGGGTTTTGCTTTTAGTGGATGCTACTCAAGGGGTCCAAGCTCAAACCTTGTCGGTACTAGATATGGCTCGAGAACTAAATTTGGTGATTATCCCAGTTTTAAATAAAATTGATTTAAACACTGCTCGCGTCGACGAAGTGTCAGATGAAGTGGTCAGATTAGTAGGATGTCAAAAATCAGATATTTTAGCTGTTTCTGGCAAGACAGGAGAAGGTGTAGACAAGCTCTTAGAGGCTATTATTGACCGTATTCCAGCCAGACAGTGGCAAACTGATACTTCGGCTGGTTGCCGAGCTCTAGTGTTTGATTTTGAATATTCTACTCACAAAGGGGTAATCGTTTTTACTCGGGTTTTGGAAGGGGAGATTAAAAAAGGAGACCAATTAAAATTTGTAGCGTCGGGGGAAAAATTTACTGTCTTAGAGACGGGAACTTTTGCACCTCAAAAAGTAGTGGTAGATAGTTTACAAGCTGGTGAGATTGGTTATGTGGTGACAGGTATTCGTCAACCAGGGGGGTCAAAAGTAGGAGATACTTTGACTTTAGCCAGCAATCCGCTACCACCTGTGCCTGGTTATATGTCTCCTCGTCCAGTAGTGTGGGCCTCTATTTATCCTGAGGGACAAGATGATTTTGTTTTACTTCGTCAGGCTTTAGAGAGACTTAGTTTGTCTGATTCGTCTATATCATTTGAAGAAGAATCTTCTGGGGCTCTAGGGCGTGGTTTTCGTTGTGGATTTTTAGGTATGCTTCATTTGGAAATAATTACTGAGCGACTAAGACGGGAATTTAATATGTCTTTAGTTATTGCCACTCCGACTATTAGTTATGAGGTGACAAACAAGCAGACTGGCGTAACGGAAAACATTTATTCACCATATTTTTTTCCGGAAGATCTAAAAAATATTGAAGTCAGGGAAACCTGGATTAAAGTGAGGATTATTACTCCGAGTGAGTATTTAAATACTCTAATGCAACTTTTATATGACCATGAAGCCAATATTGTAGATATGGAAAATTTTGGTGACACTAGAACAGTCCTTCATATTGAAATGCCCTTGAGAGAATTGATGCGTAACTTTTTTGATGAAGTAAAAAGCGCTTCATCTGGTTTTGCTAGTTTTTCCTACCAATTTTTAAACGTGAGAGTGGCCGATGTGGTGCGATTAGATATTTTAATCGCTGAGGAGGTAGTACCAGCTTTTTCTCGGATAGTATCCAAACGTCGAGTGCAAAAAGAAGCTGATGAAGCGGTGGAGAAGTTAAAAAAAATACTTCCTCGCCAGCTGATTACTATCAAAATCCAAGGTCAGGCTATGGGGCGTATTCTTGCTTCGAGAACTATTTCAGCTTTTAAGAAAGACGTAACCGACTATTTGTATGGGGGCGACATTACTCGAAAAATGAAACTTCGGGAGAAACAAAAGAAAGGAAAAAAGAAAATGCAAAAACTTGGAAAAGTGAGTATTCCTCAGGAAGTGTTTTTGAAGATGATGAAATCCGACTAGTATTTAGAAGCCAAAAATAGGTAGAGTATAGAGCATTACCATACCAAGTATGACAGCTACTGCAAAAACCACGGATACATAATTTAGTATTTTTTTGTGTTTGCTTTTGATTAACATTATGGGGTAGTATAAAATGATAATGAAATCTTTTCAAGGTAGGCAAAAATATAATCCATGGTTTTATAGGGTTTTAGCCATTATCCTTTTTTTACTAATAGTTTTGGCTTTAAAAGGTCTGTATGGAGCTTGGACAAAAAACAAATTATCTCAAAAAAATGTAATTGAAGCTCAATCTAGATTGATTGATTTGTATAAAGAAAAAGATGGATTAAAATCAACAGTGGATAGTTTGAGTACTGACAGGGGAGTAGAAGCGGAGATTCGCAAGAACTTTTCTGTAGTAAAAGAAGGAGAAAGGGTCATTACTATAGTAGAAAATGCAGGCGGTGGGCAAGTACCTATCACCTCAACTTCGACCAAATCGTGGTGGGAATTTTGGCGAAATTAAAGATGCGGGTATGGTCTAGTGGCATGATGCGACCTTCCCAAGGTTGAGACAGGGTTTCGATTACCCTTACCCGCACCATGGCTCAAAATTTTATTAAAAATGTAGAAGATTTTACTTGCGGACATTGTGGTGCGCAGGTGACAGGCGACGGCTATACCAATCACTGTCCAAAGTGTCTATGGAGCAAACATGTGGATATAAATCCTGGCGATCGGGCGGAGATTTGCGGTGGACTTATGGAGCCTATCGGAGTGGAGCTAAATCAAGGTAAATATGACATAGCTCACAGGTGTATCAAGTGCTCGACTGTCCGGCGGACCAAATCAGTCGAAGGTGACGATGTTGGAGACTTTTTGGACAATTTGTTGTAATACAGTCAACACTTGCTCTTATTCCTCGTTTTTCTTATAATGAATAATACGTCGTTTTAAAAATTAAGTATATTAAACTGATAATTTTATGAAAAAAGTTGAAATTTACACCACCCCAACCTGTCATTATTGTAAGATGGCTAAAGAATTTTTCCAGACCAATGGAGTAGAGTATACAGAGCATGATGTGTTGGCTGATATGAAAGCTCGGGAAGAAATGGTCCAAAAAAGTGGCCAAATGGGTGTACCAGTTATCTTTATTGATGATGAGATGACAGTTGGTTTTGATGAGGAAAAAATCACCAGTTTACTAGGACTTTAATTTATCTTTCTCGTTTATTGTGTACAATAAATCCTGTAGTGAATTTTGGCATCGCTCCGTCTAGAAAGCGGAGCAGGTCTCCGACCAATGCCAAAATCTACTACAGGATAAAACAAGCGGGCGACCGCTTGTTTTGCCCTTGTAGTTCAATGGATAGAACAGTCCCGTCCTAAGGGATTGATGTGGGTTCGATTC
>Ga0066639_10001975_pt1 | contig 18050 bp, 20 predicted proteins | sample CryGeyCG2114_010_2_FD_59504 | JGI IMG/M metagenome (GOLD analysis project Ga0066639, IMG submission 59504) | Groundwater microbial communities from aquifer - Crystal Geyser CG10_big_fil_rev_8/21/14_0.10 | ecosystem: Environmental > Aquatic > Deep subsurface > Groundwater | place: USA: Utah...
CCCCGAGCCACTATACAAAAAGCAGCCTCTCAAAGGTTATTCAAATTTTAATGCGCTAAAATTAGCAAAATACGCATTAGTGTTAATAAATAAATTTCTGCTCAAAAGAGCGTGTACACGTGCCCGCGGTTATTTGCCGAAACCACTACGCTAGGTATCAAAAACGGCAAATGGGTACCACAACTCAATCAGATATGCAAGCGGGTGCAATTATAAACGAAGTGTTCCTTTGGGTCAACGTCTGTTTATCCACAATTTACATGTAAGTGATCACTTCTCGACTATTAAACTGGTCCTGATCCCCCGCTTGTTATACATAACGAAAATATATGGCCATACATAGCCATATTTGTGTATTTTGAACTAAATGCTTGACTTTGTATTATATTTATGCTATTATTATCTCAGGAGTGAGAGAGACATGAAACAAGCATTCGGGCTCATCGCCCTCACCGTTCTTTTTTTCTTCCCCATTCTGAGCGACCTCGCTCAGAAGTCCGGAGGTCAGCTCACGGCCCTCGCCGCCGTGACAGAAGTTGCGGCGAACCAATGAGGTTCGCCACACCAGAGCCGCCCATCCTTCACAGGATTCGGGCGGCTCTTTTCGTTTGTAAAATTTTATTTTTTATGTTCTTATATTCCCATGCAGAAACGCAAGCGTAAAGCGCTTACAAAACCAAAAACAATCTTTCACCTCATCTCCCTCTTTCCCGAGGCGCTTTCTTCATACATTAAAGAGTCAATCATTGGTCGCGCTCTTGCCGACAATTATATAGATATCAAAACATACAACCTTCGTGATTTTACAAAAGACAAGCATAAGCGTGTGGACCGCATTCCTTATGGTGGCGGTCCCGGCATGGTTATTGAAGCCCTTCCGGTTATTAAAGCGATCGAATCTGCTAAGCGAAAAGCTAAAAGCGTGAAGCGTGAAGCATGTATCATCTGGCTCTCCCCTTCTGGCAAACAATTTGATTCAAAAGAAGCCGAGAAACTCTCAAAAGAAAAAAATATTATCTTTATCTGCGGTCGCTATGAGGGTATTGATGAACGCGTTCGTGAAATCTTTAAAACAGAGAGTTACTCTGTAGGACCATACACGCTCACCGGCGGCGAACTCCCCGCACTCATCATGATGGATGCTATCTCTCGACAAATACCTGGAGTACTTGGGAACGAGTCATCTGTTGAAGAAAAACGTATTTCTTCTCCAGAAGTCTATACTCGTCCAGAAGTACTGATATACAAAAAGAAAACATACAAAGTACCCGACGTTCTCCTTTCAGGGAATCACAAGGAAATTCGGGAATGGAAAGAAAGAAAAAGGAAAAATTAAAGCCAATGCAACACAAAGCGCGCCGTACGGCGCGCTTTGTAATCTTTCCATTTTCCTTTTTGCTTCTTTGAATAAATTTTAAAAAAACGGGCTTTCGCCCGCTTTTTTAAAATTTTAGATCTTCCATTGCTTCATCCACTGATTTCATCGCCTGTGACTGTCCTCCGCCATTTCCTCCGTTTGATCGCATACCACCTTCTGGTTCGTTAATCTTGAGATTTACACGAGAGTTGTTTTTCATTCCCACAATTCGAAGCAAGATTCTGATAGCCTTTGCAGTGTTCCCTGATCGGCCAATAATCTTACCCATATCCTGAGGATCTACAGTGAGCGTAAGTAATACGCCCATCTCATCTACTGTTCGATCTATTACAACCTTGTCCGGATTGTCTACCAAACCCTTTACGACGTACTCTAGAAACTCTTTATCCTTTTCCATGATAACCTTTCGTTTACGAATAAAAGCAGCTTACCTGCGTTATCTATATAATGATCAATTTCTATACTTTGGTCAACCAAAGATAGTTGATAACTATTCTGCTGGTTTTTCCTCTACAGGTGTCTCTTCTGTTTTTGGTTCCTCTGCAGGAGTTTCTTCCTGAGCTTCAGCAGGTATAGATTCTGTCGCTGTTTCTGTTGCTTCTGCTGGTGTTTTTGTAGCTGCTACAGGTTCTACTTGTGGAGCAGGTGCTTCTTCTACAGGTGCTTCTTCTTTAACAGGTGCCGATTTCTTTGGAAGCACGTTTACTTTCTTACCTTCGATAACCTTTGAGTTTACAAGCAGATTATGCATTGTAGGAGAAACTTGGGCACCATTGTCTATCCAGTACTTTACTCTCTCTTCTTTGATTTCTGATTTATTGAAACGAGGGTCGTATGAGCCGAGAATCTCAACAGATTTACCCGCTTTTGGACCACTATGAGAATCGGTTACAACCACACGAAAAACCGGTTCGTGCTTGCGTCCCACTCGTTGCAATCTGATTTTTAACATGGAGAAAAGATTAGCAGAGAACGACAAAAACGTCAATAATCTGTTATAGTACATACGAATGAAATCTAAAAAGCAGAAAGGTGTGGGCAAAAAAGACCCCTTTATTGAGGGTGTTATTTTTGTTACCCGAAAAGGCAACGCATTTGTTACACACGAGGACTTCAAAGAAGATATTGAAATAGAAGCACACAAAACTGGTGTGGCACTCCACGGAGATATGGTCAAAGTGCTTGTATATCCGGCAGTTCACAACAGGCGGCGAGGCGGCGAAGTCACTGAGGTTATTACTCGAGCAAAACACCGGCTTGTTGGCACAACAATTGCAGATAAAGAGTCTGTGTATTTTGAGTCTGATGATAAACACATTCCGCTCAAATTTGAAATAGAAAAAGGAGAAGAAGTCAGTCCAAAATCTAAAGTTTATGTAGACCTACTCCCTTGGACCGACCCCAAACAAAGACCAAAGGTTCGCATACTTGAAGTACTTGGTCCCAAAGGAGATCACGAGTCAGAAACTCGTGCGATTCTGCTCTCTCATGATATTGATACCCGTTTCCCTGCACCTGTTGAGAAAGAAGCAGAAAAAATAAAACAAGAACATGTGATATCTGCCGAAGGACGATTTGATTTCAGAGATCGGACAACATGTACCATCGACCCCGTTGATGCAAAAGACTTTGACGATGCGCTTTCTCTCAAAGATCTCGGAAACAACTGGTACGAGGTTGGCATTCATATTGCAGACGTTTCTCATTTTGTCCGCTCAGGAACCGCACTCGATCAAGAAGCCAAAGCACGTGCACTATCTGTCTACCTGGTCGACCGCACTATTCCCATGCTTCCGGAAATCCTTTCAAACGATCTCTGCAGTTTGAATCCCAATGAAGAAAAGTATGCGTTCTCTGCGGTTTTTGAGATGAATCTAAATGGAGAAGTCCGCAAACGCTCATTTGGCAAAAGTGTTATCAAATCGAACAAACGCTTTACCTATGAAGAAGCTCAGGACGTGCTCGATGGGAAATCTGACGTGCTTAAGAAAGAACTCGATATCCTAGAGGAAATAGCTCAAGCGCTACGAAAAACAAAAGTAGCTGCCGGCGCCATAGAGTTCGATACCGAAGAAGTGAAGTTTGAACTCGATAAAGACAAAAAACCGATTCGTGTCTACAAAAAAGAGCGCCTAGAAACCATGCGCATGATCGAAGACTTTATGCTCCTTGCAAACCGCGAGGTTGCCTCTTTTGTCTCCAACAAGAAAAACGGAAAAACACTTGATACGTTCGTATTCCGTGTACACGATGTACCAAACGTAGAAAAAATTGAAGAGCTTTTCTCTTTCCTTCACGCACTTGGTTATGACGTTGACGCAAATGAAAAAGATTTGACTCCAAAAGACATCCAGAAAATTTTAGACCATATTGAAGACAAACCAGAAGCGGCAACGATCAAAACAGCGATCCTCCGTTCTATGGCAAAAGCAACATATACGACGACAAACATTGGGCACTTTGGTCTTGCCTTTGATTACTATACGCATTTCACTTCCCCTATCAGACGTTACCCTGACCTCATGGTGCATCGTCTGTTAGACAATTTCCTCAAGGGTAAGCAAGAAAAGAACGATATCATGTTGCGCTACGAACAAATCCTTCGTGATGCAACACAAAAAGAAATCAGCGCCATGACAGCGGAACGCGACTCTATAAAGATGAAGCAAGTCGAATACATGAAAGAACATATAGGAGAAACGTTTGACGGTATCATTACCGGAGCAACTGAATGGGGTGTCTATGTCGAGGAGAAAGAGAGTAAAGCAGAAGGTATGATCCGTCTCAAAGATTTATCAGATGACTACTTCACCTTTGATCCAAAATCGTATTCAGTAATCGGAACCAAAACAAAGAAAAAATTCGCCATCGGTGATAAGGTAAAAGTGAAACTGATTGGTGTGAATATAGATGACCGAACGATTGATTGGTCGTTGGTATAATTTTTTATACTTGACTTATATTTTTAATATGATATTATAAACACATCGCTCAAGGAGGGCGAGACCGTGTATACAGATTACAGTCCATTGGTTAACTTTCCCCGATTTCGCAACTACCGCGGCCACCAGGTCGTAGTAATCGAAGGAGGAGAAAGAGCGAGTGACGTTCTAAGGTTTGCCAGAAGACACGAATTGACCACCGTTGACACGGATGGCGACGAAACCTTCTGGATCGTGTTTGCTCTCGAACCCAGACGGGTTTGGGACTTCACGGCACGAGCCTTACGACGAACGCTTTGGTCGGGGCGCTACCCCGGCGGGACACCGCGACAACCAAAGTAGCCTCGCTGCCGTCTACGCCCGGCCAAAGACGTAGGGCGCGACCGTCGCGCCACGGACGCCGGCCCGATCGCCGGCGGGACGCTGAATCTGTATATACTAAAAAAATTATGTAAGTTTCATCACACAGGCCTTCGGGCCTGTTTCTTTTTATAAATTTTATTTAGCCACTTCCGATGCTTCATCAAATGAAATAGAGAGGAGTTTTGAGACGCCATCCTTGCCCATGGTCACACCATAGATAGAACCAGCGCGAGACATGGTTTCTCTATTGTGAGTGATGAGGATGAGTTGCGACTTTGAAGCAAGTGTCTCTATCATATCTCCATATTTTTTAGAATTTGCTTCATCGAGCGCCGCGTCTGTCTCATCGAGAATAATAAATGGAGGCGGATTGACCTGAGAGATCGCAAAGAGAAGGGCGATGGATGTCAGTGCTCTTTCACCTCCTGAGAGCATCATGAGTCCCTTGATACGCTTTCGCGGGAGCGAGACATCTACATCTACCCCTTCGTCATATTCTTGTGTTTCTTCTTCATCGCCAGAGGACTCTTCACTATCTTCACCTTCCAAATCAAACAGTTTTCTTTTTCGTTTTGCTTCTTTTACTACTTTGAGTCCTGCAGTTCCTCCGCCAAACATCAGTGAAAAGAACTCATTGAACTGTGAGTTTATTTTTTCTAACCCTGTTTTAAATTTAACTTCAAGTTCTGTTTCCAAATCTTTAATCAAGCTCGTGAGAGACTCGACCGATTTTTCAAGATCAATAAGTTCGCCAGCCAAAAATTCATCGCGTTCATTTGCTTGTTTGTATTCATTCAAAATATCCGCTCCTCCACCAGCTCCCATATCCTCGAGGCGGATTTTTATCCTCTCAATCTGCTTTCTGCGCTCCTCCTGTATACTTCTCTCCTCATTCGCATTTTTATAGGTATCTACGTTGTTTTTATAGTCCAAGATACTTGTACCAATAAGTACATGCCCTTCTGTTATCTCCTGCTTAAAATCTGCATCTGCCCTGCGCCATGTTTCTAACCGCATATGAAGATCGTGAAGCGCACTTGTCACTTCTTGTCTTTCTGCAAGCAATTTGAATATCTCCTTTTCTGAATCTCGCTTCTCGTCTTTCTCTGCCTCGATACTTTGTCGTACTTGTTCATAAGCTCGTCGTGCGTCTGTTTCTTTTTGATTGAGCTCTTCGAGCTTCTGTTTGATCTCTTCTGTTTTTTTGCGAAGCTCTTTGAGTTCTCCTTCAAATTCTTTCGCACGTGCATCGTCTACTTCTTCTCGATACGTATGGATGAGACCACCAACAATTTCTTTTACTTTGCTCCACAAAAGTGACACCGTAAGTCCGTCTGTTTGTGACTCTGCTTCCAAACGAGAAAGTGCGCTTTCAACCTCGCGAAGCGGTACTGTCTTGTGTTCATTTTGTTCATGTCTCCTGCGTTCATCCGAGAGAAGTCGCTCGATACTGCGTTCTTCTCCAGAAACCCTACCCTGCTCAAGCACCAACGCTTCTCTTTCTTTGCGTACCGCCTGGAGAAGAGCTTCTTTCTCAATAAGTTCACTAGACCTCGTTTCTGTTTTTTCTTCGGAAATTACAGCCTTGAGTTTTTCTATTGTTTTATCAAGCTCCTTCAATTTTTCATCAAGCGGTTTCGTTTTTGTCTTGATCTCATGTTCTTCTTTTTCTATATATGCAAATTCCCGTGCTAAATATTCTTCATAACGCTCAGAAAGTTCACGCCTCATGGCCTCCCCTTTTTCTATTTTTTCCACCTGTTTTTTAAGAAATTTGATATGTGGTGCAATCTCTCGACGCAGTGAAGAGACTTTGTCTATGTTTTCTCGTGTCTTATCGAGCTTTCTGATACTTTCTTCTTTTTTGTATTGATACGCTTTGAGTCCCAGTGCATCCTCTATCATTCCCTTTCTCTCTTTCACTGTTGCTGAAAGGATTCTGTCTGCTTCTCCTTGAGAAATAATATGGTGTCCTGAAGATCCAATATTGGCGCTCGAGAGAAGTTCTGTGATGTCTTTGAGTCGCACCTGAGAACCATTTATAAAATATTCGTTGTTGCCATCACGATGCACCACACGTTCAATCGTCACCTCAGGAAAATCGATACTTAAAAACTTTTTTGAGTTATCAAAAACAACTTTGACACCAGCACGATTGGCACGAGGAGCATTCTCATTTCCATTCCAGATAAGATCTTCACCACGTTTTCCTCGAAGAGACTTGATAGACTGCTCCCCAAGTACAAAGCGAAACGATTCTGCTACGTTTGATTTACCCGATCCATTTGGTCCGACAATACCCGTCACGCGTGACGTAAAAGAAAAAAGACTCTTTTTTGCAAAAGATTTAAAGCCGGAAAGTTCAATTGATTTCAGTAACATACAGAAATATTACTATACCCTTACTTTTTCCGCTTAATCACTTTGTTTATAGCTTCTTTTATATGACTAACTCCCATGGAGTAGTGTTCGATCAGTTCGTCCGGTGTTCCCGACTGCCCATACTGATCTCGTACACCAACAAATTCAATTGGTGTCGGATGATGTTCTGCCAGATATTCAGCAACCGCACTTCCCATCCCTCCAGCGATTTGGTGTTCCTCGACGGTTACCAGCGCACCCGTTTCTCTTGCGAGTTTCAAAATCGCATCCGTATCGAGTGGTTTTATCGTGTGTAGATTCATCACGCGTACCATTGCTCCGTCGTTTGAAAGCGTTTTCGCTACTACCAGTGCTTTGTGAAGCAATGCACCCGTCGCAATGATGCCTACATCTGGATTTTTACCGTCATGCGAAGAATCAAAAAAAATCTGCGCTTTGCCGATTTCAAACGGAGTTTCCTCTGTTGTCATCACCGGTGTTTTTTCTCGCGCCAGACGGATGTAGGTAGGATCTTTTGTTTTAGCAAGGGCAATTGTTGCCTTTCTTGCTTCTATTGCATCGCACGGAGAAATAACCACCATACGCGGCAATACGCGCATGAGCGCAATATCTTCTATGGCCTGGTGTGTGCCACCGTCTGGTCCAACCGAAATCCCTGAGTGAGACCCTACGATTTTCACCGGTCGGTCGTTATAGGTAATTGTAGTTCGAATTTGTTCCCAATTTCTCCCCGGAGAAAACATAGCGTACGAAGAGACAAAGGGAATTTTACCCATAGCGGCCATCCCCGAAGCAACCGTTACTAAATTTTGCTCTGCAACACCTATTTCGATAAATCTGTTGGGAAATTTGTCTGCAAAAAGGTTCATTTTGGTTGATTCAACAAGATCAGCACAAAGTCCCACAACATTTTCGTCTAGCTCTCCTGCAGCTAAAAGCCCTTCACCAAAACCTTCGCGAATGGCTTTCATCTCAAAGTCGCTTTCGTCCACCGCGCAATCAGATGGAAATATATTTGGATTTAATTTTGCTTCTTCGTTGATCATGTTTTTATGACTGCAAAATCATATATATAAGCATGGCTACAAATCCAATCAGAAACCATTTCATATAAGCTATATACGCTCGCCTTTTGTTTTTCCACATAAATAGAGCTGGGATAATCAAGAGAAAGAATTGAAATACAATATATACATAGAGGTAATTGGTTGAATCCGGAGCACCAAACAAAAGTAACCCTACGATAGGCGCCGATACAAATGGTATTAAAAATCCACGAACTGAATATGCTGTGTTACTGATTGGCTTATTTTGTTGAGTATTTTGCTGTTGCATATATTAAAAAATTAAAAATTAATAGCTCTAAGTTCCTTAAGCGCAACTTCTCCTTGCTTATCTTTAGTCACAACATCTTCCGGACCTTTGCCTGGCGGATTGCCATGCCACTCGTATCTGTTTTCCATAAATGACACACCTTTGCCCGGTACGGTATCCGCCACGATAATGACAGGTTTGTTTTCAACACTACGTGCTTCTTTAATACCGCGAATAATATCGAGGATATCGTTCCCATTTATTTCAATGACATGCCAATTGAACGCTTTATATTTTTCAACGAATGGATCAAGTGGCATAATCTCTTCGGTATTACCATCGATCTGAATATAGTTTCTATCTATTATTTGAATAAGGTTGTGCAGTTTTTCTTTTCCAGCCAAGAGCACTGCTTCCCAGGTATTTCCTTCATTGTGTTCCCCGTCGCTCGTTAAACACCACACAATTCTATCGTTTTGCTTTCCATCTATTCTGTCCGCAAGTGCCATACCAACAGCTTGCGAAAGTCCAGAACCAAGCGGACCAGAACTGTTTTCAAGCATAGGCAAATACTCCCGATGCGGATGACCTTGAAGGCGTGAACCAAATTTACGGAGCGTTTTTAATTCTTCTACAGGAAAATATCCGGCATGCGCCATAGCACTGTATAACACCGGACAAATATGACCGTTTGAAAGTACGAGCCGATCTCGCTCTTCCCACTCCGGATTCTTTGGGTCATGCTTCATTTCTTTGAAATAGAGCACGGAAAAAATATCCGCCATGCCAAGGGGACCTCCTGAATGCCCCGATTTTGCTTCTATCAATGCTTCAATAAGCGATATGCGAATATCGTTTGCTTTCTTTTGCAGATGTTTTATTTCTTCAGCCGACATTACTATTTATTTAAAGTGATTTATAGAAATTAATTTCCTCGACCGGGTCAGTTACGCCAAAAATTCCAGATCCGGAAACGAGTTTTGTTGCACCTGCTTCTACCAGACGCGACGCTGTTTCTCTGCTTACTCCAATATCAATACTTATTGTAACGTTTTCAAATTTTTCTTTCACTCCCCGGATTTTCTCATACACTGTTTTATCAAGCGTCACTCCATTGTGACCGATATTGTCATTACCCATAAATTGCACAAAATCAATTTCTGACATAAATGGATCGAGTACAGAAATATCTTCTCGTGGTTTTAATGCAATGCCCACTTTTTTATTTCTAGATTTTAAAAATGCAATAACTTCTCGTATTCGTTCGCTAACAGACTCATAATGAATTACAAAAGATTGCGCACCGAGCCGTATCCAGTTTTCAACATAATCATCCGGACTCGCTACCATCATATCTATTTCGTATTCCACCTTCTCTACATACGGCAACATCTGATTACCATCAATCATGTTTTGAAATGCATATGAATCACCTCCATCAAACGGCCACGACACTGTCGGTACAAATATGCCATCCATGATATCAATAGCAATTGTGTCTACATATTGAACAACAGAAGAAACTTTTTCTTCCAATTCTTCAAAACTATGAGGGATTATTGCTGGCACTATCTCTGCCATATTATGTTGTGAGATTTTCTAGTTTACGGAGACGCCTCTTGTGTCGTTCATCGTTTGAAAATGGAGTTTCGAGCCACAATTTTACTGCATGAAATGCTTCTTCATTACTCAAAAAACGTGCACCTAATGCGAGCACATTTGCATCATTGTGCTGACGAGAAATAACAATCTCATGTGGAACCATGCGACCGTCAAGAGGTTTGTATTGCCCATTAAACACAACTGCACGAATACCTTGGAACCGATTGGCTGTCATCGCCTCCCCTTGTCCTGATCCGCCGATGATAATCGCTTTTGTTTTAAGAGGATTTTTCAAAACTTCTTTCACCGTTGGTACGATAAAATCAGGATAGTCATCTCCTTCATCAAACCGAAATGCTCCCTTGTCGAGCACTTTATAACCGAGCCTTTCAAGCTCTTCTTTTAAAAACGTTTTTAAGTGATACCCCGCATGGTCCGCGCCGATCACTATAGTTTCTACTCTTGGTGCTGCACTGCCAAATCGTCCCATATTAAATATAACTTCCTAGACGAACCACATGTTCGATTAACGCGTACGTATACCCCATTTCGTTGTCATACCAAGCAAGTACCTTAACCAAATTTCCTCCAACAACACGCGTCATAGACAAATCGGCAATTGATGCATATTTTTCTCCGATGATGTCCGACGAAACGATCGGTTCATCAGTTGCAGTAAAGACTGGTTTCCAACGCTCTTCCGTTGCAGCTTTTCGCAATATATCATTCACCTCATCTCTCGTCGTATCTTTTTTTGAAACAAAAGTAACATCGACTATTGAACCAGCAGGCACCGGTACACGCATAGCAATACCATCAAAAAGACCTGTAAGTTCTGGGATCGCTTTCGTTGTTGCAATAGCCGCACCAGTTGAGGTCGGAATAATATTCTGTGCAGCCGCCCTACCTTTTCGCATATCTTTTTTTGCAGGACCATCAACAATTGCTTGAGTTGAAGTGTAGGCGTGGACTGTGTTGAGCAGAGCTTTTTCAATACCGAGCGCTTCGTGAAGTATCTGCATGAGCGGACTTCCTGCGTTTGTGGTACATGATGCGTTTGAAGTAATCGTACAGGTTTTCAGTTTTTCATCGTTTACACCGATCAATATAGTCGCTTCACTTTCATTTCTTGGTTCATCTTTGACTGGTGCAGAAATGACTACACGCTTTGCTCCAGCTGTTTTATGCGCTTCTGCTTTTTCGTATGTTGTAAATACACCTGTTGATTCAACGACAACATCTATATCCAAATCTCCCCATGGCAATTTTACTGGGTCTGGTTCAGACACAAATTTAATCTCTTTACCATCGACCACCAAATTGCCTCCAGATACTTCTACGCTGAAAGGAGACTTCCCGTACACAGTGTCGTATTTGATGAGATATGCAATATTATCAATACTACCCAAATCATTTACCGCAACAACTTCGAGTTCATCCCGAGTGAGCGCAGCCTTTAAAAAGGCTCTGCCAATTCTTCCTGCTCCATTAATAGCAACGCGTGTCTTCTTCATAGACTCAAGATTAAAAGTAATACTGTTTTATTGTATCACAGCTATTCTCCCTGCTTTGTCTCAGCTTTTTGTGTAGAGTGTGCTTGCACGTCCACTTCGTAACTTGTGTTTTGTGCTTCAAAAAAGTTTACGAGTTCAAATACATCTGTTGCAATACTCATCCATTTTGCTGGATTAGTTGCATTGTAGTACTTACCAAGTCCAAGCTCCTCAAGACGTCTATCAGCCACATACTGCACATACTGATTCACGTAGTCTGCATTGAGTCCCAAGATTCCGTTTGGAAACAGATCTTTGTTATATGCAGTTTCGAGATTTACACCCTCAACTACAATTTGTTTAATCTCAGCTGCAAATTCCGGAGTCACGAGACTAGGATTTTCTTCAAGAATATTGAGAATGAGATTGATACCAAACTGAAGATGAAGTGATTCGTCACGAAGCACCCAGTTAATCATTGAACCGAAGTTACGAAGTTTATTTCGCTGGCGGAATGACAGTGCAACCATAAAGCCTGAGTAAAACCAGATACCCTCCATAACAATATTTGTCGCAACCAAGTTTCGGATAAAGTCCTGCTTACCTTCTGTAGTTTCAATATCAAGCGTTTCCTCCGTCATGCGGCGCATGTACTTGTTGATATAATCTTCTTTTGCTTTCATAGAAGGAGTTTCAAGGTGTAGCTGGAAAATATGTTCTCTGTCAAACGGAAATGTATTGAGCACATATTCAAAGGCAACACAGTGGTTTGCTTCTTCCCACATTTGCTTTGCAAGATATAGGTGACATTCTGGCGCTTTGACGTACTGATATACACCGAGCGCAAGTGAGCGATTTACAATAAGCTCAGCCGGATTAAAGAACGCCATCAAGAATTTCACCGCATGACGTTCATCATCTGTCATAGTTTGCCAATCTGTTAAATCGTCCTTGAGTGCAATTTCGTGTGGGAACCACGTATTTCGAACTGCCTGATGATAGAGATCATATGCCCATTGATAATTAATGGGATGAAGATTCATGTCATCTGGTGTAGCTTTTCCAATGAGTGCCATAATTTTATGATTAGTTATTGCTAATAGAAAGATGGAAATATTGATTCACATGCATGCAATTTTTCTTTTTTCCTTCTTTACTTAATAAATTCCTATTGACAACTATCACACTGAGCACGTTCTGCCGGATCTATAGGACAAACCTGCACAGCATTACCTTTATTTATAATTTCTTCAGGTTTTTTCTCTACGTGTTGAGGCGTCGATTGTGTTGTCTCTTGCGCAGCGACTTGCGCAACAGGTGCCTGTGGTTGCACCCCTCCAAAACCCTTGAAACCAACCGAAGCAACTGCGATAGGGTCTGCAAGTTTCTCAACTACTTTCGCTTCCATTACTTGTGTATCTCGTGTTTCTATAACAGCACCGAATCCCTTTCCGGACACCTCAACTGTCTTATCTTCCTCGATAATAGCTACGATCGGCATCTCTTTTGTCTCTGCAGTAATAGTTGAAAATGGGCTTGGTGTTGGTTTTTTATCTTCTTCCTTTTCAGAGTCTACTGCCTGAGCAGATACGAGCCCACCAAAACCAATTCTTCCAATGTTTTCACCCTTATTTACCTTAATGGTTGACTGCTCTGCTGAATGGCGCGGTTTCATGTGGAGATAGTAGGTGGTTTTTAATCCTTTACCCCATGCCGTCGAATAAATCTTCATAGTCTCATCAATATCACGAGTTTCGAGATACATGTTGCGAGAAATTGCTTGATCAATCCACTTGTTTGCTCGTGCTGCCACTTCTATAAATGCGTACGGCGAAGTTCCAAATGATGTTTTATATACATCTCGAATATGATGCGGGATTTCATCTATTTCAGAAATATCACCTCGATTTGCAAGAACCTGATCTCGTACAGTATCCCAAATACCAAGGTTTTTAAGATCCTTTACAAGGTTATGGTTGATATCGACATATTTTCCAGAAAACTTATTGCGAGAAAAGATCTGAGCGAATCGTGGATCCATACCTGGCGTAGTACCTGCCACAAGTCCAATATTGGCATTTGGCGCCACTGCCATGAGTGTTGCGTTTCTCATGCCACTCTTTACTTTGGCACGGAGTACATTCCAATCGAGCCCCTTGTGCTTGCTATCTTTGGCAACAGAGACAACTACCTTTCGATCAGCTTCCAGGTGTTCAAGCGTATCAATCGGCACCATACCCTTTGACCATCCTGATCCCTCATAGTTCTTGTATGATCCGCGAACTTTTGCAAGGTTTGCACTCTCGTCAATTGCCATGTAACTGATAAATTCGAATATTCTGTCAGCAAAATCCCATGCATGTTCCGAATCATAGGCCATACCAAGCTGTTCAAGCGTATCGGTAAATCCCATCACGCCAAGACCGACAGCACGATTATTTACATCTGAGTTTGAAGCTTCTTTGATCGGTAGAGCATTGATATCGATAAGATTATCGAGATGTCTCACTGCAGTTCGCACTGTCTCCTCAAGACGTGGCCAATTAATTTCTCTGTGCGTGATGTGTGCTGCCAAGTTGATAGACGCGAGGTTGCACACAGCAATATTATCCTTGTCTTGTGGCAAACAGATTTCCGTACAGAGGTTAGACATATGAATCGTACCGGTGTTGTTGTTGAGCGCTCGAAGATTAACCGTATCTTTCCATGTAAGCCATGGATGAGATGTCGTCTGTAATGAAATGAGCATTTTTCGGAACAGTTCTCGTGCGGGCATTTTCTTCCACATCTTCATTTCGCCGCGCTCTGCTTTTTCACAATATTCCTGATATCGCTTACTAAATGCACTACCGTATAACTCAATCAGGTCTGCTACTTCTTTTGGATCGAAGAGATACCATGTGTCACCTTGATGTACACGCTTCATAAATTCATCAGATATATACGCTGCAGTGTTTGCCGTTCTCATGCGCATATAGTCGTCCCCTGCATTATGTTTCCAATCAATAAATTCTGGAAAATCATAATGCCAGTTCTCCATATAGAAACAGAGCGCACCCATCTTTTTACCCCCTCTCACAATAGCGCGAATAGCAGTATCCATGATCTTGGCAAATGGTGTTGGTCCGCTCGATTTCGTATTTGTCGACGAAAGAACAGATCCTGTCGCACGCAATTTTGTCACTGACACACCAATACCGCCTGTTGCTTTTGAGATAATCATCACATCAGATACAGATTTTGCTATGTGTGCCATATCATCTTCAACCTGAATCAAGAAGCAGTTGGCAAGTGCTGGGTTATTTGTACCGGCGCCCACGTTTGTAGAGCCGCCCGCAATATATTCATGTCGAGATAATTTGTTATAAAACTTCTTTGCCATCTCTGTTGGGTTTTCTTCATTATAAGAAAGGCCCATCGCCACACGCATAAAGAAGTATTGTGGTGTTTCCCCTATCGAACCGTCTCGGTTTTTTAATGAATATCTGTCTGATAGTGTTGAGAGTCCTGCGTAGACAAAAATATTGTCTCGATCGATATCAAGTGTATCTGCAAGTACATTGAGATCAAATTTATCCCTCATACGGGGATCGAGGAGTCCTTCTTCCACCCACTGCTCAACATGAGGAGCAAATCTATCCCTATGTTTCTGTCTTAAATCAAGATTGCTATCTAGATCGTAATCACCAATTACCTTTCTATATATAGTCTTTAACAACAATCGTGTTGCTACTTTATCGTATTCAATATCATGGCTAATATTCTGAACCGCAGCATCAATCGTGGCACGGTCCATTTCTTCAGTCGTCATCCCATCATAGAGGGTAAGTTGTGTCTCAGACGCAATTTGCGTCACCATAGACACAGGATCTGTAAGTCCTCTACAGGCGCGCTCGATTGAGCGATTAATTCTGTCAGCGTTGAAAGGTTCGCGAGTACCATCTCGCTTGGTAATGGTGATATTCATAGGCGAAGCACCGGATTATGTTTATTTTTCTTTTTCAAGAAAAATAAATACTATTAAAGGACTTATATTTTAGCTCTGAATGGAACATCGTTTCTTGTGGATTACACAGCAGGAAACGTGAGGCGGAAAATGCAAACACGACACATAGAATAAACCCTTATTGAGCGATTTTTACTGTGAACTTTTTATGAAGTTTACGGTATCCCCAATATTCATAAATGAGGAAACACCCTCAGCGACTTCTAATACGTACATAACAGGTTCCGGAGAGACAAAACTTTGCGGATATGTCTCTGGTGATACATGTCTGTGAATTCCAACAATCTTTCGATTCTTATCAATCCACACAATATCTATGGAAAAGCGCATGTCCTTCATCCAAAAAGATCTTGGAGCCGACTCTTCGAATATAAAAAGCATCCCTGTACGTTCAGACAACGACTCTTTGCCGGATAACCCTTTAATTCTCTCTGCGTCAGTATCAGCAACGTCAACTTGAAATGTAGTATTGCGAATTTCTACAGCTGAAATATCACTCACGTCTATTTCTTTTTCACACGAAGGGCAAGGTCTTGCTATAAACAAAGCAAGTATCACGACGATACCTGCTCCAATCAACAACAGTATTTTAGCTATGCGTATCATTAGCGCTTTTTAGGCACATGCTTCAAAAGCATGATGACACCGATCACAATCAAAATAATCGGCCAAAGAGTGTTTGATGTCAGTTCAGGAAACCACCCCACTTCTCCACCGAGCCAATAAACTCCAAAAAATATAAGTACAAGAGATATGAGCATAATAATTATTTAGAAATACTAATGATGTATTTTTAGTATAGCGGATTGAGAAAAAAGTGATGTGGACAAGAAAACACAAGTGGTTAGGTGTCAGAGTGTTAGGTACTAGTACAATGCCGCGCCTATGGCGCGGCATTGAAAATACGTACAGCTTCAAGCGAGAAGCTAAAAGTATCTAGTGACCTTCTGCCTCCTCTGCTTCCGCTTTAGTAGCATGAATCGTTCCTTCCGGATGCTCTGCGGGAGAATAGATACTGTAAAGCTTCATGTCTTCTCCTCCTGTATTTACAACATTGTGCTCTGTTCCTGCAGGAATCACAATTGCGAAATCGTCTTCAACCTCATATTCTTGGCCACCCAAAATAGCCTTCCCTTTCCCTTGTTCAATACGAAGAAATTGATCCCCCTCGTGCACTTCCATGCCAATATCCTCTCCCGGCTTTAGACTCATTACAGTCAATTGACTCTGTCGTTTTGGCCCAGTGTGAAGCACCTTACGAAAATTAGTGTTTTCCTTTGTTGCGTCTTCAATATTTGTTACTAAAGGTTCCATGATTCAAAAAAATAGTTAGCTACCAATATGTTCATTATAACATAGAGCGTTTTGAATCATCTTTTGCGGAGAGGGAGGGACTACGAACCACTGGGAAACCCTCGGTTTTCCCAAACCTTCCTCCACGGGAAACTCCCGTTTCCAGACCCCTTCCCGTTCGAATCCCAAAGGGTTCCGCTTTCGTAAACTCAAGCGGAGAGGGGGAGATTCGAACTCCCGGTACGGTTGCCCGTACGCCACGTTTCCAGCGTGGTACATTCGACCACTCTGTCACCTCTCCCTAAATCCGCCCAAGGACAGATCGGGCGAACAATTTGTTATAACAAATTGTTTTAGCCAAGAACAACCAAATTCTATGTATTTTTTAACTAAACAACCCAGCAACTACTTGGAGTAACGCCTTTACTTGAGCAATCAACCTATTGATTACACTCTGATCTGTTTCTCCTGTTGCCACCTGTTCTGTCGTTGTCTCAAAGGTAAACGAAATATTTTTGAGGGCTCCTACTTCCCCGTCACGCATTGCCACAAACGTAAAGAGGAGTCCCTCCTGAGTAGAATGGTTTTCTACAGACAATTCCAGCTTTCCGCTATCAGAATTTGTATCAAGCTCAATTGTTTGATTGCAATTGTATCGATCACCTCGTGGAGTTATCAAAACCAAATCATTAGAGTCACAACCAACGGTGAGAGAAATATTAGCTTTTTCGAGCGTCTTCCATTCAGTTGTTACCCGCGCCTTGGTTGGATCATTTTGACGAACAGAAATTTGAGAAAACAATGGTGTAGGTGATGTTTGTTTCATATCCAGCACTTGTTCAGCGACTGTTTCTGTCTCACCATCCATCTCTCTCACCAGTGTATATGTCACTTTTGTATCTGATTCTACATCGTATGGCATTATTTTTAGACGGCCACCTTCTCCTGGATTTGGAATTGCGTATGATTCACCACATGATACAACTGCTCCTGTTTCTTCTAGGAAAAATTTTGCATCTGCATTACATGAAATATTAAGATTGAGTTGTGATCCTTCTGGAATAGAATACCCAAAAACAACAGCTCCTTCCGTCGTTGTCTCTGTTTTAACAGCAGAACCAATGTTGAGATTGCCTTGCGCGCTCGATACAGCTGGCGCAAGCAGAAGCGAGAATCCAAGTGTGATATACAAAAGATACTTCATAACAATTTAAATTAACCTAGTCTGCTTATTCTAACATGAGATAATAAGCATGACACTCAGGTATACCAAGGTT
>Ga0066639_10001976_pt1 | contig 18049 bp, 14 predicted proteins | sample CryGeyCG2114_010_2_FD_59504 | JGI IMG/M metagenome (GOLD analysis project Ga0066639, IMG submission 59504) | Groundwater microbial communities from aquifer - Crystal Geyser CG10_big_fil_rev_8/21/14_0.10 | ecosystem: Environmental > Aquatic > Deep subsurface > Groundwater | place: USA: Utah...
TAAGGCAGATAATAGAGCTGTGTTTTTATTTTTGAAAAGCTCGTTAGCTAAACTATACGCAACAAACACTAACAATATCCCCGACAACATGGAAGGCAATCTGACTGAAATTGTGTTTAGTCCAAAAAATTCTTCAGAAACTGCAGTGAGATAAATATATACCGGCAATTTATAATCTCCATAAGCTCGAAAAATTATTGGAAGAGGCTGCCCCCACTCATCAGTACCGGATTTTAAAATCGAATATGCGTTATAACCATGGCTTACTTCATCCCAATTTAATGATGGCGGAACATTGTTAATTTGAAAAAACCTTAAAAAAATGGCTATTAATATAACCACAATAAATAATTTATTATTCAAAAGATTTTTCATTTGAAGTTTAAAGAGGCAAAAGCTTCATTAATAGGATCAACAATCCAAATCGCTTCACGTCCATCCGGATAAAATATCTTTTTAATAACGTTCACGTTCTCAGGAAATTCTTCAGGTTTACCGATAATTAAAGTGTTGTTCGAGTCCTGCAAAGCCGACCAGTCTATCGAGATAAATTTATATTTATCTAATTCATACCTCGGCAACTGGTCTACCCATACAACATCTGATCCAGCCAAATCCCAATTTTTTGATGAATTTTGATAAACGGTTGGATTAATCTTTTTGCCGTAAAAGGCAAAATAAATATGAGGCTCTGACAATTTCTTTGAAATTAAGATGTTTGAATAATTACCTTCAACACTAGAAACATAATCAACTGTTTCTTCCATTCCGTAAAGCATCGATGGAGATTCTAATGCTGGTTGGTGGAATGTATATTTCTCCAAATACCAGATAAAACAAATTAATGACAGTGAAACAAATACTACTACTAATTTCGTGTATTTTAATTTGAAATCTTTACTAATTAAATCAAACAAATAAATCCCCCCAAGTGCTGATGCAATTTGAATAGCCGGCATCATTATGGCAGCTCTATTGGCGGCATGTCCCAGGCCAGTCGATAATGCAGCAGGAATCGGAGCCAACAATAGCCATACAATTAACCAATTAACATTTTTAAAACTTTTTTTAATAAATACGTAAGCGAAAGATAAAACAAATATATACTCAAAAAAATACAAAACCCCAACTCCAGGCACCATGCCATACGTCCCTTCTTTTGGACCATCTAGAAGCAAAAACTGTGGAGAAAAGTATGAAACGTACTGACTCAAAAAAATATTAAACAAATACAAAAACTTGTTATTAAATATTTTTGCGATAAGCAGCGGCTCTCCAGAATTTATTAGCTTTACACGATCGATAAATACATTATCAGCGTTTAAAAAAATCCCAGAGCTTAGTAGTCGGCTTCCAGTCCCAAGCGACCAAGAATATAAAAACAAACCGCCTAAAACCAAAATTACTAAGACAGAAATAGAAGTGTATAAATTGATTGTTATTTTCTTTCTATTTTGTAGAAGCAAAAAAAGAAGTAGCAATGGAACAATATATCTAGCAGAATGGTACGAAAACATATTCAATCCAAAAACAAAAAAGGAGAAAGGCAAATATTTATTGTTTTTCACGCCTTTATAAAATAATAAAATTGCCAAAGGCATCAAAAATGTTGTCAAATTGGCTTCGAAAGCACCCCTACTCAATGGAATGTGCCAAGGACTAATTGCAAGCAAAAATGCAGACAATAAGGCAGCCTTCTCGTCTTTAAACAACTCTTTAACCAAATAATAGGTAACAACTACCGCCAAAAAACCAGTTAGGGCATTTGGAAGCCTAACTGCAAACTCATTCAACCCAAAAATAGAAACAGAAGGCACGGCTAAATATCCATAAAGGGGAAGTTTGTAATCTCCAAATGATTTAAATACTAACGGCCAAGAGTTACCCCATTGATCCTTTCCGGTTTCTAAAAGTGAATAAGCATCGTACCCAAACGAGGCTTCGTCGGGCGTAAATCCAGATGGTAATTCAGCAAGGCCAATTACTCTAACCACAAAAGCCAGTGAGAATATTAAAATCAAGATTTTAGACTTCATCTGTAGCTAAATTATAGCTTACCAAGACATAAAAATCTAAAATGCATAAAAAATACCGAAGATGCATTTTTTCACACCTTCGGTATAAAATTCTTACAATTCGTCCTTCTGATACTCATCCTGTGCTTGATACATAACTGCGTTATATTGAGCTATGGATAGGTTCCCATACTTTATTATCGAGGCCAACTCATGGGCTCTTTCAGCAATACATTGAAAGATCTCCATATCCCCAACCTCACAATAAATATTGATTATTGTTGCAACAGTAGGTTGTTTCACGCGGTCTGTGGTTTCGCCAAAGATTTTAATTGATGCGAAAATCTCACAGAGATCATAAACATCGTCCGGATCAATTCCCGCATCTACCATTCTACGAACGGTTTCAGTCGAAACACCGGTGTCTATGGCAATTTGATACACCTCAACGCCTTTGTACTGTCTGGTATCAGGTTCTCGTTGAGGTGGTAAAACTAAAGTCCGTGTAGGCTCAACTTGACCATTGTCGATGGTCGACTTTACTTCCTCAGACCGCATAATAAAAAGGTCAATACCCTTGTCTTCAAGTTGTTCCCGAATGTCTGCCAATTGATCGGGTGTCAATTCCAGAATGACTAGAATTTTATCTGACATTTTAAAGTCCCTCCTCTACTTTATTTAGAAGATAGCTGTATTATACTATTTATCAACTCAAATTTCTAATTATAGGATGTTTTTGAAGAACTTTTTGTAAATCAATATAAAAATTCCCAAATTAACAACCCCAAACACTCTTGGCATCAATCTATCCCCAAAAGATAGAAACTGTTTTACTACACTTATTTCTGGATACCACCAGAAATTATATAAATTCAATAAATTAACTATCGATATTAACCAATAAATCGGAATTAAAGTTAGATTCAATGCTGCAATTATTGTGAGATATGGAAACAGTGGGTAGAGATATCGCTCATGCATATTGGTCAGAAACATCCAAGAAATAAAAGCTGTCAATGCAATTACAAAATAAGTCTTTTTCTCATTTTCTTTTTTCCACAAAGAATAAAAAATTGGAAAAAACAAAAAACCAAACAAAATATATCCCCAAAATTGATAAGTTAAACCCAGTAACGGCAAAGAATGTGGTCGTTCATGGATCCCAGTCAATGTGGCCCACAAATTAAATGCATTAGCAGTTATAACTTGTAATTGCTCTGTTAGCACTTTCTCTTGATAAAGATAAACCAAAAAACTTATGGGGTCTTTACCTGATCCGACTGAAAATGGCAGAGTGATTAGTAGAATTATTCCAAAAACAACTATCGAATATTTTAAAATGTCAATTACTTTATATTTCTTAAATAAAATCAATAAAAATATTGGCGCAAAAACCGCGAGTGATACTTTAATATAAAGTGAAATTGCAAAACTCAAAATTGAAAAAAATAATTTCTTTTTATAAACAAAATAAAAAGCTAATAAAACAAAAAAATTAACAATCGAATCCGTTTGACCCCAAATGGCTGAGTTGTACCATATAACAGGATTTAATAAAAATAATAGTGCACCATATTGTCCAGTTTTTGTATCTTTAATTCTCTTTAATATTTTATAAATTAATAATGCAATTCCACCATCCGCGATGATTGCAGGAAGTTGCAACAATGATGGATACAAATTATGCTCGATGCCGTACATAAGATTAGAAGGGAAAAGTGGAATACTAGTATTTAAAAACCAGAAAAATGAATATAAGGCTTCATACAATTTTCTAACAAATGCATAAATTAGAATTGATCCTGGGGGCTGATTCGGCCAAGTATAGCTCCAAACATTTGATTCTGGAGCATAAAATTTTGAGGGACCATATTCAAAAAATCTAATTCCCCAATCTACATGATTTCTGACATCAGGATGATAAATCAAAAACGCAAACACAAACCTTATTAAAAACAACAAAAACACTGCCAAGAAGAATTTACTGTTTAGAATTTTCTTCATTTGAAATACCAGTTATTAAATAGAAAGCAGGTTCACCTGATGGATATGCTATGCTTTTCAGCACTTTTATATCATTTGGAGTTCGCTCGGGTTCAGCTATCAGATTGACATTCACCTCTTTTGCAGAAGCTAAGTATAAAGTTTTGTCATCCAGCACTTTCCCCCAGTCATACAATCCACCTTCAGGAGTTCCAAAATAAAATTTACCTGTGTGAGATATTTTCCCGAATCCATCTAAAACAATGTCATTTCCAATTGGATATTCAGTGTGCCATATGTCAGGAGGGTATTCATATTGAGCAGCAAAGAAAATCCAAGGGGGCTCATCCGCAGAAGTTATAACTACTTTTTGATACTGTTGATCTATCACTTTAATAGATTGAACTGCCTCTCTCCATCCGTAATGCCACCAGCGTTCAGAATACCACGGATTATGAGCCCAAAATAGATGTTGATAAATAACGAAATTGATTGCAAACAATCCTAAATAACCCCATAAATATATATTGTTTTTTGAAAGTCTATTAAATCCAAAAGCCATCAGGACAACAAATACAGGCAGCAACAAAATCAATCTTGTGGCATGATTTCCTCCATCTCGTGTTAAAGCAGCAGGTATTGGACCAAGCAAGAGCATTCCAATCAATAACCACCTAAATTTTTTATCTTCCTTTCCAAGTAATAAATATGCAAATCCAATTAGTAAAATAAGTGCCTCCACCTTATAGAATTCTCCCATTCCTTGAATTGAATGACGAAGATTTGGATCTCCATTGTTAAACAAGAAGTCTGCAGAGAAAGGCTGGAAATAATTATTTAGTATTTTCGCCCCCCAAAGCTCAAATTTATTATGAAATATTCGATCAATTATTGTTGGGCTCAATCCACTTCCGGTCTCTCCTCTGACGTGTGCGTCGTTCTCCCTTGCAACACCAATTGTAGTTTCTGTTGTTGGATCGGAAAAAACACTAACATAGCCAAATCTCTGTGCACCTCCTCCAAAAAAAATATTAAAAACCAATGGCCCACCAAGCAACAATCCTGCGATTACTGTTCTAATTAAATATTTTTTGTCGTACTTGATTATTTTTTTGAAGTAAAGAACAAATAGCAGTAGCAAAAAAAACGGAGTATAAATCTTTGCAGTACTATAATCCCAAGGCATTAACAAAAATGAAGCGACTGAAAGCCACAAAAACTTACCATTATCCAGACTCTTATAAAACAAATACAGTCCCATTAGTAAAAAGAAAAGCATCTGGGTAACTTCAAAAGCAGCGCGGCTATACTGAATATGCCAAGGAGAAAATGCCAAAATTGCTGTAGATATTAATGCGAGTTTCTCATTCTTGGTCGCTTCATTCACGAAAAGGTATAATGCGTAAACACCTAATAATCCAAATATAGCAGCGGGCAGTCGCACACTAAGCGGTGAAATTCCAAACAAAGCAACAGTCGGGACTGCTGAGTACAAATACAAAGGAGTCCTCCACTCAGCAAGTGATTGAAAATGAAGCGGCCATGCATTTCCCGAATAATCTTTACCAGTTTTCAAAATTGAATATGCATGGTAACCAACATCCAACTCGTCACCAAACATTGAAACTGGGACAGATTCCAATTTATATAAACGCAAAAAAGCAGCAACAACCAAAATGGCAATTAAAATATATTTTTTGTTCTTAAACATTTATGTAACAAAGAACCAGTTGTCGTAATTGTAGAAAATTATCATCTTTACCGAAAGTACCAACAAAAAAACAAACATTGCTATTAACATTGCTTTTCGCACGAACACGGCTCGTTTGTCAAAATAATTAGAAACAAAAAATAATCCAAAATATGAAAATATGAAAAACCGAAACACACCAACGTAGTTTTGAAATCCGAAAACTCCGATCAATTTATGGACTATCGTCCCAAATGGCAGTAAAAACAATGCCAGTGCGACAAAATAATTTTGTTGATCGTAAAGTTTAACCATTAATTTTGCCAAAAGAATCGCCAAGAAAGGAAAAAATGGAAACCTATACCAACCATAGCTTTCACTACCAAAAAAGAGAAATATCACAAAATATGAAAACAATGCAGTGATAATCAATGTTGTCCCTTTATTCTTTTTCCACTCTGAAAAACCAATCATAAACGCCGAAATCCAAGAAAGTGTAACCCAGCCATCTGTAAAAAACTTGTTTGCAGTAATTTTCGAATGGACTACAGCTGAGAAAAATACTTCTGAGCTTGCTCCGTAAAATAAATTTGATTGTGTCAAAAATACTTGCTTAAAAGTTTGCCAATCAACTATCCAACCATAAATTGCAAAAACAACTAGTCCAGAAATTCCAATTAAAAAACTAGTTATTAAATTTTTAATTTTAACTTTTTTGTCTGAATTCAAAAATAGAATTGTCAAAATGCTTACCAAAACAACTACGCCTGACATTTTCATGAGAAGTGCAATTGCTGCAAGAACAGATGCAAAATATACATACTTAATTTTTCTAGATTTCAAATAGTAATCCATCAAAATTAGAGCCAATAAAAACACTGGAATAATTGCGTTTTCAGACAATGCAAGTCTCGATGAAATTACAAACGTGGGAATAATTGAATACAAAAGCGTTGATATTAATGCAACTTTTTTATCATAAAGTCGATACGCCAACCAAAAGAGCAATAATGTAGTTAACACTGCGACCCTTAACATTGGACGCCGAATAATTGCAGTGCCTGCCGCAATTGGTTCACGAACACCTTTAAGATACGAAAACCCACCAATTAAAAGTGAAAAAAGCGGAGGTTTATCAAACCAAGGTTTTACCATCCTAAATGCAGGGCGCACAGGATCCTTGTCATATATCGCGTCAACATTTATTTTTTCATCCCAGACTTCAGGATACCCCTCGTCAACATATGACCAACTAGTAGAAAATCCATCTTGAATCATGCTCAACCCTGCCCATGCGAATGCATATTCATCTGCAGTTTCCCCAGGATGCGGCACTGTGTCATAGGAATAACTCCTCAAATAATTTCCTAAAAACAAAATCACAATTAAACAAGCTGCAATTAATAAGTTTTTAGTTGTTGTAAAAGATGTAAAAGCTTTCATTTCCATTTGGCTCTCTAATTGTCTCAATTTTCTCAAACTGTCCAATTTTATCATTTCTCGTTTTAACCTCCCCAGCAATTAGAACCACCAAGCTCTTTTCAGGCAGAGTTGACAAATCCTGTTTGTTGTAATCAAAAAATTCCCAAGGTTGCAAGACATCTTTGTCTAATTTCTTTTGGTAAAACAAATAATACGTATCGACAAATCTAATATTGCTGTCAAGATAAATTCTGTGCACATCACGTACTTGAGCGCTTTTAATCGCAGATTCAAGAGCACCTCCTATGTCATCGTTAAACCAACGATAGCTCCTTACCCGATATTCACCAAAGTAATCATACAAGAATTGTCCAAACTGAAACACTGAAATGGCCATCAACAAAATAAACAAAGTTCTCAAAGCCTTTTCCTTTGACTCAAGCATAAATTTAATCCCATATATTGAAAGCAAAATCGCAAAAGGAATTACGATTAGTCCTCGAGAAATCCTTTGAGGGTCATTAACGATCGATGGGGCAATTGGGTAGGTCAAGAATCCAAATAGTATTAGTTTCCAAAATTTATTTTTCTCCTTAATTATTTTTATCAACCCAAAAACCAAAAAGAAAACTATCGGAAATAAAAATGCACCAACCATTTGTGTTGAGTGAATTAAAGACCTATCCCCTTCGATAAAAAGAATTTTCGGACTTAAATAAGTCACATAATTAGATATAAATATGTTTAATCTACTTGGGTTGAATACTCCCAAAATACCTCTAGAAGCATTTACAGAACTATCTAAACTAGACACATAGCTAACTTGATTTAATAAAGTATCTGGATATCTCATCAACCAGGGGACAAATAAGATAATTGGAACGAAAAATCCAAGCGAAAAAATAAAAATTGAAATTGTTCTTTTTGTCTTGTTCATAAAAAACAAAGAAGCTAAGAAATACAAAGGCATATAGATTTTGGCTGCGTGATAACTATGAATACCTATACCCAAAAACAAACCCGACCAAAACAAATACATAAGTTTTTTAGAATTCAAATATCTTTTGAAAAATAGTAACCACAACAAAACAAAAGGTATCGGAAAAATGTTGTCTAGAAGCACTCTCGAGTTGATGAAAAGGGCCGGCGTAGTAAGAAAAAATACCAATGCCAAATATGAGTATTTTTTACCTAGAATAACTCTCGTAAGTCGAACCAAAAAGATTCCACTAAAGATTGCTACTATTACACCAGACAATCTTATTGTGCTTTCTGCAATTGGAAGAAAAGTAAGTACAATCGAAGTTAAATAAACAATTATTGGCGTAGCCCAAAAGCTGTTTAAATGCCAAAAATAAAAAGGTAAAACCCTCCCGCTTTCATCGCGAAGCGTTTTTGCAATAGAATACGCATTGAGAGAAAAAGCTAGTTCATCCTGATTCAAGTGCACCGGCACGAAGTCTAGTCTGTAGCTGTAAACAATAAACGCTAAAACAAGAATTATTAGCGGTGTAATTTTTGACCTGTCCATATTATTAAATTCAATAAATAATGCCTGAGTAAACCATGATAAATTTTACTAGCTTTAACGAGTCTATTAAATTGAATTTTGTTTGCTTGCCCACTTGCACCATGACGATGAATAATTACTGACTCAGGCAGGTAATAGACATCCAATCCTTTTTGTCTAACTTTCCGACAATAATCAAGGTCTTCAAAATACATAAAATATTTTTCGTTAAGCTTTCCAACTTTTTTTAAAGCCCTATCAGTTATAAAAATTGCTGCGCCAACTACAGAGTTTACTTTTACGGGTTGAGTTTCAGACGGGGCGTATTTCTCAAATGTTTTTTTCTGCCCCAACCAATAAGCTCTAAACGCGTTTAGCAAACTTTGTTTCGGGAAAACTGAAGATTGTATAGATTTGTCGGGGTTTAGCAATTTTGCTCCGACAACTCCAGCACCAACCGTATTGACTGCAAACTTATATAATTTTTGAATTGCATCTTTTGTCACTACTGCGTCTGAATTTAAAAGGAAAATATTTTTACCATGAGATTTCTCAATTCCAATGTTATTGGCTTTTGCAAAACCCAAATTATCTTCATTGGATATAAAAATAATATTTTTTAACTTCTTTAGAGACTCAGCACTTCCATCATGAGAATTGTTGTCAACCACAATAATTTCATATCTTATTTTTGGGGGATTTCTTTTTATCGATTTAATACATTGAAGTGTCAAATTCTTAGTGTTATAACTTACTATTATTATGGATAGAGCAATTTTTTTCATTATAACTATTTGATAGATAATATTGATTCGTCAGATATTTTCCCTTCCTTTTTTTCGACTCTTCGTCGTCTAATGCAAAGTTGAATTTTAGGAATTGTTCTTAGTAGCACCATTACGTATCCCGGGTGACGTACGACTCTTTTAAATAAGGCGCGTCGGTGCTTTCTAAACAAATTTTTACTAGTAATGTTTTTCCAAATAAAAAATAATTGATTTCTTTCTTTGACGCTATTTAAATATCTTTTTCTAAAACTGCTTGTATTAATTGTGGATTCATGTTTATGCTCAACTTTAGCGGTTGGTTCCCATAAAATTTTATACCCTCTTTTTTGCGCACGATAAGAAAGATCGACATCCTCCCAATAAAACGGACCAAACAACTCTTCATCGAAGCCTTTAAGTTTTATCCAAACAGATCGTCTGAAAATCGCACTTCCTCCACTTGCCCAAAGAGACTCATGTGTTTCTTCTACTTCGCGACCTGGCTTGTGTACTGAAAAACCATCTTCCATATCGCCAACCGAGTAACCCCATCCATCTTCATGAAAACTTACAGCAAAGATTTTTTTATCTTCAAATAGCTTGTAAACATTTTTTAAAAAGTTGTTGCTTGGTACTACATCGGTATTAAGCAAAACTACAAACTTTGATTTTGATGACCGCACACCTGTATTAACTGCTGCAGCAAAACCACGGTTTTTCGTATGTTTTACAAGTTTGATTCCTTTATTGTGAAGTTTGCTTAAATATTCAACAGAACCATCAGTTGAACCATCATCTACAACAATTACCTCATAAATCCGATTTGATTTATTTGTGGTAGTTTTTAGAACAAGAGGAAGATTTTTTTTAAGAAGAGACAGCCCATTCCAATTTGGAATAATTATTGAAGCCACGGGGATCTTTGTCATTTTTGTTTTCTCGCACGAACAACATTCAGCATGCCGAGCCAAAAGTATTTATCAACTTCAATTTTAAAACCAGCATTTTTAATGTTTTTACTTAAAGTATTGCCGCTATTAAACGATTGCACATGACAATCATCCCATATCTTAGCCCACCAAAACTTTGTTACAAACCACCAAATAATTTTAAATAACCCGTTGTCACTGGGAACTAAGGCAATCAAATATCCATCTTTTCTAAGCACTCTATTTATTTCACTTAACACTTTTTTAGGGTCACTCACATGTTCCATTACCTCGAGAATAAAAACAGCGTCGAACGATTTATCTTTAAATTTTAGATCGTGAGCATTACCTAATTTAAACTTCATTTTCTTATTTTTCTTCCAATGTTTTTGGGCCCACATAACGGAATCTTTTAATACGTCTATCCCAACGATCTCAGAAGGATGTGCTGTGTCAAAAATTACCTTTGTAAACATTCCATCTGCGCAACCAATATCCAGTATTTTTCCTTCTACTGGTTCAATTTGCCTTTCCACCTCTTTAAAACGACTAACATGCCACCATTTTTGAAGAAGATTCCTTTTCATAGAAGCATAATACCAGTCGGGTGGAACGTTCTCGTGTAATTTTGCCGCTGACTTTAAAGTTTTATTCATATTTTATTTCTAACCTGAAGCCTTAGTTCACCATAATCTTTTTCATTATTCAACTGTGAAATGGCATTTTCCTGATCAAGAATTTCATCTAAATACTTAGGAGGAATCCCCCCCATTGGTTCTAAAATTGTAAAATGATTATCGAGCAATCCGGTTTCACATTTAGGCAAAGCAGTCACTACTAATTCACCAACCTGATCGCGACCACTATAGCACGGAGTATAATCATAATTTTCATTACCATGCCAATTGTATAAATATGCCCAAACAATATTTATCCACAACGGACTTGTTAGACTGTTTGTACTAAACTCTTTACCATCGGCAATTCTATAAGTGTCATCTATCAAGCTTAATTGTTTAGCCAGCAACATGTCCGGCTGAATTGCGAATAAAGTCGATCCTTTTTTGTTTTGTGTCATAATAGTCGAGATGTTTCCGTAAACTAAAATTAGAAGCACAATAATTGCGATGAATTTATTTTTACTTTGCCATAACTCCCAAATGAAAATTCCCAACAGAATAGAGACAGCAGGACCTATACCTACCATCAAAAACGGAGTTGAACTTCCTCCAACCGTCACAACAGTAATGTGTGCAAAAAGCCAAGTTGCCAAAAAGGCTCCCCACTTTTTGGATTTATAAATTCCAAACAGTGCCAACACAATCACAAAAACACCACCATAGCCAATGTTCCCCGGATAACTATTAAATGCAAAAATTCGCCCGATTTGATTAAGATATAAAACAAGATAATCACCGACCGAATCTGCATAAGCCAGGGGTCCGCTATTTGCTCCTGTAATACTTAGTAAGCCATTCACAGTTTCATTCAAACCAAATTTTAACTGCGCCAAAATCATCGTAGAAACAGTTGCTAGCAATATCGCGATGAATTTATAAATATCCGAATTTTTTATGTCTTTTTTGGATGAAAAAATCCAAATCGCAACCGGTACTATGTGATAAAGCAAAAATACTTCCGATTGAATAGAGAACCCGAGTCCGATAGCTGTCAGTGGCATTCCCCACTTCTTTCCTTCTTTTACCCAAGCCCATAGCCCAAGATATAAAAGTGGAACGGTGAAAATTGCAATTGTTGGATTTGAAAGCCAAGTTGCGTATTGTACCGCTTCAAATGAAATTGCATAAAAAAACGCAGCTAAAATTGCAGGCAATCTCTTTTTCGTCATCAAAAAAGTCAAATAATATACAACAAACATTGACAACGAATTGACTAGCGCGATCCAATAAGCGGCACTGATTGGGTTTTTACCAAACAAGTATCCAATTGCCAAAACATAATAATATAGAACTCCATGAAACAAACCCGGAGTCGAAGAAGGTGGACCAAAGATCTTTAAATCCCCATTAATTATTTTTTGAGAGATTACTGAGTCGCGTGCTTGATCATAACCAAAAGTTAAAATATTGCTATGCAAAAACATCACCCGCAACAAATACCCAAATGCGAAAATAAACAATAAAATGTAGATATCTTTTTTTCTCATTGCAATATTATACCTAAAAAAACCACTAAAATAACTGACAACAGAGAAACTAAAACACCATTACTAAAACTTTGTGGATAATATTTAAAACTTACTACGTGTTCACCACTTGGCACATAAACAGCTCTAAATGCATAATCTGCTTCATAAATTTCTGTTTCAGTTTTATCGACATAGGCCTTCCATCCCGGGTAATACGAATCAGAAACAAAAAGAAAGCCAGGCTTATCCGTAACTACAGTGATTTTGTCACGATCGTAATTAATCTCTGATTTTCCTGTTTTTTCTTTTTCAAAATCTACCTCTTTATTCAATATTATCTTTTGATCAAAGGGGAAATTTTTGCTTAACATTTTCTTTAAAATATCGTTTTCATTATTCAGAACATCCCAGTCATAAACCATGAATGCTCTTGGTAAAACATCTTTATTCTCTAGAACAATAGTATTTTTATCCTCATAAATTTTTTCAAATTTTTTTTGATCATATTCATAATCAGACTTAGCCAAAATATACTTAGTATTTAAAAGGTCAAACATTGGAGAAGAAAAATTACTGACTATTGCGTACCTGTCCTGTGGATTTGAACCAGCATCGCCGCTATTTAGAACAGAAATGTACTTCGCAATTTTAGTGGGATACATTGCGTCATACCCACCTGGAAACTCCAATCCATAAGGCATGCCCAAGTTAACAGGCATAACATTATCTCCAACATTTGTCACTCTAAACGGCTTTTTTTGATCATTCAAAAATTCTATAGCAGGTACATCTGGGTAAATATATTCTTTAGAAGAAAATGGAATAAATTTCCAACCAAATAAAAATAATTCAGCTAACACTAAGAGTAATAAGCCGACAAATCGGATTTTTCTTAACCATTTTAATTTAAGAGTAAGAAATAACAAGACAAAAATTGCAAATGGTAAAACCAGACCTTTTAAAGCTACAAAATACTTGTCTTGAAAATTTGAAGAATAGAAAAAGTATGAAGTTACTATTCCAAACAACAAAATTGTTGACAGCGGAATTAACAATGCATATCGTAAGCTGTGTTTTTTTGAATTTTTACGCAACTCTTCGATCCCAAATGCGGACAACAAGGAAATTGAAAATGCAAAGAGTGAAAGAGATCTAAAGGAGATACCCGCCTTTGCACCAAACAATCCGCTTTTCCAAACTAGCAATCCAACCGGAGTGGGAAAGGCCAAGAGAAGCGAAAATAGTCCAACTAAGATCAAAAATTTTACTTCTATCTTTTTTCTTAAATTTATTAAAGTGAATAGTGCTAATACTAAACATGTCACTCCAATAAAACCGCCAGATGCTAAATAATTTTTTGAGCCCCAATAATTCATTGTAGTGTGATTACCAAAAAAATCAGGTGCGATGAAAGTTATTACTTCCTGCCATGTTAAAAATGCCCATTTTATAGGAATAAACTCGCCAGATCTTTGAGATAAATTTAGAAGTTCCAACCCTGGTAGTAACTGAACTGACGATATTGCAAAACCTAGCAATATAAAAAGAGATAGTTTAAATATTTTAACGAATATTTGTTTTTTCCATGTTTTGATCAATAACAACGAGCCAAGCGCAATGAAAGTATAAAAAACAATTTGTGGATATCCGGAAAAAATTTGTAATGCCAAAGAAATTGAGATTCCTAACCCATCCCTAGCTTTATTCTTTTCAAGCCAGCGATCAGCAAAAAGAACAACAAGAGGAATGAAAGCAGTAGTCAGTGTGTGACTATTCCACACTGACCAAAGTAGACTAAATCCAGAAAAAGCAAACACTAGACCTCCAAAGGTGGATGCAAATTTACTCAATTTCCAATGCCTTAGTAGTAAATAAGTAAAAACAAATCCCAATAGATGTTGCAAAATTACTTGCAGAGCCCAACCATTGTAATTATCAAAAAATAAATAAACCAAGTTTGTTGGCGAATATGACGCAGATTGAAAATTTGCCAACAACGGTGCACCAGTGAACAAATACGGGTTCCAAAGTGGTAATTGTCCACTTTTAATTAAATTAACAGCCAAGGTCCTCATTGGATAAATAAAAGAAATTGAATCAGAAGTTATTGGGTTATATGCTGCTACTCCCCAAAAATTATCTGACCAAGGATAATAAGTGCTTACTAATAGATCTGCAGGTATTGGAATTTGATTTTTTACAAAAAATTTCCAAAAAAAGATGACTATTAAAAGTATTGCCAACTCAAACGGCCAGAAGGATTTAAATGAGTTTAAGAAAGTTTTCCTCGAAATTTTCATGAGAGTATTTTTTGCTTGATTCTTGCATCTTACTTTTAAAGCTACGAAGAAGTTTTTCATCCTGAATTAGTTTAGATGTAATTTCTATCAAATCAGATTCATTAGTCCACAAAAAACCATTTTTGCCCGGTTTAATAATTTCTTTGTGTCCACCAGCTGCATAGACAATTGGCAGAGCACCTGCACTCATCGCTTCAACAACTGTAATTCCAAAGTGCTCAACTTTCATGGGTTCCAACATTTCATTTATTCCAAAACCAGAAGCAGACCAAAATATTTTTGCGACACCATATAAATCTCTGATTTCCTTAAAGCTTGGGCTTTCGACAATTTCTACTTTGTATCCTTTGGATAATTTCTTAAGTTTTTTTAAATACTTATCAGCTCCCACCTCAGCTCCCCCTGCTAAAATCAGCTTCCAATCTTTTATCCCGGATTTGACTAATTTTTTAAAGTTTTCAATCAACACATCTTGTCCTTTTGATTGCAGAAGTTGCGAAAACCGGCCAACATACAAAATTATATTCTGTTTTCTTTTTGGTTTGAATTTCTCTACATCAACCGGTGGATAAAGCACTACACTTTTTACTCCAAATTCTTCATCGATAACACTTTTAGTAAAATTCGAATTACAAATTATTTCCTTAATTCGCATTAGTTTTACTTTGTTGATCAAGCTCTTGCCATTTACATTTCTAAAAGGAACTTGAAAATGAAGAAAGTTTCTCCTAGATTTTAACGCTGGAATGCTTCCATCCGAAACCCAGAAACACAAATCATAACCATCTCCTCTATTAATATCTTCAACAAAGCTAATATGGTCAAAGCTTATACCAAATCTTTTTTCGAAATCCTTAGAATTAATAGCATTAACTTCTTTCTTGCTCTTTGCTTGTGTCTGCCAAATTTTCTTAGGATTTACGGTTTTACTACTCCATTCAATATCCACATCAAAACCATTTTCTGATAGCGCTCTAGCTATGCCAAGGATATAACGCTCTCCACCTCCCAACGTATCTAAATACTGACTGTAAATTGCTGCTTTCATTTCGTTTTTATTTGCATTTCCCAGAGCTTTGCGTAGCTAATAAATCGACTATAAACTTGATACATTGCGAAAATAATCCCTATTGAGCCGTCCAAAAAAGCCATTTTTCTAATCATCCTAAACCAAAATTCCCTAAACATTGCGGTACAAAATCTTGGAATATTCATCGGCGGATGATTGGCTTCAAACATCAACTTTGCTTCTATTTCCGACCACTTATTAGTTTTTTCAACCATTTGTGGAATTGTTTCTTTTTTCTTATGAATCATTGGATTTCCCAAATGTCCCATTTTGCCGTCAAAAACAGGTTCTTCATGAAGTTCCCCTTCCCATTTTTGCAATTTATTTTTCATAAAAAGCCGCTTTACATAGTCTGGGTACCAACCACCATGTTTTAGTTCTTTGCCCAAAACAAAATTTCTGCGTGGTATAGCATAAGCAACCACTTTGTCATCCTGGAGGCGATCGGCCGATAGGATCTCTTTGATCTCTTTCTTTAATTCTTCTGTACATCGCTCATCAGCATCTAAATAAAATATCCAATCATTTTTAGCTTTTTTTAAGCCATAATTTCTGGCTTCTGTATAGCTGCCATTTTTATACTCTAGAACTTTCGCTCCAAGTTTTCTGGCCAGATTAGCCGTTTTATCGGTTGAGTTATTATCTATCAATAGTATTTCGTCCGCCCAAGTAACTGACTTAATGCAATCAGAAATCATCTTCTCTTCATTTTTTGCAATTATGATTACACTTAGCTTTTCCATGATCCTTGATATAAATTACCTAAATAAAAATCAAGTATTCCCTTACTTTGCCACGGCCTACCTTTAAATAACAATTTAATGCTTTCTTTAATTAAAGCCAGCTTGGTTCTAAATCTTGCATATTTTAAACCAAACATCAACCTATTTCTGGTTGTATAGTAATCATTTAGCGAACTACCAATTCCAGAACTCCTTGAAACTTTATGCCAAACTACAGAACTTGGAACAAACAAAACTTTATACCCCTTCCTTTTCATTCGAACTGATAATTCTGAGTCCTCATAATAAAGAAAATATTTTTCATTAAATAAGCCAACCTTCTTTAAAGCGCTAATTCTCATCAGCACACAGGCTCCATTTGCAGAATCTGATTCTGTCATATCATTGAATTGTCCTTTGTCTACTTCATCCACACCTCTATTTGATCCATAAACATTATCCCAATCCATTTGCCCTCCTGCGTACCAAATCACTTTTCCCAATTCACTTTTTTTATAACGATTTTTATGAAACTCAAATCCTTTGTAAAAATATATTTTTGGAGACAATAAACCAGCTTTCTCATTTTTTTCAGCAGCTTTAATCAATTCAACAAGAAAATTTTTATCAACTACAATGTCGTTATTAAGCAAACAAATATAATCATAGTTTTCTTTGATCGCCTTTTTCATTCCAACATTATTTCCTTCTGCAAAACCCAAATTGCGCTTGTTTTTAATAATTTCCAAATTATTTTTAAGTTCTAACTTTTCAATTTGTTCTATTGAATTGTCACTAGAAGCGTTATCTACAACCAAAATCCGAAGATCAATATTTGTCTTGTTAATATTTTCAAGCGATTTCAAGCACTCGACAGTGTCTTCTCCACCATTCCAGTTTAAAATTATCAGAGATACTTTGATCATAATCTCATCGAAGCTTAAATTTTCTTTTTAATTTTTCAGTAAATCCTGCCCCTTCTTTAATTAGCGTATCTGCTTGCCAATAACTAAAGTCTGATTGAACGTCTCGCATTTTCTTAATAACTTTCTTTGTACCAACTTCTTTTACTTTAAATTTTTTGTGTTGCCAGATTTTTAGATATAAAACCAATTCCGAAAATGCTTGAAGCATCGCGAGAGCCAACCCATGAACACCATCCCTATATCCCTGACCCGCGAAGTATCTGCTCAAAAACTCTTCTGCTGGTTTTTCAATCAAGTCATACCAATGAAATTTATACTTTTCATCAATAAGATTTTTAGCCTGTACAGAAGTGTATCTATTTAACCGCTCAATATATTGCTCAATTGATTGATAATTATGGTGAAGGATTGCGTTCGTCTCAACTGGCTCAAAATCCAAACCCTTTCCAGTAGTCTCAGGAACTGAATGAATAATTTCACTCCACGACACCCTACCTTTCTTGAAAAGCCTAATATTGTAATCTGGCCACCAGCGAGAATGCTTAATCCATTTCCTAAAAACAATAT
>Ga0066639_10001978_pt1 | contig 18044 bp, 16 predicted proteins | sample CryGeyCG2114_010_2_FD_59504 | JGI IMG/M metagenome (GOLD analysis project Ga0066639, IMG submission 59504) | Groundwater microbial communities from aquifer - Crystal Geyser CG10_big_fil_rev_8/21/14_0.10 | ecosystem: Environmental > Aquatic > Deep subsurface > Groundwater | place: USA: Utah...
CCAAAAGGGTCATAAGAAATCTCAGTAAAAGTTTCTCCTTCTTTGACAAGAGTAGCTTTACTATGAACAGGATGATATTCGTAGTTTGTTTTAAGTCCTAAGTAATCAATTTTTTCAATTAATTCATCTGATGAATTATAAGCAAAATGAGTTTCATGGCTGTTTTCTTGTAGATGAACTAATCTACCTTTTGCATCATAATCTCTATTAATAGTTAATTTATTTGAAAAGGGAGTTTTTTGAATCAGTCTATTTCTTTCGTCATATTTGTAAGCTGCTTTTTGACCTAAGGGGTTTAGCTCTTCTATTAAGTTGTTTTTTGCATCATATTTTTTTTGGACGCTATAGGCAAAATTTCCATCTGAGCCGAAATGGTTTTCCTTAGAAATATTCCCGTACTGATCATAAAAATAGTCTGTTTTATGAATTAGGTTTCCATCCCAGTCTTTTTCTATTTTAAAGCGAGTTTGGTGTAAATGAGGCCCTTCTTGAAAAAGTTCATAACATGTGATCTTTTTTCCTTCTTCTTTTTCTTGGATAAGATTGTATGATTCATCGTAAATATAAATAGTTTTTCTTAATGGAACTTCATTAGAAAATATAGCTTTTGACAGTGGCAGATGAGTATCATGCAAATAAGTATATTCAACTTTCAGTCCATCATCTCTAATTTCAGAGGTCAATCGGTTCTTTGAAAAGGTTCGTTTGATAGAAAAGGATCCAAAGTCTCCTATATGTGTTTCTGAAATGGGATTGCCATATTTGTCGCACACATAATCTTTTGTTATGAGGATATCTCCATGACCATCTTTTGTTTCGATTTTTGCTATATGTTGTTTATGATCATAAGTGAACACCTTTTGATTGTAGAGTTTCCCATCTAACCAATTCTCAATAGCAGTTAGTAAAAGTGTTGAATTGAATCTGTAAACAGCTGTGGCGCCATTAGGGTAGGTGACAGTTGTAGATCCGCCTTTTTCCCCAGGGATAGGAGGATTATACGAAAAAGAGATAGATCCAGATGGAGTAGATAATGTTTGAACTTTGCAAAGCTTGTCTTTTTGTTCAATATAGGAAGTAGAAATAGGATATTTTTCAGAGTCATAATATATTAAAAGAGCCCGCTCATTATACCTAACATTATTACTATAGCTAGGCCTGGATGCTTTTGTCATGACAGGGAAGCGAAATGTAGTTGTTTCCCTACGTTTTTTCTTTTTGAATTTCCCTGTAACTTGACGAGCTTCATAGTTGAGTTTGACTTCTCTTCCATTAGGTCCTTTAAAGTGATGGTCTCCTACTTGCTTAAGAGATGCGTAAATATGCTTTCCACTGATATCTGTTGTAATAATGCGATGAAGTCCTTGATCGTTATATTGATAGCGAATTGACTTGGCATTAGGAAGGATTTCTTTATCCAGTCTATATAGACCGGAAAGAAGCTGTGTATAAATTCTCTTTATTCCGTTAGGCCAAATTATGTGGGCTTCGTTGCCTTTGAGAAAAAACTCAATATTTCGGATGTCTGCCAAGCTACTAGGCTCTTCACCTTTTAGATTTGTACATCCATAAGAAGAAGTTTTTAAAATGCCTTTATTTTTTGTGACATAAAACTCCAACACATATCCGCTAGGATCTACTACTTGAAAATAAGGGGAGTTTGAATTGTATCCGGCCCAAATATGTGGCAAAGTAATCCAACCCTTCGCATGGAGCTGCATTAAATCTGCCCCAAGAGCTAGTTTGTCTTTTCCATCGTTATCGTTATAACGACCCAAAACTTGTGGAGGTACATAGATTCTTTTAAATATGAGATCTTGAGCTGCTTTAATATTAAGATCTATTTCTGAAATTGATAGTTGCCCTGATAATACAGAAATGAAATTTCCTACAATTAGCTGTGTATTTAATGAGGCTATTTCTTCTGGAGAAGAAGGTGTAACATCATCAAATTTTCCTGCAAATAAATGAGAGCAAAGCCCTATTAGAAGAAAAAACCATTTCATAGAAACCTCAAAAAATGAGGGATGATCGTAGAAAAGTTAAATTTTTATTTAAAGTTAAAAAAATATTTTCTGCCGTAATATTGCCGAAGTAGCTGATTTCTTTAGATAGATTTTGATTAACTTCAACTGCCAATATTTTCTGGAAAAATTCTCTTTTTCTCTATACACTTTGACAAGCAAAGGTGATTAAAGGTCATCTTGAGTAATAGTTAGTAAGAGATTTTCAGGACTGAAAATCCTTGCGAAAGCCGGTTCGATTCCGGCTCTGGCCACTTTTTGCTTTATACGCTACTTTTATCAGAATTAAAAAAAATATTAAATAATTTAAGGAAATTAAATGATTACTAAAAGTGATATAGTAAAGATATGGAGTATTTCTTTAATAGACCTGGTTTTTCTTTTACTCGCTATAATATTTTATAAAACACCTATTTCAGCTTTATCAATCATTTTAATGCTTACGAAATTGGCATTTACTTATCTGGTCACCGTAAAGAATAAAAAATTTGCAGTATGGCTATGGGTCGCCTTATTATTGGTAACTAGTGTTATAGATTTAACTCGAATACCTTCTGAAGTAAGGCTAATTGTAACTTTATTGTTTGTTACATTTTTAACAATAATAATTAGGTGTTTTCTTCAATGGAGCGCAATACTTTGGAGAAGTGCAAATAGACAGATTTCTCAAAAATTATTGAATTTTTATATTTACTTTGAGAGTGTTTTACTAATGATTTCAACAGATATGGTTTTGAGTCTTTCATTGCCTGAAAAATATTATAAAGCTATGAGTGGGTTATTTATATTGGTTTTAATCCTGTTGTACAGAAAAATTAAGCGAAATTTTTCTACAGCCCTAAACGGTTATCAAAAACTTTCAATTAAGGTTGAACAATAAAATTCACATGCCGACGATTTTCTGAATTATTTTTTATAGATTAAAAAAACTTAGCGACTTTTTACGCTAGCTAAGAGTTTCACTATTACAAATTTACAATATAGAGCTCTTGAGTATATTTAACATCTTAGGGCTTTCTTTTATCTCACGTATATTAAAAAGTCACAAAGAACATTTAGCTCATCTTGAGGCAGACCCTACTGTTCCTCTTTGTTTTAATGGAGCTGCAGGTATTGCAAAAACAAATCCTAGAGTTCTCGATGGAGAATATCATATTGACTCTGATGGGTAATGTAAATGTCTTTGGATTATAAAATTCTTTGACTGATTAAAGTGAGAAATTTTTGCCGTTAATAAAGAATGCTTTTTCTTTCACTTCATGTAAGAAATGTTAATACGCTTTTCTTACAAGGTAGGATGATTTTATAGATAAATTAATGGTGGGAATAATTCATTAAAGTAAAAAGCTGTTAAGCAATACTCTAGCTTTTGTTGGATCCTTCAAATTATTTAATGATGTATCATGACTTATATCTATTTGCATAAGGATCAGGTGCAAGAACTTTGTTGAATAAATATTTTTGACAGATTTTCTTAGCAAATTCCCATAATGATAAGGACAAAGAAATCTATAAAATATAATAGGCGGTTTTTAGACAGCTTTTCTTTTAAGTAATCTTATGTTTGTTGAATTCCTGATAAACTTGGGGATATATAAAAAAAGAGTGGAAGAATATTCCACTCTTTTTAAAAAGCTAACATTTAAGACTAAACAAAGTTTTGTCAACAAACAGGAGTATTACTATTTACAGCTTTTTTAAAAGTGTTACCTAAGAAAATCGCTATGACAAGCCATAAAGCAAGTAGAGGAAAGCACATTACCCCACTGACTATTAGATAGTATGATCTACCAGCCATTGCTCCAAAAGCGCTTTGTAAAGGTCTTAATGACATGTTAAATACAGATCCAACTTGTTTTGAAGCTCTAGATCCAAATGTCTCGATCCAAGCTTGAGCTTTGAATTTAACATCGGCTGTAGTTGGGATGTAGAGCTGTTTTAAAGCAGGGCCGTTTAAGGCGTAGTTAATAGCTTTTGATCCAACCATTAGAATGAATAAGAAAGATAGGGTGTCTAAGCTCATAAAGCCAAAAAGTGCAAGTCCAACTATTACAGGCATTGCAGCAAGCGCTATTCCAATTCCTAAAAATCTGGTAACATTACTTATTCCAAGTAGTAAGCATGATAAAGATACAATATTTACGCTTGATCCATAAATACTTAAGTAATTGGTTAGGGCTACTCCAGAGTAGACTGAGCCAGCGGCCAGTTTAAAGTTGAAGTCAAAAATTGTGACGATTATTTCATAAATGAAATTTGCTCCAAAAATACTTAAAAGATATTTGTTTTTTAGGATAAGTTTTAAGCCTTCTAAGAAGCCAGGTTCTTGCTTTTTTTCCACTTCATTGTTGTTGTTTTGAAAGGAAGTAAGTAGATGTTTTGGGGTTTTTCTTAAAAAGTAGCGAAAAAGTGGTATGATAGATAGAACTAAAAGTCCTAGACATACCATAGATAGAGCATCGGTTGTGTGGTTCAAACGATGAGGTAGACCTCCGATGTTGTAAGGAAAAATAATGCCTCCTATTTGTCCAATGGCCACAACTAATGGAAAGCCGCGCTTTGCATGAGATGGTTCTGTTGTATCAGCTGCAAATGCCCAAAAAAGAGCTACAACTAAAGATCCAAAGCTCTCAACAAATAGATACCAAAAGTATCCGAGGGATTTAAGTCCCATTGCATAAAACGTGGAAATACTTGCAATCTCTTCGGTCCTTCCTTGAATGAAGCTCATGGCCAAACTGAAACCTAGTATGGTAACTCCATAGAAAGTAGGGAGAATGACTAGCATTTTTTCCCGAGATGTTTTTTCTAAGAGTTTTGTGTAAAATATTACAAGTGGAAGCAGTGCTAAGACAGAGATGGTCTTCGCAAAAGGAAGTTGAAACTTTCCAACAAGTTGAATAAATATGGAATCTTTTAAAGATCTTAGAGTCCAGTATACCCCAATAATCAGAGCAAATATCAATCCCATTCGTAAAAATTTTTTAAATTCTTCTTTTTCAAAATCGCCAAAGTTGAATTTGCATAACCATTGAAAAAACTGTAATATGCCTTTTTTCTTTTTCATTCGATAACCTCTTTAATCGATACAAATAGGATATTGGACTGGTTTTTATTTGTATTGTCGATTAAATTGATATTTATAATCGAAAAAACAGATTTTAACTTAAGGCGAGAATTGTGAAAGATTTAGATAATTTTTCGGATGCTTTAGAGCTGCAAAAATTTGAGAATTCACTTAAAAACCTGCGAATTGCTGACTTAGAAATTTTTATAACAGCAGCTCGCATGAAAAATCTAGGAAAAGCAGCTTTAGCTCACCATTTAAGTCAGAGCGCTGCAAGTGCAGCGGTCCAACGTGTTGAAACAGCATTTAGATTAAGTCTTTGCACTCATGAAAGAAGGCAGTTTGGGCTCACTAGGGAAGGTCAAGTTCTGCTTCCTAAAATTGAAAATATTGTGAAGCAGATGCGTGATTTGATTGTTTCTGGAGAAGAAGCCCCCATTCGTCTAGTCACAACTCATGCTATTGCACAAGTTGCTGTACCATCCCTTTTATCTATTAAAAATATTGATTTTAAGCATATGAGGCCCGATCAGGCTTACTCTGCAATTTTACAATTAGAGGCAGATATAGCTTTGGTCTTAGATAATGCTCCTTGGAAAGGGGTAATAGCTGCAGAAGTTGGTAAAGGTCATTTTCAACTTTATTCTAAAAATAAAGATGTTCCTCTTAAACCTGTGCTATTACCAGAAGATCAAATGGAAGTGCTTTTTCTGCAGCAGACATGGCTTCAAGTGCATGGATATTCGCTTCCAGTGAAATCTAGAATTCCTAGTTGGTCTTTAATTGGACAGATCTGCGAATCAACTGAGGAAGTTGGTTTTTTACCAGATTTTTTAGCTCAGAAGTTTAATTTGCATCCGGTCTTATGGCAACCAACGCCATCTCCTTATCGTATTCTAGCGATTTATCGAAGTCTTGGTAAACGATTTGATGATATCTTACATTTGCTGTGTAAGGTATTTTCTAAAATCTGACCTTTTATTACTCTACTTGTAATAAAGCGACGCCTTTACTAGTCCCAATTCGATTAGCTCCGGCATCTATTAGCTTTAATGCTTGGGATTGAGTAGATATTCCTCCGGAGGCTTTTATACCTATATCAGGGCCAACTGCTGATCTCATTAATTTTATATCGCGTATCGTGGCTCCTTGTTTAGAAAATCCGGTTGATGTCTTAACGAAATGAGCATTTGCTTCTTTAGCAAGTAAACATGCAATCTTTTTCTCGTCATCGTTTAAAAGGGCTGTTTCAATAATAACTTTGATTTTAGCTGGCTGACACGCCTTAACTATCGATTTAATTTCATTTGCAACTGTATCGAAATCCTTGGCTTTAAGGGCTGGTAAATTGATTACCATGTCAAGTTCTTGAGCTCCAATCTTAGATAATTGAATGGCCTCAGCTAATTTTGTCTCAGGTAAGTGAAACCCCAAAGGGAATCCCACAACACTACTTACTTTCACAGTGCTTTCCTTTAATAAATCATATGCATCTTTTACCCAATAGGGAGGGACACATACAGAGGCGAAACAATATTTCAAAGCTTCTTCACATAATTTATGAATTTCTTGTTTTGTTACATCTGGCCTAAGAAGCGTATGATCAATATAAGAAGATAATGATGCTTGCATATTTTTTTAGTTTTTTTTCGAAGTTTAATTACGGTAAAAATTAAATTCCAACTAAAAAAAGCCTAAAGAATTTAAAAAAAATAATAACTAATTATTTATATAATTTCCAAGGGCAAGTTATGTTATAAACCATTAAAAATTTTAGAAGTCGAGTTTTGCAGATGCGTTTAGTCCATGATAGCTTACATCTAAAAGTGTTGACACAGCTGTTCCCCCATTGAAAAAGTTATCTGTTTTTCTGAGCTGGATTTGTTTTGGCAATATTCCTATCTCGTATCCGGCACTAATTCCAATATAATACTTGCATCTACATATTTTTCTGCCCCAATTAAATCCAGTAGCATATTGCAGCATTAGTTTAGCCTCACTAACATCACTATGATCAGTGATTGTAGCTGGTATAACAGGTGCTGCTACAGTTACAGTATCTGTTACTAGTGCAGATTGTTTATCTCTTAAGTCAAAGTTCCCATATAAAGCAGAAATAGTTAAATCATTATAAAACTCAAGCCCTTTCCAAATTAATAAGGAGGTATTAAACCCTGACACCAATCCGGCTGATCTAAAGCGATTATTTAAATCCATATGGTTAAAAAGAAATACATTTAAGGCTGGATCTATAACTCGATATAAAATGCTCATATCATTGTAGATCCACGCTACTCTTACTCCAAAAAATGGTCTTAAATGAAATCTAGACTCCATAAATAAATTTTTAGATAAAATAAAGTCTAGAAGTTTTAAACGAATACGCTGATAGGCAGTTATGTCTGATGCTGGTTCTGCTTCAGTTCGTGATGGGAAAATATTTAACCAGATAGGCCAAAAAGTCACCACATTAGAATTTTGGCCGTCTGATGTTTGAAAATCTGTACCATCACCAAAATATTGAGTCCAATTTACTGATGCTTGCCACTCACAAGGGAGATATACGCCGAATTTTAATCTATATCCAGAATGAAAATCCATTTTGACTGTTTCATTTTGATATTCAGATGGGATTAAAATTCCTAAGGAATCATCAAGGGGAGTCTTTACAGCATAAATAATTGGAGCGTTGGCTTTCCAGTAAAGGAATTCGCCTTCAAAATTAACAACTCCATTACAAAGGGCAGTTTCAAAGTCCGGATACCATTTTGAAAAAGCAGGATCTTGTCTGAAATTGTCACTTTCTGATGCAGATACCAGAAAATTAATAACTAAAAATAATGACAGGTATTTTTTCATTTTTGCTAACCTTATCTAATCTAAAAATGTAGGCTTGAAGCTAATGTCAACCCATGGATAGTCTGATCTACAGGGTCGCTTACTGCACTTAGACTTGCTCTTGCAAGTTGAATCTGAGAAGGATAAACGCTTATCTCATATCCAGCTTTCATTCCAAAATAAAGCTTGTTGCAGTAAAACCTTCTTCCCCAATTTAACCCAAATAAAAATTCAAAAATGGGTTTTCCTGTATATAACTTGTTGTGGGTTGTAAATTTAAACGGTACTATTCCCGCATTATTTGCTCGAAGACCTGATTGTTTATTTCTAAGGTCGTATTTGCCCCAAAGACCTGAGAGCGTAAAATTACCGAAAATTTCAAATCCGCATCCCAAAAGCCAGTTCATTTTAAGGCCGGTGATAAGCCCAAAAGCTCGATAGTGATTGTTTAAATCAATTTCATTAAAGCCAATGGCCCCAGTTGTTGTATTTGGGGCACTAACCAATATGGTCATATCATTATATATCCAACCATACCTTAAACCAAAAAAGGGATTGAGGTTAAATCTATTACACCAGAAGATAGACTTTTGTAAGGTCCAATCTAAAAGTTTCAACCTTATTCGTTGGTCAGCGCTAGCTTCTTCAGGGCCTAGTGATGATGCTGGAGCTAATGATTCATACGGGATAGCTAAACCAAAGTTTATTGCATCACCATTTTCAGTTAGAAAGTCGTTGCCGCTAGAGTAGAATTGAGTGTATCGAATAGAGGTTGTCCATGCATTTGGAGGAAGGTAAAAACCTACTTCTATCCTATATCCTGCATGTCCTTGCATATTTACTATGCCATCTTTTCTGTTTGAAAAAACTCCGTTTAGGTCAGGCTGTGTTTTTCCAAGATTTTCGGAAACTGTTCCCCACAAGATTGGAACTTTTGGCTTCCAGTAAAGAAACTCGCCCGTTAAAAACATATGTCCACAAACTAATGGGTATTCATATGACATACAGCCACAAAGATCTTCGTAGCAGTAAGCTTCACAAGATGGTTTAGGAATGCAATCGCAACAGCTTTTTGAACAACAGTCGATACAATCGTTACAGTCGTTGCATTCATCTAAATCAACGCATAAAGGAGAAGTCTCTCCGATATTTAGGTGCATATTTGCATCTGCACACCATTTAATATGGCTTCCTTTATAGTAAAGTTTTCCCTTATCTTTGATCTGCCCTTTTGCATTATCATTTATTTGAAACCTATTAGATCTAGCTATAATTTCATCGTCATCCTCTTCTGCACTTTCATCGTCATCAAAAGGTGAGAAGCGCGAATCTTTTCTTGCGCTAATGGGGTTGTGTTTCTTAGTTTCATTATTAATTTTTTCAGCTGCGAGTGAAAAACAAATGCTCATTAAGGTGAAAAAATTTAGCATCAATTTCATAAGAGCTCCTAGTAATCAAGAGATAAAAATTTTATTATTAAAAAATTTTCTTTATAATGAAAAGTTTTTTTTTGAATTTTAGGTATTTAGATTAGTAAAAAAAATTTCAGCTTAGCAATTAAAGGATAACGTTTGTTTTTTGTTTTATTTATATATATATTCTTTGGGCTAGTTTTGTTTTTAGGAGGATTATGATATCAGAGTTAGAAATCAAAGAAGCTTTATTTGATGAAGAGCTTAAAAATGAAATTCACCAAGGATTTAAATTACACGCTCTTGCTGAAATTGGTCATGAATGGCGCTTAGATACAGTGGCCTTTGTAGCTAAGGATGAAGGTAATTTAGCCGGAGCATGTGTAATGCATGTGTTTTGGGGTGCTGTTCATATAAAATATTTATATGTTGCAGAAAAATATCGAAAAAAACACCTTGGCACTAATTTAATCACCCATGCTATCCAATATGGATTGGATCATAATTGCTCATTTGCCCTTGTAGAAACTATGAGCTATCAGGCGCTTGGTTTTTATCAGAAACTAGGCTTTAATTTGGAGTTTACACAATCTGGATTTTCATATGGGACCTCGCTTCACTATCTCAGAAAAGAAATAAGTTCTTAGAGTTAAAGATTTTATGAAAAAAATGTGTATTTTAATATTAGATGTTAATATGCACATATGAAATATATCAAAAGAAAAGCTGAAAGTACAGTAATGCGATTCTTAAAGGCCTTTCCCGTATTAGGGATTACAGGCCGGGGGCAATCAGGAAAATCTACTTTTTTGAGAAATCTTCTTGAAGACTATAAATATGTCACTTTTGACGATATTCGAAAGATACAGCTATATGAAGATGATCAGATAGGTTTTATTAAAAGATATAGTAAAAAGGTCATCTTTGATGATACAAATGCTTCAAAACATAACGCCTAAAAACGATAATTTTTATCTTTTATTTCAAGGAGAGAAAGATCAATATAAAGGTGTTTCAATAATTCCTTTTTCAAAATATCTTGAAAAATAGATTTAATCTTTTTGGTATGCAATTTTCCCTCTACATATTGTAAAAACCACATCATAACTTTCATCTAATACGACTAAATCTGCATCTTTTCCCTTGGCAATAGTGCCTTTTTGATCTAATAAACTCAGGATTTTTGCAGGATTGGTTGAGGTCATTTTAATTAGGTTTTCAATAGTACACTGCAAGTTATTTTGGACATTTTTAAATCCGTCTATCATTTTTAAAACACTGCCAGCAAGCGTGCCGTCTGAAAGAGCTGCTCTGTTATTTTTTACAATAACTTCTTTCCCACCTAAGTCGTAAGTTCCGTCATTCATACATTTTGCCCGCATAGAATCGGTTACCAGAACAAGACGGTCATATCCTTTTAATCTTTGGGCCAGATATAGCATTGCAGGGTGGATATGAATATTATCTGCAATAAGCTCACAAAAGACATCGTCATGCAATAAGCATGCAATAGCACATCCAGGTGACCTTTGATTTATGGGGCTCATAGCGTTGAATAAATGTGTAGCATAAATGCAATGGGCATCTATTGCAGATATTGCTTCTTCAAAACTGGCATTGCTATGCCCAATTGAGGCGATGATTTTATTTTGATGTAAAAATTTGATTAGTTCTATAGCGTTGTCTTCTTCTGGAGCCAAAGTTACTAAACGGATATTTTTTTCAGATAATTCGTTCCACTTTTGGAAGAGTTTTATATTTGGTGGCTGGATATTATCAATATCTTGCGCTCCTGCTTTTTTAGAAGATATAAAAGGGCCTTCTAAATTGGTCCCTAAAATTTCAGCTCCAGAATATGTAGATTTTTGAAAATCTTTAATATTCAATATAGCATTTTCAATATCTTCATTACTTTTAGACATTGTAGTGGCTAAAAAAGAAGTAGTACCTTCTTTTGGGAGTGTTTCACAAATAATTTCGAGAGACTCTTTTGTAGCGTCCATAACATCAGTTCCTGAACAACCATGTATATGCATGTCAATAAATCCAGGAATCAAATGTGAGTTAGCAGAAAATTGATATGTTTCTTTTTCGCAGAATTTTTGGTGTTCTTCATTAGTAAATATTTCAGCTATTTTCCCATTTTCAACTAGAACAGCTCCGTGCTTAATTACTTTTTGTTCGCCATATACTTTTAGTCCTTTAATTAAAAAACGATCTGTCATGTAGTCTTTGTAACTTTTGATATGTTTTGAGGCTTATCAGGATTTTTATTTTTTATTAGGCTAAGCTTTGCGCAAAGAGGGTAAAAAGTTTGAATTTGAATTAAAGGATCACAGACTGGATGCAAAGATCGAGGCGTTATAAAAAATTTATCCGTATTAGTTTGCATTAATAAATCAGCTGGCAGAAACGAGAAGGTTCTAGCTTTCAGTTTTGCAAATTTTTGAAAAACATCTAAGGTGAATTTTCGACTTTCATCTTTTTGAAATAAAAAAAGCCCATGAAAATTTTCATCAACCATGGCCATTGGGCCGTGGAGTATCTCAGCACTACTATAAGCCTCGGCATGTATAGCGCAGGTTTCTTTGAACTTTAGGGCAATTTCTTTGGCAATGGGTAAGAGATATCCTCTAGCTATTACAAACAAATTTTTTGTTTTCGCAAAAGTTTTGATGAAAGGCTCTGACAATGGATCAAGACATTCATATAATCTTTCTGGAAGTTTATTGATTAAAGCTAAAAGCTGTTTATCATTTTTGATGTGTCCAATAAGTTGAATTAAGGCTGAAAGTGTAGCTAGAAAGCTCTTTGTGGCAGCTACGGCTTTTTCTTTTCCGGCATGTATGGGAATTACAATTTCAGCAATTTTTGCCAAAGGGGAATTTGGTGAATTGACAATAGCTATTGTAGTTGCAGAGCGTTCTTTTGCGTATGATAAATATTCAATTAAATCAGGGCTCTCACCTGATTGTGAAATAGCCAACACTAAACTATTTTTTAAATTTAGTTTTGCCTTGTAAACAGTTCTCATGCATAGCTCTGCAGGACATGTGATAATATTTAAATTATTTTCGAAAAGATACTTTGCAAAATGAGCTGCATTATTAGAGCTTCCTCTTGCAATTGTTTGGACAAAATCAATTTCTTTTTTTTGAAGGCTCTTTGCAATCTGTAATAACAATTTTTTATTTGTTTGAAGTTGTTCTTCTATGATTAAAGGTGATTGAAGAGCTTCTTTTTCCATTAATGATGTCATAACTCTTCCATGACTTGTTTTTTTACCATTAAAGCAGCTCCTTTTGCTGCATCATACTTCCTTTCAACAATGCGGTCTTTAAGCTCTTTGTTTAGGTAAGGCTCAATAAAAGGTGCAATACCTCCAAATAGAGAACATTTAAGGGGAGCATTGGAGATCTTGGTTAAAGCCTGGTTAATTTGCATTATTTCCTGAGCTGCTTTTTCTAAAAGCATAATAGCATTAGCATCTTTTAGCTCCGCATATTGGAGTACATAAGGAGCTAATTCAGCAAATTTAGTTGAATTAGCACTATTTGCCCATGACACCATTTCGTTTAAGTTATAGTTAAAGTGCTTGTAAATATCTGATAGCATCTCTGACTTTTCAACTCTGCCATCTTGCCATTTTAAGGTGAGCCTAGTAGCTTCCATTCCAAGCCAAGCTCCACCACCTTCATCTCCATGGGGAAATCCCCATCCATTTACTTGCGATTCAACACTATTATAAATCTGATAACCGATTACACCGGTCCCAATAATGATAATGTCACCATCCTTTCCATCGTGAGCTCCCAAGCAAGCGGTGTAGGCGTCAGATCTTAGAATTAACGTTTTGAAAGGATGTGGCTTGCTTAAAAAATTTTCACAATATGCTGATATTTCAGTTCCAGCAAGTCCCATCCCAACATGAAATTGATAATGGGGATCTCTTAAAGAGATTTGGGTGTCTTTTAAAGCTATCTCCAAAGCATCAAATATAGAATTCCAGGCGCCACTCACAGATAGTCTAATATTTGCAGGCCCAGCCCTTCCTTTAGCTATTAAATTTCCACTTTCATCTTCTACTATTAACTGAGTTTTAGTTCCACCTCCATCAAGTCCTACAAAGAGATTTTCACTCATATTTACCTCGAAAATAAGTTTCGATTTCCTCCAACGTTTTATTTTTAGTTTCTGGGAGTAGGTAATAAGTTAAAAGGAAATAAATTAATGTAAAAATAGCGCTCATAAAAAAAACGCTGGAATAGCCAAGATATTTGACCATGTTTAAAAAAATGGAAGCATAAATAGTTGAAGCCAGTGAGTTTAAAAATAGAGCCATTCCCATGCCTTTACTTCTGATAGCATTTGGTAATATTTCTGATACAGCAAGCCAGACAACTACTCCAGGTCCTATGGCAAAGCTGCAAATAAAGCCAATCATTAAGCATAAGAGCAGTACTCCTTTTATGTAGCTGGGAGGTAAAGAAATCGATATAATTCCTGAAATTGATAAAAATAAAACTATTCCAGCGCTTCCAATTAAAAGCAGCTTCCTTCTTCCTAGCTTATCAATTAATGAAAAAGCAAATATTGTGGTAATAAAATTGATTAGACCAATTCCTACAGACCCTAAAAGAGACATCCAATTTAGTGTAAGTCCAGCATCTTTTAAAATGATTGTAATGTACTGTAAAATCACATTTATGCCAGTTAACTGGTTTAAAATCCCAACTCCCAAAGCAATTACTAGAGGGATGGTATAATGTTTTTGCCACTTTACTTTTTCAATACTAGGAGCTGTTTCTTTTTGCAGGGATAGAAGTTCATTATATTCAAGTTCAGCTTCTTTTGCTTTACGCAATCTAAATAACATTTTTTGTGCTTTTTTATGTTTTCCTTTGCTAAATAGCCAGATAGGTGATTCGGGTATAAGAATTGAGCCTATTAAGAAAAAAAAAGCAGGGAATAAAACACATAAGAACATGCCTCTCCAATTTTCATCTTTCGCAAACCAAATATTTACTAAATAAGCAAGTAGAATCCCTAAAGTAATTATTAGTTGAAAAGTTGTAACTCCTCTTCCTCTCATACTTTTAGGCGTTGTCTCAGCTAAATATAACGGAACTACGATAGTTATGATCCCAACACTTATTCCTTGAATAAGCCTTCCTAGCATTAGAGTTGGAAAGTTATATGCAACAGCTAAAATGATAGTTCCAAAGATGAGGATAATGGAAGCTAGAAAAATCATTTTTTTTCTACCTATCCAATCAGCTAAGGGACCTGAAATTAAAGTGGCAATCGAGCCACCACCTAAAACAGCTGATACAATTAAAGATGTTTGCGTTGCTGTAAGCGGTATTTCTTTATCTATGAACAGAAGTGTCCCTGAAATAACTCCCAAATCGTATCCATATAAAAGTCCGCCGATAGCAGCAAAAGCAAAAATGAAAAAAGCAAATGGTTTTTCTCGAAAAAAAGACATCAGTTCTAAAAATCCTTTTTATAACTGTTTTCTTTAATTCAAAAAAATAAGTCAAATAATTTGAACAAACCCTTTCAAAGTAAATCAGCCAGGGCCCGTTTAGTTAAAATGTTAGATATTTTGGATCTTTTAAAATTAAAAGAGAGGAAATTCCAAGCATAGTTAATAAATTCCGATATATATTCGTATCATTCAATGTGGAACCATTCTCTACTAAAGAAGAAAGGCACAGGAATGAGAAATAAGCCGAAATATAAGCTATATTCATTGAAGCTATAACAATGATAGCTGAGATAATAGGTAAACTAGCTTCCATGGCATTATGGATTTTCCTTAATTTCTGCTTTGTGTCTGAACTAATCGTTCCTCTTGCTAAAGAATTTATTATATTCAGGGCAGTTTTTGACAATAGAAAGATCGAAATCATCCAGTTGGAAAAAGGATTTGATACTTGTTTAAGGAATACACCTTTGCTCCACACACTTAAACTTCTTTTTTGAATAGAGTAAGCTTGCATCGTATCTAAAAAAGCAGTAACAATTGGCTTAATAAAATAGTCAATGTCTGCAGAATAGCTGTCTTTGGATAGAGCATCTTTTACGTTATATATAGTCTTATCTAAAAATGCTCGGCTAACTCCCGGTGCAATATTACGTAAATTAAATGTCATATCAAACCTTTTATTATAATAAAGAGGTTAAACTATATCTTATTTATTTTTTTTTATTCAATAGATATATGGAATAAAAATATTTATATAGACTTTTTCTTGTGTTTTTTTATTCAAAATGAAGTTTGAAAAAATCCTCGCAAAGAAAAATTGCGAGGAATTATTTAACTTGTTTGTGATAACAATGGCTTTTAATTTGGAAAAAACAAAAAAGAGGAGAGTCCAAGTATTATTGAAGAATGTTTACATATTTCCCTCATTTCACTTGATACTTTGTCACTGTTACTTAGATAAACAAGACCTAGTTGAGAAAAATAGGATGCTGTATATGTAAAATCTCTTGAGTAGGCTGCAATAATCGCTAAAGCAAAAGGCAATACATACTCGGCAACATCATTGTGGAATTTCTTTAATGTTCTTGAAGTATCCGAACTGATTTCTCCTTTTGCAAAAGAAGTTGTGATATTTAAGATGGCTTTTGATGCTACAAATGATGTAAGTATGGGAGTAGAAAATAAATTTATTGGGGCATTGCTCAAGTAACCAGATCTCCAAACATCTAGACTTCTTCTTTGTACGGAATAAGCCTGCATCAAATCAAAAAGAGCTATAACAAATGGTTTAAAAAAATTTTGAATTTCGGAGTTAGATTTTTTTTGAAAAAGAGTGGCTTTCGCTGTATGGGGAAAACTATCTATAAATGCATTATTGAATCCTTTTATGGCGTTGTATGGTAGTATATAATATAACATATTATTATCCTTTTTTCTTTTAGTGGTAAGATTTTATCTTAATCTTCTCTTTATATCTAGTGGATATTATAAACAGTAATAAGCTCGGTGCTATCTTGCTCAAAAATAAATTACTAGTAGGATCATTATTTGGAATATGTGCAGCTCTATCATATGCGACTATGGCAACTGCTGTAAAGTTATCAGGGGATGTAAACGTTGAGACTCTGGTATTTTTTAGAAATATAATTTCTCTTATTTTACTAAGTCCTTTGCTTTTAAGAAAAAAAATTACTATTAAAACAAAGAGATTGTCACTACATTTCATCAGAGCTTTTTTTGGAATGCTCGCCTTGTATAGCTATTTCTATGCTGTAAAATTCTTACCTTTGGTCAATGCTATATTATTAGCTAACACGAATACACTATTTATTCCTCTGGTAGTACTTATTTGGTTGAAACAAAGAATTCCATTAAGAAGGGCCCTAGCGCTTGGGTTAGGTTTTTTTGGAATAGGCTTGATTTTACAGCCTAATTTGGATTTTCCAGTATTGCCTAGTATAATTGGAGTATCTGCTGGACTATTTAGCGCTATAGCATTAACTTCTGTAAGGCAGTTGTCTAAGACTGAGCACACAGAATCAATTTTATTTTATTTTTTTGTATTTGCTATTTTAATTTCTTTTTTCCCGATGGTACTCAGATGGGAAAGTTTTGATCCAGCGATGTGGGGTTATATTTTAATTATTGGGTTGTTTGCATCCCTATTTCAGTATTTTATCACAAAATCTTATACGTATATCCCAGCTACTAAAGCAGGCTGTTTAATGTTTGCAAGTGTGGTATTTGGGGGAGTCTATGGATTTATCTTTTTTAAAACACTGCCTAACTTTCTTGTAATAACTGGAAGCGCTTTGGTGATAGTTGGCAGTTTAATAGCTCTTTTAGACAAAAAAGAGGCAATCAGCCTTTCTAAAAAAGTTAAAAAAAAGAATTAAAATTTTTTGCCATTGATCTGGGCAATTTCTTGGATTTTACTTTTTAATAGATCCAAATTGATATTATCAAGAGCGGATAGTTCGATCAGTGTATCTTTAGAAAATGGGTATTTTGCTTTAAAATCTTCAAGGGGAGTTAAATCTTTTAACAAATCTATTTTGTTTAAAACAGTAACGAAAGGTCTTTTCAGCATTGAATCATCATATTCTTTTAACTCATTTTGAAGCGTCTCAAAGTCATGGAAAGGGTCATTTCCTTCAAATGCTGATACATCAATAATAAAAGCTAGTGCTTCAGTTCTTTCAATGTGCTTTAAAAAAGAAAGGCCTAGGCCTCTGTTTTTATGTGCATTTTCAATAATTCCAGGAATATCGGCAATAAGGACTCTTGAGTAATCTTCAAATTCAACAATACCTAAATTAGGCCTTAATGTTGTAAAGGGGTAGGGTGCAATTTTTACTGGCAGTTTAGCAAGCTTTGAGATGATTGTTGATTTACCCGCATTTGGAAATCCAACAAGACCAACATCGGCTAAAAGTTTTAGCTCTAATTCAACTTCTATGTCCTCTCCAAGCGTACCATTGGTTGCGATGTTTGGAGCTCTGTTAGTGGAGCTTTTAAAGTGACAATTTCCTTTCCCCCCAACGCCGCCTTTGCAAAGGACTAGCTGTTGTCCATTTTCGGTGAAATCATGGATAATTTCATCAGTCTTTAAATTTTTAACAATTGTTCCAATTGGTACTTTGACAATTCTATCAGGGCCATTTTTGCCTTTTTTTTGAGCAGCTCCGCCTTGCTCACCATTACTTGCTTTT
>Ga0066639_10001982_pt1 | contig 18032 bp, 13 predicted proteins | sample CryGeyCG2114_010_2_FD_59504 | JGI IMG/M metagenome (GOLD analysis project Ga0066639, IMG submission 59504) | Groundwater microbial communities from aquifer - Crystal Geyser CG10_big_fil_rev_8/21/14_0.10 | ecosystem: Environmental > Aquatic > Deep subsurface > Groundwater | place: USA: Utah...
TAACTGGCAGATTAGGACCAAACAAACCAATAGTTTTAGTTCCTTGCGCGGCAGCAACATGCATAGGACCAGTATCATTACTTATGAACAAATTACAACGTTCTGCAAGATAAAATAAATCCTTAATACTTGTTTTACCTGCAACATTCAATGAATCATTTTTCATTCTAGAACGAACACTATCAATTAAACCAGATTCATTTGGCGCGCCAACAAAAACAATTTTAGCATTCTTTACTTCAATCAATTTATCTGCCAACTGGGCAAAAGATTCTGCAGGCCACATACGCTGTTTAGAGGAACCACCTGAACCGACGCACAAACCAACAATAAAATCGGATTCTGCTATTTCTGACGCTTTTAGCAATGAATCAACTTTTTGTTTATTTTCCTCGAAATATACTAATTTTTCAAGATGTTCAGGAATATAATCAATTCCTGTGATTTTAGCTAAATCCATGTATGTTAAAACTTCATGTTGTTTATCGTTAAAATCAACAGTATGAGTGTATAGCCAAGATCGAATTGTGTGAGAAAAACCAATTCTTTGCTTTGCACAAAACCAAGAAACCAAACCGCTTAGTTTGAGATATGGTTCACAGTCAAAAGACAAGTCAAATTTTCTGAATAAAAAAAACAATTTTAATATATTTCTTGGTTCAAATTCGATAATATTGTCGATAAAAGGAAAGTTTTCATATACTACTCTGTTTTGTTTTCTTGCAATAACTGTGATTTTTGAATCAGGATATTTTTCTTTAATTCCTTTAATCATCGGCAGAGTCAAAACCGATTCGCCAAGAGCCCATAATTTAACAATAAGAATATTTTTAGGAGAAATAATTTCTTTTTTTGATTTATATACTGAACGATGGAGCTGATTATAACTTCCTAGAATAAAACAAAGAGCGCTGCCTAAGGATTTATCAACAATCCATTCAATTCTTGTCATCGCCCTTTTTCCTATCTTTAATAGCCAATTCCCTTGTTAACTTAGTCACATGCTGTTCTATGCTCTCAAAACGAACATACACCCTGAAAATCATATAAAACAAAAGAATAATACTAAGATAAACAACAAAATCAGTACCTCTTTGGATTCCTACTATATCTGCAAAATAAGAAACTCCCTGCGGAGCAAATGCAAAAACAACTGCTAAAGTCCAAAGAATGGTCCAAAATACAAGACCGGTTCCTCCAACCTTTTTATCCTTAAACCTAAGAAACGCCCTGCTTATTGCAAACAATGCAACAATAATAATAAAAATATTAACTACCCAATACATTTTTACCTCCCTATCTTCTTTAATGCCATTGCTGTCAAAACTTTAAATGCTCCAAGATATGAACCATGACCTTTTTTAAGAGTTTCATTAGTATATCTTACAGTAATGGGAACTTCTCTGAATCTAATACCCTTTTTGTGCATTTCCTCAATAATTTCCGAAGCATGAGCCATCCTATCACAAGTGATTGAAATCTTTTCAGCAGCACTTCTTGAAAGAACACGCAATCCGTTATGTGCATCACTCATTTTAATTCGATAAAACAAAAACAAAACTCCAACAGAACCTTTAAGAAGAATTTTTCTAAAAAAAGGAACATCGGTCCTTTTAAGAAATCTAGAACCTACAGTCATATCTGCTTCTTTTCTAGTTATTGGTTCTAACATAGCAGGCAAATCTGTAACAAGATGTTGGCCATCTGAATCAAATGTAATAATGATATCTGCCCCTTCTTTTAATGCAAAATCAATACCTGTCTTAAGAGAAGCGCCCTGACCTCTATTAATTGCATGATGCAACAGAAAAACAGGAAAACCTGACACTACTTTGAGCGTATTATCCTCGCTGCAATCATCTACAACAACAATATTAGAATACCCTGCGTGCAATAGATCTAAAAGAACAGAACCTATATTTTTCCCTTCATTAAATGCCGGAATAACAATGAAAATCGTCTCATTCATATAATAAAATTCAGAAAATTCGTTTATAAGCTTTTTGGATTAACAGTCTATGATTTGAACATTTCCTATTAGTTACGGTAGAAAATGCACTTAAGGGTATAAATAATATTATTCAATACCTATAACCTTTATTTTGAAATATAATGTTTGATTACCTAATGGATGAGCTTCAGTATCAGTGCCATAAGCCTCTTTAGGAGGGATAATAAGCGTTTTAACATCATTTAATTTCATTCCCTTGATTCCACTATCAAATCCAGCAATAGTTTGTCCAGAGCCCAAATTAAACTTCAAAGGCTTAGTTATCGCGCCATTAAAATTTGAATCTTTTGAAATATTTTTATTCTCCCAGTCCACAATGCTAGAATCGAATACGCTATTGTCCGATAACCAACCAATATATTCTACAATAACACTATCTCCGTCTGAGGCAATTGATTTTTCAATTAAATCAGGATGAATATTAGGAGAACTGCCAGTCCAATCAACCTTCCAGTTAAATATATCTCCTCCAGTAACCTGTTTTTGTTCATCAAATAAATCAAAATATTTTAAACCATGACCTTTAAAGAAAAATAAACGAGTAAACATACTCTTAGCCAATTCAGGAGAAACAAGAACACTGGTATATCCCTTGCCAGATGGAATTAACAATACAGAAAGACCTACATTAGAATCATTAAACTCTTTTTCAACAAACAAGTTGGTTTGTTTATCAACATAAACCAATGATTTAGGAATTCCTTCTCCATTTTGAATCTGAATTCGAGTATCATATGATTTTAAATTAACAAATGCACCATTACCACATTTAACAATATTACTACTTATTTCACATCCATTTAATCCCGACGCATAACCTGGCCATGACGAAATCCAACTATTTGCTTCACTTTCACCATTAAGACCCTGAACTTCTAAATACATAGATTCTGCAGTATCCTCGCTGTAATTATATTTTTCAATCATCTGAGCAACAGCTTGATCTCTTGGAAGACTTTTAAGATTCATCCAAATATCTGCACGCTCAAAATTCCAATTACCAAAATGAGCCCAAACCCCTGCTTTCTGAACCATGTCTGATGAAGCGATAAAATAATCTTCAGGAGGACTGCAATGAGTATACTTCAAAACATCATCAGGATTACTTACATATTTTTGCAAAACCTTTCTTGCACTTTCTTTGTCTAATATGATAATCTGATAAAGTATATCTACACTTTTGTGAGTATCATCAATTGTTTTATCAAGCGTTTCAAAAGCAAGATTAGAACCACAATCAAGCATTCTCAAAATTCCAACAGCTTCTATTTCATTATCTGTAGAAAGAACTCTACCAATCCAATGAGCATGAGGATAATTCTGAGTTGCACCATCAAAGGTTACTGCACGATCGGCAATGAATTTAAAATGATGGCCGAAGTCCCACCAAGAATTAATAATAGCATCAGGAGCAGAATCAGTCTTTATTTTTGTAAGAGTATTCCACCAGGCATCATTAATCAAAGGAAAATTGCCTTTAACTGCAGCATAACTGTTCTGAGCAGGAGAAATCAACAAAATCAAGAACAAAATAACAATAACTGCACCTGAAGCAATTTTCGGAATCTTAAGATCTTTTTTCATCCATTTAGTAATCCAACGATACAAAAGTCCGGCAGTTACACCAAAAGCAATCGAGAAAGCAGGAATCATAAGCAAAACAAAACGAATTCCCTTAGTAGAAGCGTAAATTGTTGCGATAAACCAAATACCTAAAAGCAAAGCATATTTGATATCGTGCTTGCCCATAGAATCTTTTATGGTTAGTGTTAATAAAATACCTACTACTGCAATTAGCATTAGTAATTTTCCACCTGCTTGATCAACAATAGTGCTAACTGATGCAGGATTAAGCTCTGCGACGGTAGTATAGACATTAGGCCATAAGCTAGGATGCGATGCAGATTTGATTATTGTAAAACTAAACGGTGAAAAAATTGAACTGACAAATCCTTCAAAGCTGGAAAATAATGAAACAAAAATTCCTGAAAAGATAAAGAAAACAACTGTTACAAAAATAATATTCTTTATTTCTGAATCTCCTTTTATGAATTCTAGAGGATTCTTAAGAAGTCTTTTGCGATTTGTTATTAATAGGTATAATAAATTAATAAACATGGCTACAAGAACAAAATAAAACACATACCACCATCCGCCAGCCCATGCTTTAGTAAATATACCCATACAAAACGCAGTAATAATAGACAAGCCTAATTTCTTTTTATAATCTTTTGCAACAATACTTTCAATAAACAACCAAATAATCAGCATAGGAAAGAAAATATTGTATGCATCTGTATCTGCATGACCCCATGGAGTTCTACCCATTACTGCTGCATTAAGAACTAAAACGGATGCTGCAAAAAATCCGCCAACATTACCTGCAAGCCTGCGACCAATAAAAAACGCAGGAATTAATGATAGAAGAATAAAAACAATAGGAAAATATGTTGCTGCCTGCATTATAGGTATTTGAGGATTAACAATACTTAATATTTTATATAAATATACTAAAACATAATGATGAAAATTAATAGAAACTCTTCTTCCGATAGGAGCAAGAGAATGATCATCCCACGTAATTCCATTGTTAATAGTATCTTCAAAACTGCCAGTTTCAATTTTATTTCTTGCAAATCTTAAATAAGAATAGGGATCAATATCCGGCATATATGTATATTTTTTCCCATCTATTTCATATTGAAATTGAGAACGAAATTGTTCTGCTGTTGCCTTTGTTTGTGCAGCTATCTGTTCACCTTGTTCAGACTGGATTTTAGTAAATTCTTTTTCAATTAATTTGTTCTTATTAGATTCTGGAAGATTAGGATATTGTTTGTTGATTTGGTCTGCAATCTGAGACTTATAATAATTGGTAACTGCATTTGTAGCCCAATCATCCACCTGCGGCAAGTTTTCTCCCTGCATTCTCATCCAAATACCGCCCCAAGGTAAAAAACCCTGATTTGGAATAAACTGAATAGCTAGAACAAATAATAATAAGAATAATACTTGATGTTTAAATACAACTTTTTTAATTTTTCCGAAATCAATACTCTCAGAATCATCATCCGAGTGATCATTATTGTCTACTGATTTAACTGTTTTTTTAAAGAAAGTTTTTACTTTTCCAAAGTCGAATGAAATTGTAGAGTCTTCATCTAATTCTTGGTGAGCGGAGATAGATGCATCAGACTTTTTGATAGTTTCATGCGTATTTGATTTCTTTTTCTTAAAAAAACCAAATATTTTCTTAAAATCTATATTTAACTCTTCATTATCTCCATTAATCTCATCATTATCTGTCATTTAAAAAACTCCCCAAGCAGCGAAATCCATCATTAACTTAAAAATCTTTCTTTTTTTGCACTATCAGGTATATCATTATGTGTTTGCGTTATATTGCTATATTATATTTCTTAGAAACTGCATTATGGATTGAGAAATGCATAATATTTTTAAATAAATCTCGGTCTGTATGTATTAAGATGAAGTTATCAGTAGTTATTGCCGCGTATAATGAAGAATATAATATAGAACCATTAACTTCAAGAATAATCCGAATCTTGGATTTAAATAAAATTCCTTTTGAAATAATATATGTCGTTGAAGGAAATGACAGAACTATTGATATTCTGCGCAGATATCAGCAAAAAGACCCTCGACTAAAATTAATATACCATTCTGTGCCTCTAGGTTTGGGAAATGCTTTTAAAAAAGGATTAATGAACATTTCTAAAGAGTCAACTCATGTTCTTACAATGGATGCTGATCTTAACCACCAGCCTGAAGAAATTCCTTCTTTTTTTGAGGCCATGGGTAGAAAAAATGCTGATGTGATTGTAGGTTCAAGATATATTCAAGGGGGGTCTATAAACCAATTTCCATTTTATAAACGAGTTATTAGTAAATTTACCAATACTATGGTAGATCTTCTTACTGGAATCCGTGTTAAAGATAAAACCTCAAATTATAGACTTTATACTCGAAAAGCAGCAGATTGTGTTGCTAAAAAAATTTTTTTCCCGGGATTTGAATGTGTTGTTGAAATGCTTCTTATTGTTGCTCGAAACAATTTTAAAATAACTGAGGTTCCAATTCAGTTTAAGTGGAGAGTTCACGGCACATCAAAATTGAAAATATTTAAAACTGGAAAGGGGTATATGTGGTTATTCATTCATTATTTCTTAAAATTTTGATTAAATAGTCCACTTAATTTAGTTTAATTTGATTTAAGAGAAGGAGGACAGATGTAGATTGAACTAAGCTTAATGTTATTATTATAGGCCATTTCTTTTTGTAATTTACATTGTTTTAAATTGTTGATTATTGCGTCATAGGAATAATTAGGGTAATGTATTAGAATTAGTGTTCCTCCTTCACGGTTAATACGTTCTCTTTCTTTTTCATCAAAATAATTTTTGTTGAGAAGTATTATTTGAGAATAATCTAAATCTAACTTTAATCGCAACCATTTGTTAGGCGTAATTACTGGCAGAGGTAAATTATGTTCATTAAAATATTGATTAACTTCATGTGTTACAATTGTAAAATCCGGAAAAAACGGATGAAAATTACATTCTTCTATAATTACTAACGAAAAAGAAAAAGTAATTGCCAAAAATAATAGTAACATGATATCTTTTTTAATTTGCAATAAGTATAGGATAAAAAACAATGTGCTAACTACTAATGTAGATCCTATTATTATAAAAGAAACCATGAATGTAGGCTGGCCTGCGCCATAAAAAGGAAATATAAATTTCCAGTTTCCGGTTAGAAACTGAAATAAATATTGATTGATATTATGAATTATATACTCTACTTTAACTAATGAAATTAATTGAAAGATGGTAAATCCAATAAGTGTAAATAGCATAAGTAAGACGGGCCTAATTTGTTTTATTTTACTTAAAAAAATTCCTCCTAAAATACACATCGGGGGAATAGTTATTGAAAGATATCTATCAATACTTCCGGCATATTCTGAAAAAGAATATGCTATAACTGGGATAAGTAACCAAATTAAAAAAGGAAATTTTTTGATATCATATTCTTTCAGAGAAAGAAGGGTTAAACCGAAAATAAATGGCGATCCCCAAAGAATTAAATAGATAAATACTCTCATTATCGAAAATAGATTAAATGACAGGATATCGAGAGGAGCGGCATGAGAATACATACCGGTAAACATTTCGAAATTCCACGTATGCATGAACAATAAAAATAACAAATACCCACAAACCGGAATTATTAAATAAACAAATTCTAACAATAATTTGTGTAATTGTTGTGAAAATAATAACTTTTTAATTTGTAACGATACGTTCTTGATATGAATGAATTGTATAATCCTGGAATTCTTTAAAAAAAGCAGACTTAACATTCCCACAATCAAAATACCTGAACTTTTGAAAAAAAGAAGGATCAGTATTAAAATAGAAATTAGAACCAAGTTTATTTTGTTATTGTTTTCTTTATAACGAATGTATATGTAAAAAATAAGAATATAAATTAGCATTATAAATGAACCATCGCGTTCAATACTGAATGATGCGAAAATATGCCAATAACTAAAAACCATAAGAAATAGCGCAAATAAACCACTTCGGATTCCAAATATCTTTTTGGTTAAAATAAAAATTAAACTAAGATTAATTAATCCAATTAACATGGCTAAGAATCGTAATTTAACAATACTATATCCAAAAAGAAATGTGTAGATTATATATATCAAACCTGTTAGCGGAAGATCTCCCCAATAGGCTATTCCGGTCATGGTTTCCATTGTGAAAGAAAAACCATTTTCTAACTGGTATCGAACTAATTCAGGAAAATAAGTTTCATCCCCTTGAGGAATTGCATCTAAATTAGGAATTCTAATAATAATTGCAATAACTAATAAACTGATAAAAATAAGCCATTCTTTTTTATTCATTTTTGATTCCTGCATTAATCAAAATTTCGCTGCCTCCGAATGGAAAAAGCTTATTTTCAATAGGGTATACTAATTTTGCGAGTGACACACTGAATATTGATAAAAATGGTGAAATAACATTAAATGTATATTTAGTATGAATATAGAATCCTTCTTTCTTCATAAGGTTTTGAATTTTTTTTAAATTCAACTTATTTATGTGTTGTTTTGTATAATCTATAGGTCCAATTTTACTCAATAAAATCTCTATTATTGGCCAAAGACTATTGTAATTTGGTGTAGTTATTATGCATCGCCCCGTATTTTTTAATAATTCTTTAACTTTGCGTAATAAATAAACTGAATCTGTAAACGATATGTGTTCTATAAATTCACCAATTATAATATAATCAAACTTTTCGTGCGGATTTAAATTCAACGCATTGCTGCAAATCCACTTTAATTTTTGGTTATCTTCAAATTTCTTGCTAGCAAAATGAATTTGTTTCTTGGCAATATCTACTCCTACTCCTTTTTCAATAACTGGACTAAGAAAAGCTAAAAGTGAACCAGGACCGCAACCTAAATCTAGAACAGTGCCTTTTTTTGAAAATTGCTTACGAATTTCATTAAAACGATTCTTGTGCCACACTCTTTGAATTATATTCCCTTCACTCATGGCTTTATCATAATATCCTTCTTCTATCTTATCATAACTACTATAATCCATCTCAAAATCAATTTCACTTCCTTTTAAAAAAGTTATGGATTAATATTTTTAATAAAAGAAATAAATCCAGGATTAACCAACACCAATTTAACCAGCATATTTACAGGAAAATCCCTGTCGGCTTTTGCCAGTATATTCTGAACTGCAGATTTTTTCATCTGTTTAATCAGATTATTATAATCTGCATCAGAGAAATTATCAAGAGTATTCCTAATAAGATTATGCAGATATAATTGAAATCTCAATTTTTTTATTGCATTAGAGTAATTATTAGTTTGGTTATTAGGGATACATTTTGCGAGAATTCTTGCAGATTCCAGGCCAGGAATAAGACCTCCTCCGGTGGTTGACTTAACCAAACAAGCAGCATCACCAATAAGATGGACGTCATTATCATTATTTTGAACCTGTTGAGAAAGATTATGACTATTATATATAGGAATAAGACCGCCCTGATATTCAATAGGCTGAAAATGCAATTCATTTAAGAGATTTTGAAAATAATAAGTAGTATTCTTTTTTGTAGCAAGACCCACTCTTGCTGTTGTGCTTGATTCAGGAACAACCCATGCAAAAAAACCAGGGGAGGTATTATTTCCAAAAAAAGTGGTGAATGTATGCTGACTGAAGTTGCCTCTGACAACTGCCTGCATACCTATTAAGAATTCTCTGTTGTTGTACAGGCCGGCAGATTTTGCGACTTTTGACAATGGACCATCTGCACCGATAATATGTTCTGAATTACATCCAACAAAACCCTCTTTTGTCCTAAAAACCGCTTTTTTACCTTTTAATCCAATAAACTTATGATTAAAATGGACCTGTGCACCTGCATTAACTGCTTGATTTAGAAGAAAATTATCAAATCGCGTCCTGTCAAGAAGATATTCATTTAATGGAATTTGAGCAAATGAATTATCCGGTGCGACTGCCTGAACTTCGCTGAAGTGATTGATTACAAATTCTTTACTCTTAGGAACATATTTGAAAATATTTTTTGTAACAATTCCAGTGCACTGTACAGGAATACCTGTTTTTGGATGCTCTTCGAACAAATGAACTTTAAAACCCTTTTTTGCGAGAATATATGCGCAATAACTGCCAACAGGACCTGCGCCAATAATTGAAATCATAATACTACGCGGGGGTGAGAGCAAGTATATAATTATTTTGGTATTTGCTACTGTAGGATGGTATCATACGAAAGCTTTAAATATATCGCAAATTTTTAACCTGTTAATAAACTCATATTGGCTGAAATTAGGGGGGAAGAAAATGAATTATTCAAACAGAATAAATGCAATAAAATCCTATTTTACTGAATTATCAAAGCGCGTTTCAGATAATGTTCAAAAGTATTCTAATATATCTAAAGTAGGTGTCGGAGCACTTGCAGCAATAGTTGCAGCAGAATATGCAAAACCTGCAAATGCAGAAGAACTATATTTAGCAAAAAGATCTGACAAGCCAATAATTGTACAAAATGATACTCAATCTGCAGAAGATTTCTATGATAACAGCGCTTCAATCATAACTGCACCAAAAACCAAAAAGAAAAAATTGCAGAGACTAATTGCAGACCTAAGCCTTGGACTAGAAGCAGGAGAAGGATTCAGCCAGGCATCAACTGGAGCAAAACTAATAATCACACCTGACATGGATTCAAATGCGTATAGAGCAATAATTGAAGGAACTGCAAGAGCAGGAACAAAACAATATCCATCAGGAGACAGTCTTAATTTTGGAGACTTTCGCGTAGGAGCAAGAGGCGGAAGATATGTAGATCTTCGCAAGTTCATGGAAGGAACAAAAGCTTATGTTGAAATTGGAGCAATGCTTGAAGGAACAGAATACCAAAATAGAACCGAAATGAGCAATTACCGAATATTAGCTATGCTTGCGGCAGGAATTTTTTCCGAATCAACAGGAACAAATGCAAAAATAACACTCGCAGCAGGACAAGGAGCATATTCATTAGAAACTGCAGGTACAGAACAAACAGACACACTTACAAGAATACTTGCAGATTTTCAGATAAAACAAGAAATACCTGGATTAAGAAACGTTTATGCGAAAGCAAGAGCATGCTTGACCAATACGGGTTACCGCAACCGCGCAGATGCAAGAGTAATTGCATTTGAAGCAGGAGCAGGAATTCAAACAAAAATCAAAGGTTTAGACGCTTTTGTTGAAGCTCTATTTACTTACAGACAGGAATATAACGAATATTTCAATGGAGCAAATACCTGTAAAGACGTATTTGGAGCAAGATTAATTGCTGGAATGATGTTCACCAAAGAAATGAGGGTCAAACTAGGAATGGAATATGACGAGGAATTATTGTTCCGAGTTATTGCAGAACTAGCATTAAGATTTTAAACAACAAAAAAACAAAAAATCACAAACAAACTTGGAGGAAAACAAAAATGGGAAAAATAAATTTACTTGAAAAAATCGCATTAACAGGCACAGCAATCGCTGCAGCTGCAGGAATAGGATGCGCAAACAAACCAGAATACAGACTAGTAAGACCAGAAACTGATGAATACAAACGAGTATGCACATTACTTTCACTTGATGCAACTGAAAAACCAAAAATACAGTTGTTAAGAAAAGAAGATGGAACTTACCTTGCGGCAGTAAATGACAAAAAATCAACAAAAACACAGGTTCTTAATGCTGACGGAACTTTCTTAACAACAGTAATAACAGAAAGATCAAGAAGAACCGCAGATGCTACAAGAAATGACTTTATTGGAACACGATTAGGAGAACATCCACAGAATGTAGCACTTGTTGATGGATTAAATGCACATTACTCACAGCTGACTGCACAGATGAGAGCAGACGGATACTGCATACCTGCACAGCTGACAGAAATCGCATCAAATTACCGTATTGTACAAGCCATGCTCAAAGACGAAAAAGCAATTGAAGCAAACGGATGGGCGAATTCACAGTTGACTAATCTTGTCAGAAAATACAAATCATTTGAAACACTTGTAAAACCAAACGACAAGAACGGAATAATCAGACTGCAAATAAATGTAGAAAGAGACAACCTAAAAACAACAGGATGGATGTCTGCAAATATAACTGCATCTGAACTTGAAGTAATATCTACTGAAGCATACTCTACTGCTGTTGAAAATTACGGCACAGAGGATGGCACTTATTTTAGATCTGAACAGGCAAATGCAATTATTGCTGCAATTGTTGGTAAAAATGGATATATTGGCGAGAAAGAAAAAACAATCGACCAAAAAATCCTTAACCAAAGTAATATAACTGCATGCAGAATAAGAATGGCATCACCTGAAAGCGCAAAAATAGATATTAAAAATCTATTCGCAGCAAGCGATGCAGTAAAAAATGCTGGAACCGAAATGCGTAATGCATATAAGGATCTTGCAACAAAAATAATCCAAAGGATTTTTTTTTAATTTTTTTTAATTTTAACAAATAAAAATTATCAAAATATCGGGGGGAAATAAATGTTATCCAAACCAAAAATTACAATATTATCAATTATGATAGTCGCAATGCTTTTAGCACTGCCTATGATAAATGCATTTGATGATATATTCACAGACGGATCATTATACGATTCAATATGGACTGATGATATTTCATTAAGTGATCCGGTTTTTGCAAACGATTATTCATTAACAGACCCGATATTTTCAGACGATTCTGACTTTGACGGAGATGTATTCTCAGGAAATTACTACAATTATGACCTGGACTATTCAGATTCAGAAGATCTATATCTAAGCGTTACCGAACATGATAATACCAACTATGATGCAGACGGACTATATCTTGATGATAATTATAATTCCGCTTTAGATGCTTCAGATTCAGATGAAAATGCAGATGATTTTTTGTGGGACAACCCATTTGAAGACCCACTGACATTTGATGATCCGTTTAACATACCTGGAGATGATATTCAGGATATTGGAGATCAGGACATACCTTCTTCGGCACCACGAAGCAATCCAGAACCAACACCAGGACCAGGACCTATTCCAACAATAAATGAAAACGGACTAAATATACAAATAACTGGAACAAGAATGCAGAGTGAACTAAGCCCTGGAGAACAGCTAATGCTTAAAATATTCATAAAAAATAATGGCAAGGAAAAAATAGAAGATATGAAAATAGTTCTTGTAAACCAAGACCTTGCATTAAGAGACAGCATAGGACCAATGGATTTAAAGAAAGGAGCAAAAGCAAGCAAAACACTATTACTTGACTTTCCAGAAGGAATTGAATCCGGCTATTATTATTTGCGAATCAATGTACATGCTGACGGAATAGACCGCGTTATTTACAGAGATATTTTGGTGGAATAAACCGAATAAATCCTGATTATTACGAGGAAACCAAGCATGATAACATCAATTATTATCGCAGTCGGTCCATCTTTTTTACAATCATTCGTAAATATGATATTACTCTTAAGTAGTTTTATACGATAAGGTATGACTACTCTAGAATAATGAAAACATAGAAAGCTTTAAATAGTAACTATTCATAAATACTATAAAATCAACTGATTGGGGGATGAAAAATGAAGGTAATAAAACTCGGATTAACACTGGTTTTGGTTATGATACTGGCAGCAATAAGCGCATCAGCACTGCCAATAAACGTCGATAAAGTAGATGTAGATGGCTCAACACTACAGCCAAACGAACAAACCAAACTAAACATTGAACGAGGAGATGAAGTAACTCTTGATGTTTATTTTACTGCAACACAAGACATACCTAATATGGAATTATTTGCCTTTGTATCTGGTTTTGAATACAACGACGTAACCCCAACATCAGACCAGGTCGGACCATTTGATGCAGAAGCAAACGTAATATATCACAAAAAACTTAAAATCCAATTCTCAGACGAATTTGAAAAAGACAATTATAAATTAAGACTAGTATTTTCAGATAGAAACGGAGACGAACAACTACTTAATTACAATCTAAAAATCGATGTTCCACGACATCAACTAGACATACAAGACGTAATACTTAATCCAGAACTTTCAGTCAAAGCAGGAAGCGCACTACTTGCACAGGTAAGACTTGAAAACAAAGGAGAAAAAGAAGAACAAGACATTAAAGTAACTGTCGCAATGCCAGAACTTGGAATTTCAGCATCAGACTATGTTGATGAAATAGAAGACACCGATGACAGCGAAGAAACAGAAGAACTATACCTAAGAATACCTGCATGCGCAAAACCAGGAATATATAATGTAGAAGTAACTGTAGACTATGGAAAAGAAGACATTAAAACAATAAAACAAATCCAGGTAACAGCAGGAAATGCATGCGATGAAATAACAGGACCAAAAACAACAATAGTAATCGGAAAACAACTGGAAAACATAATGCAGGGAGAAACAGGAATCTACCCAATCACAATAACCAACAACCAGAAACAAGCAAAAAGCTACACATTAACAATTGACGCAGATAACTGGGCACAAGATGTTAAAATAACACCTGCAAGCACAGTACTAATAAATTCAGAAAGCACAGAAACAATATATATACATGCAACAGTTGATTCAAGCGCAATCGGAGCAAAAATATTAACTGCAAGAATAAGCACTGAAGGAAAAGAAATACAGCAAATACCACTAACTGCAAACATAACAAAAAAACCAACAAGCTGGATAAGACTAGGACTTGAAGCAGTAATAGTTGTACTAGCAGTACTTATAATCTTAGTTGCAGTAGTAGTAGGATACTTCAAACTGAAAGACAGCGACGAAGAACAACCAAAAGCAAAAACCTACTATTAAACACAAACAAACTCTCTTTTTTATTTTATTTGGTGGGGGGAAAAAGAAGAGTCTGCCCTTGAAGGGTTAACAATGAAAAAAACAATAATCACGCTATTAATACTCGCATTATTTCTTTTACCTATCTCAATTGCCCAAGCAAACGAAGATTTCACAGCAAACACAAAATCATTACTATCCCTTGATGCAGGAACTGTAAATACCAATACAATAAAAATCACAAACACAGGAACACAAATCAACAATTATTTACTAACTGCAGAAGGAGAGGCCAGCGAATGGATACAATATCCAACAATGTTCTCATTAGCACCAAAACAAAGCACAAATGTAGAAAGCATACTCACAATACCCTATACTACCGAAACAGGAAATTACCAAATAATAACCATAATAGCAACAACAACTGGACTGGAAAAAGAAATAATCCAGGATATTGCAGTAATAAACACCCAAAATATCCAATTAACATCCCCATTAACATCACAAATAAACGGGCCCTGCCAAAAAACAACATATACAATAAACATAACAAACCCGGCAAAATTCATCGAAACATACACATTTTCAATAAATCATCCAGATGCAAAACTATCAGAAACAACTGCAACACTGAGTGCAGGAGAAAGTAAACAAATAACAATAGACATAGAACCAAATGACTGCCACCAAATAGGAAAATATGACATGATATTTTCTGCACAAACAGAAAAAACAAACCTAATAGCAGAACTTGACTTATTTCTTGAAATAGAAAATACAGGAATACCTGAAATTGCAGAAGGGATAAGCAAAATAAAAACAGACTACAACAAAAATTCAGTAGATCTGGAAATATACAACACTGGAAAAAATGAAACAGAATACCTCCTAACTGCAGAAGGAATAGACTGGTTTGCAATAACCCCAAGACTAATAACAATAGAACCGCAAAAAACAGAAACAATAACACTATACACAGAACCAACTGAAGAAGTAAAACAAGGAAGCTACCCTGTAAAAATAACTGTAGAAACTGTTGACGGCGCAAAATACGAAAAAGAACTAACAATCAAACTAAAAAAACCCGGATTAATTGACAACTTATTTGACAAATACCTTCCACTAACAATACTATTAATAATCGCAATAATTGTATTTGGAATCATAGCAATATACACAGTAAGATACCTTTCATCAGAAGAATACCAAAAATGGAAAGTACAACGACTGAAAGAAAAAGAAAAACAAAGAGCAATCAAGCAGAAAGAAAAAGAAGCCCGCGCAAAAGAAAAAGAAAAGCTCCGCAAAGAAGAAGAAAAACTAAAAGAAGCAGCACGAAAAGAAAAAGAAAGACTAGAAAAGGAAAAACTGAAACAAGCAGACGACAGAAAACAAAAAGAAGAACTTGAAAAACAAAGAAAACAAAAAGAAAAAGATAAACTTGAAAAACAACTCGCAAAAAAATACGAACGCGAAATAAGAAAAGACTATGTACTTGTTGCGAAAAAAGAAATAATACAAGGAAAATCCCCTACAAACATATTTACAAAAATACTATTTGCACTCGCACTGCTATTAATACTTGCAGGACTAATTATATTCAATAAACCAATAATCAACAATATAACCTATGTTCTCACAGGACTCGCAATACTTGTTGTGCTGTACTTACTTGTTAAAATAAGACGATTAAGCACAATCTCTGCAAAATGGAGAGGACTAACACTTGCAAACGAAACAAAACTATTTGACATCAATTGGAAAAAAGGACTACAGCAAATCAAATTCAAACTTAACACACCTATTAAAAAATTAAAAATATGGGCTAAAAAAGGAAGAGGAAGCAATGAAAGATACATCTGCATAGACGAACACATATATCAATATTACAGAACAGAAGCAAATGCAGAAGCAAATGAATTTGAAGAAATAGAAACAACCTTCAAGGTAAGCAAAAAATGGCTTTCACGCAAAAATATAGACGCAGACGAAGTAAAACTATACTACCTTGATGACGGCGAATGGAAAGAACAAGACACTGAAAAAATCAATTCTGACTCCAAGTATGTTTATTATACCTCAATAACTGACGGACTTGGACAGTACGCAATACTCGGTCTAGAACAAATAGAACAAGAGGAAGAAGAAACAACACCAAAAACAAGAATACTTCCACTATTAGTCACACTACTCATAGCAATAGTACTAGTATTACTAATAAATCCCACAATGATAAATACCAATACTACAGGAATACCTTCACAAAAATGGACGCAAGGAAACGAACAAACAATCGACCTAAATAAATATTTTAATGATCCAGACGGAGACACGCTATCTTTTGGAATCAAAGAAGAAATTGAAGGAATAGATGTAGAAATTGTAGAAGGCATAGCGTATTTAATGCCTGCACGCGAATTCACAGGAATAGAAACAATAGTGTTCACTGCAACTGACAACAAAGGAGGATATGCAGAAAGCAACCCAGTAAAATTAACCGTACTAACAACAATGCAGGGACTAACAAGCAAAGCAATATTACTATTTACTTACCTACTTGGAATAATAATAGTAATTACTGGAATAATGTTTATCGCAAAAGTAATTCTATTGATTAAACGAAGTGTAGTGCCGGAATAATTCTAAATTAATTTAATCTTCTTCTGTACATCTGTTGTTAAGATTAATTTTTTATTAGAATTTATATAAAAATCAATTTCACTTCTTACACCAAACTTATTCTTCAAATAAATGCCAGGTTCAATAGTATAACCATAATTACAATGGATAGAATATTTATTACTAGGTCTCAAGCCCTGCCTGTTGCCGTGAGGAGAGGTATTTCCCAGACCATGACCGGTATAATGATTCATCTTTCCCTGAAATCCGGTTATCCTGATATTATCAATAGTAACCTGGCTAATTTCCCTTCCAATAGGCATTTTTCCACGGCATAATTCCTTTTTAACAAAAGAAATACACTTATCTCTAGTTTCTACAATCACACTAAAAACCCTTTGAACATCCTTAGGAACACTCCTTCCTTTATACGCCATCCAGGTAATATCAGAAAAAGGAGCTTTTGGCTTGTTCAATCCAGCCCAAATATCAAGCATAATCAAAGAATTAGGCCTTATTTTTTTGGAATTCTTCTTTTTAGGATAATAATGAATATTCGCAGTACTTTGTCGAAATGCAACTATCGGAGGATGTTTGCTTGATTTTAATTTGTATTCCTTGAACTTTTGTTTTATGAATTGCTGAACTTCATATTCAGTTATTGAATTATTGTTTTTTATGAGATTAAATGCTAAATCCTTAATTTCAAGAAGTATTTTTGATACCTGAATATGCTGATTTACCTGCTTCTTAGTCCACATCTGCCCTCTTTTAAAAAAATAGTGGGGATGCAGGGATTCGAACCCCGATCAACCGGTATCTTACCATGATAATCATCGTCTTTCGACTCATTGCTCCATGACTGGAGCCGGCCATAATAGCCAGGTTATACTACATCCCCATAGACGAGAAAAAAGCGGGCTGGTTATTTAAAACTTACGATATCCCTGAGTTC
>Ga0066639_10001983_pt1 | contig 18031 bp, 20 predicted proteins | sample CryGeyCG2114_010_2_FD_59504 | JGI IMG/M metagenome (GOLD analysis project Ga0066639, IMG submission 59504) | Groundwater microbial communities from aquifer - Crystal Geyser CG10_big_fil_rev_8/21/14_0.10 | ecosystem: Environmental > Aquatic > Deep subsurface > Groundwater | place: USA: Utah...
TGCTATGACAGGTAATGATCATGGCTTATTTGAAGATGTAGCTTTTGCCGTAAGAGAACAGAAAGCAAATGGTTATCTTGCTGATTTTAGACCCAAGGATTTAGTTACATTAGCTTGGACTTTTAGCTGCTCTAGAAAGGATTATGGCTTATTTGAAGATGTAGCTTTTGCCGTAAGAAGACGAAGGGAAAAAAACGGTCTTGCTAAGTTTAAACCTGAAAATTTGGCTGATTTGGCTAAAGCTTTTTGTAATATGAAAAAGGATCATGGCTTATTTGAAGATGTAGCTTTTGCCGTAAGAAGACGAAGGGAAAAAAACGATCTTGCTAAATTTAGTTCCAAAGGATTAGTTGAGTTGGCTAGAGCTTTTAGCTTCCTTGATAATAACTATGGTTTATTTGAAGATATTGCTATAGCGATAAGAAAACAAAGAGAACGTGGTACTCTTGTTGAATTTAACTCCAAAGAATTAGCTCGTTTAGCTAGGATTTTTAGTTTTTTAGACAATAAATACGGTTTATTTGAAGATATTGCTTTTGCAGTAAAGCAAAAAAGACAAAAAAACAATATGGTTGATTTTAGTTTCGGGGATTTGGAGAGACTAGCCAAGGCTTGTAGCATTTCAGGCAATAATTACGGTTTATTTGAAGATATTGCTTTTGCAGTAAAGCAAAAAACCCTAAAAAATGATAGGGTCAATTCAAACTTAACGGAACTGCTTAGTATTGCTACGTCTTTCTTTTTCTCAGGTGTTGATTATGATTTATTTCAAAATTTAGCTTCTATTGTAAGACAACAAATAAAGCAGAAGAAGGCTTTTACATCAGACGAACTGTCACAACTCACTCAGGTTTTTGTTACTACAGAAAATGCAAATCTAATAATCTCTGATCTCTGTAGTGAAATTAATAAAAAAATACTAGAAAGTGGTGTTAATGATTTTAGAACTGAAGATTTAGCTAATTTATCATTGAATCTAAGTTTTTATAATAAAGAAATTGCATTTAAGTTTATCGAAGAGTTCTTTGAAAGAGAATCTAGCTCAAAGGATCTAATAAAGGTTTTATATGCTACTGTTATTTTAATAAAAACTAATAAAATTAAGGAAACAGAAATACCACTTTCTTGGATTAATAAATTTAAAGAAATAGAGCATCTTCCACCTAATCCTTCAGTATTAGAAGAATCAGTAGGAAGAACTTTAATGGACTTAGGTGTTAAAAGCTTTTCTAAAAACCAATATGTTTCTTTTAATATTAACGGCTACCTTATTGACCTTTTTGAAGTTGATTTCATTGATGGAAAAAAAATAATAGAAGTTGATGGCCCAACTCATTTAGATATATGGGATGATAGAAAGTCCTTTATTTTAAAAGCAATGGGTTATTCTGTCGCAAGAATTAAATGGTATCAATGGGATCCTTTAAGCCCTAGTGAAAAAAGGGAATTTTTAAAAGATAAAATGAGGAATTCATTTTCATCTGTAAATTAACTTTTTTTAACTTAAATCTTTTATTTTAAACAAGTTACTTGAATTTTTGCTTTAAATTCATTTTTTTTAGTAACACTCACTTATTTGTTTTTAACCGTTTTGGGATATATAAGTATCTAATAGCAATACTCTTATAGTTAGTAAAGCAATTATTTACATTTAATAGTAAATAGTTTATAATACATTAGACTTAATAAGAAGTTAGTTATGAATTCGGTTAATTTAGATTTTATTTCAGAAATTGGCGGTATTTTTAATGTAGATGGTGTTGTTCGTAGTATTTTTAAAAATGTCGAAAGTAAATTGGAGTACTTTAAGACAAGTTGTAAAGTATCTCACTTAACATCCCAAATTTTTGAAGAATTAGGATTATTTTTAGGAAGTATAAAAGATGTGAAAGCTGGTTTGAAGCTATCTGTAGTTCTCTCCATGCCGGAAAATATTTCATCTCTAATTAAAATCGCCTTTAATTTTTTTGAAAGCGCTAAAAACAGCGATGCGGAATCCTTGTTGAATAACTCTTTTAATTTATTCGCTAACTCCGTGGATTTCTTAGGCGATATTAAAGCTTTATCTAATTCGTTGAATCAGCTTTTTAAAATGCCCGATGCCCTAACGCTTTCTGAAATAACATCAGTTCTCTACCCATTGTCTTTAGTCGCAATTATAATAGGAACATTGATCAAAATTAGGGATTATATACAAGTAAAGTTGATGATGCGAGCTGACGCGGCTGTAATGTGTTGGTCTAAGTTAAATGATAAAGAACTTAAGCAATATGTTAATCATTTGCTGGAAAAAAGATTGACGTTAACGGTCAATGAAAAGTTTCTGATTGATAGAGAAACTAACTTAGTTGATAGGGTGAAAAAATACGACGATTTAATAAATCAAAAAAAATCAAAGTACAATAGGTTGGTTGGCAGATATGCTCAAGGACTTTTAGAAGAGTTGAATAACTATGTAAATGGAAGCAAAAAATATTCTTCAACTGAAGTCAGAGAGATTGTTTCTAAAATTGGTAAAATATATGAATATGAAAATCACTCAAAAATCAAGACCATAGCTAGGAATGTCTTTATAATAATTAGTACTTTGTTTTTGACTCAAGGATCGTTATTGATACCTGGATGTATTGTGCTGATAGCTGTCACTCTTTCATCGATTTATGATTACATCAAAAATAAGAATTTCTACAATGAGCTAAAAAGCTCGTAAATTCTATGAAATTCGCTTTCTTATTTTTTCTTAGCAGTATTTCGCTGTTTTCTCTTCAAGTCAACATTGAAAATAAGTGCTTAGAAGTAGAAGTTGCTGGCACTGAAAAGCTAAGAGCTCAAGGGCTTCAGAACAGGGACTATCTCGAAAAATCAAAAGGAATGTTGTTTATTTTCCCCGCGCCTACTTATGCATCTTTTTGGATGAAAGACACATATATTGACCTCAGCATTGCTTTTTTTGATGAAGATAAAAAACTGGTCCAAATTGAAAAGATGCCTATTTATAAAGCAAATCAGCCATTGAAAACTTATAAAAGTATCGCTCCAATTAAATATGCTATTGAAGTCAACATGGGATGGTTTGAAGAAAACGATATTAAAGTAGGCGATACACTCTATTATGATTAAATCGCCTTTTTTATGAGATTAATATCCTCTTGAATCAAAAGTAAGTTGGGATTGTCTTTTTGCTTTTCAAAGTCATTTTTTAATTTTTTGCAGTGATCTTTAGTATTTGCACTCGAGCTTTCTATAATTTTATCCAGAAATTCCGAGGCTTTTGTTTGATTGTTAGATAAAATCTTTTTTACCTCTTGTATTTGTTGGTTTAAGACCTCTTCTTCTCCTTTGTCAGCTATTTGTTTTTGTCTTTCTAGATTTTGAATGCTTGCATAATTATCGTGGATATTTTCGATATGTGAGGTAAATTTCTTTAACAAATCATTAATTTTTTCTTGTTTGTCATCCATATAGCAAGCTCCTTTTTCCCAATATATGAAAAAAAAAGTGAAAAAAGTCTAATCTTTTTTAAGTTAGCGAACACTTTGTTTAGCAAATTGAGATTGATAGATAAATAACTTGAAGATATTTTAAGGACATGAAGAAAGATGAATATTATCACCTTTTAGCGAATGCCTTTAGTTGGATGAATCAATTAACTGAGAAAAGAGAAGAAATACAAAAGAAAGAGCTAGAAAAGTTCTTTACAGAAGATCTAGAGATATGTACAAATAACCAGCCTTTGGTAGGTCTGGATAAGTTTCATCAGCACTTAAAAGAATCTCTTTCGCAATACAGCCATTCTAAAATCATATTTCCCTTTAAAGCCTATCTTAGCGACAATAAAAAAGCAGCTTTGTATTACTTTTTGAGGTCCACGACTGTCAATGAAGAAGTTTTTGAATACTGCGTTATGTCGATATTTAAATTTAGAAACGATAAAATCTCTTCTTGGATTGAAGTTGTTTCAGAAATTGCGCAAAGATAATGCAAAAACTACTTTTTATAGCACTTTTAAATGGTATTCTTTCTATACACTCAGTTGAAAAGCTAGCATATGAACCTTGGTACACCGGATCAATTCTTTCATATGATGGTGAAATTATTCCAAAGCATACAGTTTCAGTGCAGCCTTTTTTATTTATTAATACAACATATGGAAATTATAAAAATAATTTCTCACTCGAAGATATTCCCAATGAGGTAAGTGTAAATCCTTATGTTTTTTTCTATTATGGAATTAATGATTTAATAGATATGCAACTTTCATTTCAGACAATAACAAATTATACACAATCTCAGTCGTCAACTAATTTAGGAGATATATCGGTACTTTTTGGGATTCAGTTAATCAGAGAAACTAAAAATCTTCCCTATGTTCGCCTATTAATAGAAGAAACTTTTCCAACTGGAAAATATAACAAAGCTGACCCTGAGAGAAACCTAACGGATATAGTAGGTACAGGTTCTTTTATAACAAGCATTGGGATTGCTACAGAAAAATCATATGATTGGTTTTACTGGCATCCGTTTAGAATAAGGTGGAATTTTTTTGTAAATATTCCATCTGCAGCCAATGTTGAGGGAGTAAATTTTTACGGTGGAGCTTCTAATGCTAAAGGAAAGGCCAAAAGTGGAACCAGCTTTTATATTCTTTTATGTCCTGAAATATCAATTACCCAAAGATGGGCTTTTGCTCTTGATATAGTTTATTTAAAGCAACTTAATGGTTCTTTTTCTGGTAATAAAGGAAATAATTTAGATGGCTCTGATGCTATAATTGATGTTTATCAGCAAGATAGCTTCCAATTAGCGCCAGCAATAGAATATAGCTTTAATAGCAAAATAGGCATTTTAGGTGGGGCTTGGTTTAGCGTATTTGGCAGAAATTCTGACGCATTTGTAAGTGCTGTTGTATCTGCTGTTTTTGCTTTTTGATCCTCTAGAAATTCTTTGGTAATTTTTATTAACTCATCTAAAAGGGATTGATTGCTCGGCATCATATGCTCTGTTTTTAAGTTTATAATTTTTTTTGGCTCGGGGATTATCTCTTGGATTTTTTTTCTGCACTTAAGTGGAACCATTTTGTCATATAGTCCATTTATTATAAGAAAGTTATTTTTTAAGTATTTCGCATGAACTTGCGGGTCAATGGGTCTTAGCAAGATGCTGACAAGTGCTGCAACTGGTTTTTTTATAATGGTTGGTAGTTTTAAATTAGCATTCAACAAACAAAATAAGCCTGCTCCCCCATATCCAATCACTCCCGGGCCTAATTTAACTTTTTCAGCTTGGGCTAAATGATATGCAGCCGGCACAAATAATGCCCCAAAGCTAAACCCTGCGATTGAAATAGGTTCATTTCTAGACCATGATTGTTTTGATAACCAGTTTATTATACTGATCCATTGCTGCGGTACTTCTAGAATTTCTTCTCTAAGCTGTCTGATTTTTAGAACAAGGGATCTATTTTTTAATGTTCTAATTAAGGGGGGGTATTCATATGCAACAATAGCGTAATTTGATTGGTCTTTTATATAGTTAAGGCTTTTTCTTCCTGTGTCTAAACCAGATGCTACAAAAATGCATCGAAGCCCATCATTTGGTATTTTTTCGGGTAAACTGAGAGTAAAATGGACGCTTTTGGCTTTACCAACATCTAAAGTGATATCAGTATAAATTCTTTTTTCTAGTTGATTTTCTACTAAGTAAGCATTTTTATAGGCAATCTTTGCTAAAATACAGTTTTTTCTTAATACATCAACTGGGTCGGTCCAGGAATTATATAATTTAAAAGCTAGGAAGATCCCAAAAAGCACTAAAGTAGTTCTAACTAGTGTTTTTAAAAAAAATAAAGTATATTTTTTCATATTAAATTAACTTTTTTAGTGAGTAACTTTTTTTAAAAAAATCCTTCCAGGGATCTTTTTTTTGAAGACGCTTTAAAACAGTCTTAATATTAAAGTCTGTAATATTTAGTTTTTTTAGCTCATTCCAATCTATAGGTGTTGCTACAGAGGCATCTTCAATAGCTCTTACTGCATATGGAGATACTGCAGTTTGTGCATATTCATTTCTCAAGTAATCGATAAATAATTTTTTCCTTCTTTTTTCCTTTCTAATTTCTACTGTGAATAGATCAGGTTTTTTTTCTACTAATAATAAAGCTATCTTTTTAGCAAAAGATTTTACCTTATCAAAAATTAATTCATTTACAATAGGAACAACTACATGGACTCCCTTAGATCCAGTGGTCATTATATAAGGTGAGATTGAAAATTCTTTTTCTAGAAATTCTTTAATTTCAAAAGCTCCCTCAATAACTAGGTCTAGGCCTTTAGTTGGGGGGTCAAGATCAAAAATCAGTTTGTCTGGTTTGTTAAGGCTATGCACTTTTGAAAGCCAAATATGAGGAGTGATGCAAGCTAGGTTTGCTAGATAAATTAAAGTTTCAAGATCATTGCAAACAACCATTTTAATTTTATCAGCTGCTTTTCTTTTAATGTTTGCTGTTTTTATCCATTTAGGGAAGAAATCAGATATATTTTTTTGGACAAAATGTTCTTTCGAAATCCCATTTGGATAGCGAAACATTGTAAGCGGCCTGTCTTTGAGGTGCGGTAGAATCCAAGAATGAACATTATAGTAATATTCAATAAGATCTTTTTTAGTGATTTTTGATTTGGGGAATAAAATTTTTTCAAGATTTGTTAGTTCAATGGTTCTATTATTTATCTTGGTGGCTGTCATTCTTTTCTTACATTTTTAAGTTTTACATCTTTTCTAAGCCCTAGATAACTGGGGTGTCTAAGTTTATTGTCATCAGTCCATTCAGTAAACGAGCACTCAGCAATTAACTTAGGCTTTACCCATGTTGCTTTTATCTTTAGGTCCTCTTTAAAAGGACTATGTTTTGAAATAATAGGCTTAAGCTTTGCAAAAAGCGAAATTAGTTCTTTATCATCAAAACCAGTACCAACTTTCCCCGCATACTGAAGTCTGTTGTTTTTATAAAAGCCTAGTAGAAGTGCCCCAAACCCTTTCCGTTCTCCTTGAGGTAAAGTATATCCGCAAATAACAAATTCTTGCTTATTGACGTTTTTAATCTTTAACCAATCCCTTCCTCTTTTTGAAAGGTACTTTGAGTTGGCTTTTTTGGCCATTATCCCTTCAAAGCCTTGTGAGACGATTTTTTTGAAATAAGTAATACCATCTGCTTTCTTAAATGCTGTAAAAGATACCGTTTTGTTGAAATTGAAGGCTTTTTTTAGAAGCTCTTTTCTTTGTATTAGTGGAAGAGCTCTCAAATCAAAACCATTTAAAAAGAGTATATCAAAGACAAATAAGCGGATTTTTTTAGATTGTGACTTTTCTAATTTTTGTAAGGAGGAAAAGCTATTTAGTTTTCCTGCTTGGTATACAATTTCACCATCAATTATGAAATCACTATTTTTAAAGTTCTCTAAGGCATTGCTTATATGTGGATAAGCTGTATTTAGCTCGATTTTATTGCGAGACATCATTTTAATCTTTTTATTTTTTGAAAAAATTAAACATCTAATTCCATCAAATTTTTTTTCAAAGATCCAGTCACTATCTGAAAAAGCTGGCTTTTTATAAAGTGTTGCAAGCATTGGAGAAATCCAATTGGGCTGTTTGGTTTTAGTGATCTTTGCTTTCATGAAGCTTTTTAATTTCTCTCATAGTTAAACCGGATTTAACAGACTTATTAAATGATTTTACAGGATTTTTCTTCATGCTGGCCATTTCATCTTTCATTTTAATTAAAAGCCAGTTGTTTTCTCTAAAATTTACAAGTGCATATCCCCCTTTAAGTCTTTCTCCTTCAAGCCAAATCTCAATCTGTCCAGCTTGTATGCACTTTGAAATAGGTATTATTTTTCCCCTCTTATTTTTTTTAATATTTTTATATTTTCCTTTATCCCATAACATAACCACACCTGCTCCATATTCCCCAGAAGGTATAACTCCTTCAAATTTTTTATACTCAAGTGGGTGATCTTCTGTCATAACAGCTAATCTTTTTTCTTTAGGAGAAAGCGATGGGCCTTTTGGAACTGCCCAAGATTTCAATGTTCCTTGAACCTCTAAGCGAAAATCAAAGTGAAGTCTTGATGCATCATGCTTTTGGATAACAAAAGATTTACCAGCTGTTTTTCTAGGTGTTTTTCCAGCAGGCTCTTTAGTTTTTTTGAACCTTCTTTTTTTTCTATATTCTGCTAATGAATTTTTCATAATATTTATAATTAAGCCCTATGAGGTACGCTTCTTTTTTTTCTTTTTCAAATGAAATGCTATCCAAGCGGTTCCTATCGATAAGAAAATAAAAGAGCTTATACTTAGCCCTGTCAATGGCGTAAATTCAGGCAATCTTTTTAAATTTATATCAAAAGCTGCATTGCTGTAGAAAAAAGATTCTAAGTAATCAAATCCAAAGTGAAAGCCAAAAGCATTATAAAAACCCCACTTATAGTAGATATAACCTAAAAGCATACTTAGGACTAACTGTTTCGCTGGGTAAAAATCGCTTTTACTAAATATGAACACTGATGCAAAAAGAACAGATACTATCAAATTCGCTACATGAATATTTAAATGCTTTTCTAAAATCTCTAAAGCAGTTGCTCTAAAAATCAACTCTAGAAAAAAAGTAGTGGCCAAAATAGCTATAAAATACCCAAATAATAAAAAAGAAGCATCTTCTAAAAAAATGCTTGCTTTACTTATTTTAAAGAAACTTAAAGCTAGCAAAGAAATCAATATAGCTAACATGAAAAGAACTCCTAGAAAAGTTCCTTTCAAAAAGTTTTTAACTTTGGATTTCTCTTTGACGATTACTAAAGCATTCCACTTTCTTTTGGTTAAAATGATCTGCAAAAAAAAATATAAAAAGACACTCCAGAAGAAGAAAATAATTCTAAATAAAAATCTGTCTTTTGTAAGGTCCAAGATTGGGTTGTAGATCTCAAAAGGAAGAAAATTATACCCTGGAAAAATCACTTCTGAATACAAGACCTTAGCTCCCCATACAGCTGCTATAACAAACAATAGCACCTTAAAAAATGGAGCGAAGAACTTCCTCGTGCTAGCCATATAAAATATTTATTTTAACTCAAAATTATCCTTATAATTGAGGACTTATATAATTGCAAAATCAATAAATTTATAGTATAATAGAGGCAAAAAGGTAGGGATTTATGGAAATTACTAATAATAAGGTATTAAGGGATATTTTCTCTTCTGCTATAGATGCAGAAGATGTTGAATTCCTTCTTTCATTGCCTAAAGAAGTGTTATTTTCACAACTCTCAGCTATAGGTCTTACGCAGAAATCATCGTCCTCTTTGTTGAATTCCCTTAGCAAGATAGTAATCTTGGGTGATAATTCAAAATGGGACTTTCTTGCGGATCTTTTTATTATGCATCCTAACTCAGATGAGAAAGAATATAATAAAAAGAAGATAGAAAGAATGAGGCTTCAAAGAATCATAGATCAACAAAATTTAGATTTTGAAATGGAAAAAGCCTTTTATTCTTCTTTAACTAAAAAAGCTTGATGGCTATTTGGAAGTGTTGGCAAAGTCTTTACTTTGCTTTTTTTATCTTTTAAATACTCATCACAAGCAAGCTTCACGCCAGGTAAAGAATTTTTGGATATTTTTTCATCACAATAGTCATCAATTAATAAAATTCCACCGGTAGACATCTTTGGAAAAATATTTTCTAAAGCTACTTTGGTGGAAGAATAAAAATCACCATCTAGGTGTGCGAAAGCTATTTTTTCAGGTGTATTTTCAGTTAAAGTATCTTCAAACCAACCTTCCACTATTTCAGGTAATGGAACTTTGTATTTTTTGAAATTATCAATTAGTGTTTGTTTGCTACTTTTAAACCAGCCTTTATTGACTCTTTTGTTATCTTGAAGAATTTTTTTATTAGCCGCTTTACTATCATCTAGAAAATCTTGATCTGATTTTTCAGGAAGGCCTTGAAATGAGTCAAAAACTATCAATTGCTTAGATGAATCAAAAGATAACAATATTTTTTGAATCAAAATTGCGCTATACCCTTTGTAACAACCGATTTCTAAAAACTGTCCTTCAATTTTTTCCTTTAAGACATTTATAGCTAAATAATATAGATTTAGGATTTTATCAATGCTCATCATTGATCTGTTGCGATTGTAAATTTCAGCAAGAAAGTGATGATCGAAATTAGGTAGTTTCATAAAAGGCTCTAAGTTTTTTATAATGATAAAAATTTTACTTTTTTATCTATTAAGAATATCAGAGAAATTCTTTTGGCTTATAGTCGCTAATAATTTCTAAGACACTATTCAAAAAAAAATTACAATCTAGTCATAAAGGCTTTATTTATATATAATACGGTTTTAACTGGAGATTTCAATCTAGTAATGATTTTCACAAAAATTCGTAAAAAGCTCTTTCCTGTAGAGCGTTTTGAGTTGAAAAAACTCATGCCACTTTTTTTAATGAAATTCTTTATTTCATTTAACTATGGAATCTTAACTTGTATGAAAGATACTTTTGTAGTTACAGCAAAAGGATCTGGGGCTGAAGTTATACCTATTTTGAAAGGTTGGATAGTTCTTCCAGTAGCGCTTCTTGTAACTTTGTTGTACTCAAAGCTTAGCAATCACTACAAGAGAGAGACCATATTTAATGGGACAATTATAGCGTTTTTAGGCTTTATTGCTTTATTTGCTTTTTTTCTATTTCCAAATAGAGAAGTGCTAAGTCCACATCAAAGTGCAGATGCTTTGACAAACTTAATCGGTGTTAAATATCAGCATTGGATTTCAATTTATAGAAATTGGATGCAAGCACTTTTCTTTGTTATGACTGAACTATGGGGAAGTATAGTTATCTTCTTAATGTTTTGGGGTTTTGCAAATCAGATTACAAAAGTAAATGAAGCTAAAAGGTTCTACTCCCTTTTCATTGTAGGTGGAGATCTAGCAGCTATTGGAACCGGCCCTTTAGTTTGGCACTATGCCAATAAATATGCTCATTTAGATTTTTCAGCTACCCTGCAAAGCCTAGCGTCTTATGTTCTACTTTTTGGCCTTATTATTATGGTCTTACATTGGTGGGTCGTAAAATACGTATTAGTAGATCCAAGGTTGTATCAGCCTGATGAAATACAGAAAAAAAATCTAGGAAAAACCAAACTTTCTCTCAAAGAAGGAATCAAATTTATAGCATCATCTAAATATCTAAGATGCATAGCTATTATGGTAATTGCATATGGACTTACTATAAATTTAATTGAGGTTACCTGGAAAGCTCACCTTAAAGAGCTTTATCCTAATGCTGCAGACTATCAAGCTTTTATGAGCAAAATAACCTCCTCAGTTGGGATAGCCTCGTTTCTGACAGCTTTATTTGCAGGTGGTGGCATAATACGGTTTTTTGGCTGGAAATTCAGCGCTCAAATCACCCCTTTTGTTGTAGGCTCAACAGGTCTTTTATTTTTAACAATGGTTTTACTAAAAGCAAGCTTGCCGACAATATTGGGATTAAGTCCTTTGGCTTTAATAGTGATTCTTGGAGCTATTCAGAACGTATCTAGCAAAGTTATGAAATACTCATTTTTTGACCCTACAAAAGAAATGGCATTTATACCTTTAGATCAAGAATCAAAGGTCAAAGGTAAAGCTGCTATAGATATTATTGGATCAAGGCTTGGAAAATCAGGCTCCGCTTGGATCCAGATTTTGTTAATAGAGCTTGCTGGAACAGGCTCAGTTATGTCAATAACCTACTTTTTAGTGCCAATTGTTATTATATCTGTAGTTCAATGGATCTTTTCCGTTAAATCTTTAAGTCGCCAATTTGTTACACAAAAAGAACCTAAAGAAGGGGTTATTAGCGAACCTACATCATCTTAAAAGCACTCATTGATCCAATTTATAGTTACTTGGTCAATCCAATGAAAAGGTCTTTTTCCGATGTAACCGAGGTGCCCTCCTTTTTTAGTCTTGTAATACTTTATATTGGGTGGCAGCTCTATATCATCTAAGGTATTTGGATAGATAATTGGATCATCTTGAGATACTAAAATGTTGCAGTCTATGGTGATGTCTTGAACCTTATGAACTGCGCTGCATTCAAGGTAATACTCTTCAATATCTTTATAGCCACTTTGAGGAGCTGTATAAAGCTCGTCAAATTCACGGAGTTTAAAGTTTTTAGGAAGATTATGCTGGCCTAGCTCTGGAAATTTCTTATGGCGATACTCGACCTCAGCATAGAGTTTCTTTGAAAAATACCTTTCATAAATTCGATTTTTTGTATGAGCAAATAGCTCCAGTGACTTCTTAATGTCGATTGGTGCATTAATCCCAATGACCTTCACTAAGTACTTTTTTGCCTCATCACCAAGCTCCCCTGCTAATTTCAAAACAATGCTCCCGCCTATTGAAAACCCAATCAGTACAATGGGTGATTCAGGAGACTCTTTTTTTAATTCTTTGAGGGCGATAAGTACGTCTTCACTCCTGCCGCAGTGGTAAATACCTTTAGCTAGTCCCTTTCCAGATCCACAACCCCTTAAATTAAATCTGACCGACCTAATCCCCTTTTTAGCTAATTTCTTTGTAATCCTAACTAAGTAAGGAGATTTGTGCGATCCACAAAGTCCATGCAGCATTATTACTGTGGGATTAGTTGGCTTCCAATTTTTTGGAGTAGTAATTTCTAACGATATTTTGTCTTTATCTGGAAGCTCAATGAGTTTTCTAGAAGACGGGGGCTGACGTTGAAATGAGAAAAAAGATCCGAATATCGTTTGCTGATGAGATCCAGAAAAAAATGGAAGTGGATCAAAAGGTAGTTCAATGGACATGATCTTTTCCTATCTGCTAATTCAGCCCCCTAATTATTAAGTTAATTTAGTTGATATTAATTATCAATAATTAATTTTAATAATTCGTAATTAACTATAATTAAATTGGAAAAGAGTAAAATAAAACTAAAGATTCTTCCCCGGGGTTTTTAGAACTCCAATGAAAGAGCTTTCGAGCATTAGACATATGATAGAAGTGGACTCCAATTCTAGAATAGTTTTTGAAACGAAAACCGGTTTCAATACCAGATCGAAACTCAATTGGAAATCCCAAGTTTTTACCTTGATTTTGTTTGTAGATCCCAGTTGCAAAGTTTGGGGAAAAAAAGAAAGATTTATAAAACCACTCAAACCCAAATCCAATGTAAAAATATAAACTGCTTTTAGCAGTTACCATAGCTCCAATCGTAGGCCTTATTGTATAAAAAACTTTGGCGGGACGATATTCAACTCGAAATTCTGCAGTCCTATATTCTGCATGTTTTATGTCAAATATTCCTGACCCGATTGATAAGAGTGGTTTTTCTTCAGTTGAAGCTTTTGTGAAGATCAGAAAAAAAATAAGTAGTAATCTTCTCATATGCCAACTAACTTTTGAAGCTTTTGTAAAGATCAGAAAAAAACAAATAGTAATCTTCTCATATTGCCAACTAACTTTAAACTTGTATTTTTTTTTCAATTACAAAAAAAAAAAATTTTGATAACTTTTAACAAAAAATTAATACTTCATTAATAATTCACGTGAGGCAAACATGAGAATTCTAATTACCCTAGCTGTTTGTTTATCTTTTTTTGGTAAATCTTATAGTAATGAACAAGAAAGTACACCTTTAATCTATTATTCACCTTACTGCCATCAGTTAACAGCTTTTGAGTGTACAGGAAGCGAAATTGAACTAGAAGATGGTTCTGTTTGGGAAGTGAATCCAACTGATTCACATAAAATATTTTTATTTAGTTCTAAGGACCCTCTTGTTATCTACCCAGTCAAAAATATTTTCTCTTCTTATAACTATAAAGTTAAAAACTTATCAAACAAAGAATCTGAGTCTTCAGAATTTATAGAGATTAATATAAAAAAAGCCTCAATTGACACTTTAAACTCTCTTAAGATTGCCTCACTAGATCTTGAAAATAGTGAAGTTATGCTTTCAGATGAATCTGTATGGAAAATAAATCAATGGGATACAAATCATAGAGATTGGTTTGTCGGAGATTTTGTTCTAGTTGGCTTAAATGATCCCGGCATTTTTTCGTCTGAAAAATTCATTTTGATAAATACAGATGTAAAAGATTACATCCGAGTAAACCCCAGATAGGTAAATATGGTAAGTCCAGCATCTTTTTTTAATAGTGTGCTCTGCAGGTCTGCGATTTCAGTAGACATTTTAGAGCCACAGAATAATTCTCTTGAGATTAGATCACTAAGAAAACTAATAACCGATTTAGAAGAAGCTGTGCGGGATTTAAAGGTGAATTTTATTGACCCAAGAGTCATAAGAAGTGAAGATTCCAATGTTATTATAAATAAATTAGCTGAAGAGCATGGTAATTTTGAAAATGTTGGACTTTTGAAAAAATTTTATGAGAAAGAAATTCTAGGAATTCTTAGAGATTGTATTCAGGCGAGAGACATTAGAAGAGGTGTTGCTAAGATTCTTAAAAGGCTCTATCTAGAGTCCCTTATAAATGATAAATCTATTCTAGATTTAGAGGCATACTTAAAAACTCATATAGATGCCTTTGGTCAAATGTTTAAAGATTTGAAAAATCTGAAAAATTTACCAGAAAGAGAAGTTAAATCAATAAAACATGAAATTCAAAAGATCATAACTTTAGAAATAGCTCAACAAAAAAAGGAATTGAAAACTCTTTTGGATCGCGATGTATTTAAATTTTGCAAAATTCAAGGCATTTTAGATAAAAGAACGCTAAGACGTTTAGATGATTATCTTTGTTATAAAAGAAGTCAGTTCCAAGATGATTATATTTCTGAATCTGATTTCAGTTTAATAAAATCACATATTGACCTATTAGAAGAAATTTGCGAGCTGCAAAAGCAAATTAAGCAGAAATGGTCTTCCTTGGAAGCTCAAAGTAATATTAGTTATGTTGAAGAACAACTACTTTCTAGTAAGGGCTCATGAAGAAGTTAATCTGCTGGAATTGTCAAGGACTTCTAACTATTGACTCGGTAAGCTTCAGAGCAAGTTGTGATCATTGTTTTCATGATCAACACGTATGTCTAAACTGTAAATATCATTCCCCGTCCAAACCTAACAGCTGTGAGCTGCTCAACACAGAAAATGTCAAAGAAAAGGATAAGCGAAACTTTTGTGAGGACTTTTCACTTAAAGTTGAGTCTAATAATGAAGAGAAAGACTTTACTAAAATAAAAAAACTGTTTGGAGACGACCTCCAGGCAAAAAAAACATTTGAAGATCTTTTTAAAAAATAAGAGGAAAATATGGCAGCGGCGGCAGTAGCAGTTTGTGGTAATCCTTTAGCAAATTTAAAGAGTGCCGTGGATAATTTTAGTGAAGAAGCGGTCAAAGAAGCACGCGAAATTGCAGATGAATTAGCAGGAATAATAGTTGAATCTAGTGCAAAGTTAGAAAAAGTTAAGCGATTAACTGATCAACAAAAAAGTAAATCATATAAAAGAACAATTCAAATACAAAGGTATGGTGATATAACAACTAGCTGGAGTGAGTTAATATATAAAAAAGATGTTATAAATGAAATTTGTATAGCTTTATTAAGAACATTAGGAACAAGAGCAACAGTTAGCGAAGTAGAAAATGAAAAAATTTCTAAACTTCGTAAAATCAATTCAGAATTTCAAGTACAATTTCAAAAAGGCTCTTGGCATCCGTTAAGAGGTATTAAACAACGATATGATAGGCAAAATGACAGTTCAACTTTTTTTGGATCAAAAAGGTTTTATATGATGGCGACTGGCATAGTTGACAAAGCTAGCAGATATTTAACGACTGACCCAGATGTTGAAGCTTTTACTAAACTATCAAACCCGAATAATAATCGTAAGGACGAACAATTAGAAGCTTTAAGTCAAGCAGTAAGTAATTTTAGAGAAAAAACGATTAATAACATAAATCGAATTGAAAAGATGTTTAAATCACTAGCTAGTGATATTGGCCATGATTTAGAGGGAGTTATAGAAGAAACTGATGGAGCAAAATCAGCTCCAGAAAAAATTGATATAAATATTTATGAAGAACTAGGAAAGAAATGGGCCAATTTAATTAATCTATCTGAAACAATGAAAGATATATATCTTATTTTAGTTAGTACTGCTAATACAACTATTGGGAACTTCCCTAAGATTAGAGATGCTAGCATTAGGTTAGAAAAAGTCTTTGAAGAGGGGTGTCAGCACTCTCTTAGTGGTTTGCTGAAACGTTATGAAACTGAAAGTAGTGGTTTAAAGCTTTGTGGATCGGAAGATCTTTATAATTTAGTTAGTTCTATTTTTGCTAGAATAAATAGATACATAAGAAAAGATCCAGATGTTAAAATTCGAGCTAAGCTTATGGGGAAAGATTCCATAGATGGAGTCTTAGCCCTAGATGATGAGGAAGATGACTTCCTCCCAGAAAGAGAGCCATTGTCAGATGCGCCCCCTGCTGAATAAACCCCAAATCAAAGAAAATGTAAGTTCTATCTTTTACTATTAGTAATTTGATAAATATCTTTAATTAAAAACCCAATCGCGACTGGCAAGTAGAACAAAGCTGGATTTGGAAAAGATAAGATATATGGAGAGAGTATAAAAGCCGTAAAAAGCGTAGCTAAAAATGCAAATATTACGGTTGTTATATCATTGAACTTTTTACTAAAAAGATATTTAAATCCTAAGTTAAGTAGAAATACAGAGATAAAGACTCCAAGAAACTCTAAAAAATAAATAAAGTAGCGCATATTAACTTTTTATCCTTACTAGATCGATTAAAACCAGAGCAAACTGAAATGCTACAAAGGTGTTTTTTTCATCAATAATAATTGACATTTTTTTATTTTCGATCAAGACTACTGGAAATAATTTAATATTTTTATTTACTCAAATTAAATTGAAAAAGGTAAGGTTGTGAAATATATCTTGTCCATCTTAATATTCTCATTTTTTCCTTATTTAGCACTTACTGCTAAAAATAAAATAAGTGATGAGTTTTTTCAATGTGATATAACTTTAATCTGTAAAATGAAGAATCGTCTTTTTGTTTCGGCATACCTGAAGATATAATTTCTCTTTTTTTTAAATGATTTCTAGCTAGTTCATGAACAATTTCATCCATAATATTCCTATTTCTTACATTATTAAAAAAATATATCTTAATTATTAAAAAGTTTATTAATATCTATTACTCCACCTTCTTGAAGAATAATAATGAAAACAGCAATTGGTGCGATCCATTTAATTAAAAAAGCCCATATCTTAACAAAAAAAACTAAAGTTGTTCCTTTTTGAAATTCTGTGATAATAAAATTCCGACGAAGGCACCAGCCAACAAATATTGCAGATAAAACTCCCCCTAAAGGCATCATCCAACTTCCTGTGATATAATTGAGAGTATCAAAAAAATCCCCTCCATACATTTTTCCCCAGTTAGGAAATAAATCACCAGACCCAGCTAAGGCAGTTGGAATTCCTAAAATAAACGTCGCTATACCAGATATGATGACGGCTTTTTTTCTTGACCATTGATAAATTTCCATAAAATTAGCTGTAATAACTTCTATAATAGAAATAGAGGAAGTTAAAGCTGTAAAAACAAACAAAGAAAAGAAGATAGTAGAAAGAACCAGTGTAATTGGTAATTTAGAAAATAAAACTGGCAGTGCTTTAAAAATTAATCCAGGTCCTCCTTCTGGTTCTGATCCAAAAGAAAATACAATAGAGAAAATCATAAGAGAGATAAAAAGCGACACTAAAATAGAAATTGAGCCAATAATTAACCCTGTTTTGGGGATGTCTTGTTCTGGTTTCATGTAACTTCCATAAGTTACTAATATTCCAAGTCCTACACTTAAAGTAAAAAAAGACATACCAAGAGCATTTAATACTCCGCTTGTTCCTAATTTTGAAAAATCAGGATATAAAATAAAATAAAATGATTTTGAAAACCCAGGT
>Ga0066639_10001985_pt1 | contig 18016 bp, 20 predicted proteins | sample CryGeyCG2114_010_2_FD_59504 | JGI IMG/M metagenome (GOLD analysis project Ga0066639, IMG submission 59504) | Groundwater microbial communities from aquifer - Crystal Geyser CG10_big_fil_rev_8/21/14_0.10 | ecosystem: Environmental > Aquatic > Deep subsurface > Groundwater | place: USA: Utah...
GTATATCTATACGAAATATTACTTACAAACCGTTCTCAATGTATCGCGACCTAGACATTAAGATACTAAGTAACTTAAAGCTGGGTTTACCTTATCTCCACATCCCAAAGGCATGTCCACCTGTCCGACCTGTCCGATCCCGGATCGAACTAACTTCGCGATCCGGTATCGAGCAAACTATCTAATCTCCACATCCTCCGCTTGCCAGGTGTAATCGTTAAAAACTTTTACAATTGCAAACCGTGGTCCCTGAAAATTTTTTTCTTTAGCAACCGCACCGACTGTGGTTATCGGAAGTTTTCCGTCGGCTGACTTGAATTGCGCAAAGAAATGCATATCCCCGGAAAAAAATCCGCTGACGTTACTATTAATTAATGTATCCAAAAGCATCTTTGCCTGGCTCGTCACTCTAGCACTCTCCTCACCCATAACATGACTTGACTCGGGATGAAAAGGTGTCTTATGCGCCATAACAAAACAAATTCTCGGGGTGGCACCAGTGGAAGGGTTCCCGGCAGCGCGCACCTCTCCAACAACTTGCAAATGTCTTACAAACGAAACTCTCAGGGGGGCACTGACGGGAAGGAAACTGGTGACAGGACCCCGACATTCTTCCAGGCCTGCCTTTAGAAAGTTCCATGTCTCATCATTCATCCCTTTATAGATATCACTGTTATCAATAACAATAATTTTGACTCCGTTTTTTTCGATTAAATGGTTTGGCTCGCCAAAAACTTCCCTAAAATTTGTTAGGGCTTCCTTTTGCTTATCCCGACTGTCCCAAACATCATGGTCTCCAGATGTCAAATAGTAAGTAAAACCGGATTGGTCAAAAACCCTTTTTACGTCCGCCAATTGCTCGTCCGTTCCTACTGTTGTCCAGTCACCCAAACCCACCACAAAATTAACACCCGCGCCTTTTGCCTGCAAAAGGGCTTTGGCAAGCAAATCATTGTCGTTTTCGCTGTCGGCAACTATCGCAAAGCGCAGTATTTCCCTTTTTTGGACAGAAAGCACCTTGTCGGGACTTACCGGTTTGTTCTTAGGCTTTAGTGAATATCCGATTGCAACGGAAAGCGCAATCAATACAAGAAGCAGAAAGAGTTTCTTCACTGCTACATTTTATCAGGAGCGCCAATTCCCAGGAGGTTTAATCCGCGTTTGAGGATCTCTGCAGTCGCGCTGGTTAGAAACAAGCGCCGATCAGTTTCAGCCCTCGCAGCTTTAATTATCGGTACATTGTTGTAAAACAAATTGTACTTTTGGGCCAACTCGTACAAAAACGCGGCAACCGCATTGGGAGCATAATTTTGTGCGGCACCGACCACAACATCCTCAAAATGCACCAATGTTCTCAATAGCAGTTCCTCTTCCTTCGCCAAATCCGACCAATCCAGCTTCGACTCTATGGCTATTTGACCTTTTGGAATTTTTTCTAAAACGGACCTGCATCTGGCATACGTATACTGCAAATAAGGCCCGCTGTTTCCGTCAAAACTAACGGATTCTTCGAAATCAAAGCGCGTGTCCTGCCCAATATTGTTTTTTAAAAGTGAATATTTGACAGCTCCTACCGCAACCGTTTCCGCAAGCTTTTTATCTGCCCTTGCAATACCCTTTTCGCCGATAATCTTTTGTGCCTGCTTTTTCGCTTCTTCCAAAAGTTGTTCCCCGGATAGCACGTTCCCCAGCCTACTGCTGATTTTGCCGCCGGGCATACGCACCATTCCGTGGCCAATGTGAATTGTTTTCGCGGAAAGATCCGGCCGGATTTTTTCAAGCGCCGCCAAAAGAACCCTAAAATATTCGTTAATCTCGTTTCCGGTTACGATCACCGAAACGTCGTACTCGAAGTCTTCGAACTTCTTAGGCGCAAGGCCCAGCTCCTTAGCTTCGTAAGTAGGCAAGCCTAAAGAATTAATAAAAACCCTGTTATGCAAACCTTGCTTTTCCCCGGGGAAAATAATTGCCCCTTCAGATTCTTCAAAAACACTGCCCAAATATTCCCGCACTAGCTTTGCGCCAAACTCCCCAACTTCACTTTCGAAATAATAAAAATCGAATTTTGTGCCCAGCCGCTCGTAAATTTCTCCAAAATGCTCAAGCGACCATTTTTTGCCTAATTTATATTCGAGAATCCCCTCGCGCTTTTCATAAATCTCGCGGTTAAGCTCTGTAATTTCTTCTTTAGCCCTTGAATCTTCCTCGAAAGCCTTGGCCCCAACCGCATACGCCTCCCCCAAGAACTTTATTTTAGTGCTGAGTTGTTCTTTCTCAACTTGTTCTAAATTTTGAAATTTGAAATTTGAAATTTGAAATTGCCTTCTCATTCCCCAAATACTCTTGGCAACATGAAGCCCAACGTCCCCCTGATAATTGGCACGTTTAACGTTTGCCCCGATAGCCTCATAAAGCCTGGAGATTGCTTCCCCAACACTGTTACTGTACAAATGCCCGATATGGAATTCCTTAAAAGGATTGGGGTCTGTGAACTCAACTATCACCTTTTTGCCCGATAGCTTTCCTTCGAAAGTTTTGTTACCGAGTAATTCTTCTACCTCTTTTTGCCAAATTTCTTCCTTAATCCAAAAATTGATAAAACCCGGCTCTTTAACCTCTAGTTTTTTAACATAAGGCAAATCACACAAACTATCAGCCAGTTTCCTAGCAAACTCCATTGGAGATTGCGATTTTCCATTTACCATTTTCCATTTACCATTTACCTTTAAGGCTGTATTCGTTGTAAAATCCCCGAATTTCGGGTCCGAGCTTCTCATAACTTCTATCTGTCCCGTTTCAGCCGTGAACTGTAAACTAAGAGCCGGAAACTCTTTAATCGCTTTCTCAATTGCTACTAATAATTGCTTTCTAACCATCTTGCCCTCAAGTTTACAGCCTGCCCGCCATGCTATGCAAGGCATTGCAGGCGAGCCTGCCCGACATACTGCGCAAGACGTTGCAGATAAACCAAAAATTGCCCGCTTAACTTCCCCCGAACCGTTCATAACCTAAAATCTCTCCAATCTAGTTCCGTAAGAACACCGGCCGCGAACCCTTGACACAATCAAGGCCTACGAACACTACACGTACCTACTTTCTACCCTGAAAATCCGCAGATATTTCCGCAAAAGACCTAAAAAACTCCTTCTTAATTTAAAAAACAAGGCTTCCCGCCGGATGTATAATTTAGTTGAGAAAGTGGCAGAAAGAAAAATCGATTCTTGGCACAACCGGGAACCGATCAAAGCATATGAAATCTTTAAAGAAATTGCCCTGGATTTTGGGGCCTGCTCTCCGCTCGAAGCGGCAGTCGGCGCACTATTGAATATCGAGGCTATTCCCCGCTACCGCGCCGCATCCGCCGCCGGTAAAAACAAGCCCCCCGAAGATCCCCGCAACCGGCAATACGAAGCAGCAAGATCCTACCTAACCACTCTTGGCAGTTACCAACACCAAACAGAAGTCGATACTCTCCCGGCAAACCTTGCCGAGAGTAACCCTGATGAAGATCAAAATGACCCTGTAGCGGCCGGCAAACTCCAGGCATATGAAGACCTCCGGATAATCCTCGGCCTACTTCAAGCCCCCGGCTTCTCCGTCTCGCAAAACTAAACCCCAATTGACGGTTGAAGTATAATGTTTTAACCTAAAGGAAGTAGCCTTATATGTCTTCAATTGATCTTCGGAAATTCTTAAAAGCACACAAGTCTGGCTGGTTAGCATTAACCCCTGACAACAAAAAAAAAGTGGCCTCAGGTAAAACATTGCGTGAAGTGCTTGCAAAAGCAAAAACCAAAGGCATTGATAAACCCAGCATTTTTAAAGTCCCCGACCTGACTACTTATTACATTGGTTAATGGATTTTGATTACGCGATTGTTACCGATTGGCCAAAGCACAAGCCACGTCAACGCTATCTCCCCTGGATAAACATTGGTATCAGAAACCCCGGTAAGAAAAATACTGTTTGGCCTTTGGGTTTAGTGGATTCGGGAGCTGATATAACAATAATTGATAAAGAAATCGGTGAAGAGCTAGGTTTCAACTTCAAAAAAGCAGGCAAAGATTTTGTAACAGGTTTTGGGGGTGGAAAGGTTGATGTATTTATCGTGGAGGGTGAATTTATCATTGATAACGGCAATGACAAACCCCCGATAGTCTATCGTGACCTAATTGGGTTCACCCAAAGGGAGTTTCCAAAAACCCACCCACAGCAAACCGCCATATTTGGAACAATAGGTTTATTCAGAAACGTTGAGATACTTTTCCGTTATCCAAGTAATATTCACATAGAGAGATTAAGAGCGACGTAAGCCCATAAGCCCCCGGCTCTTCCATCTCGCGAAACTAAGCCGAGCATCGCCGAAAGAAAACTTCCACAGATTTCTCCATTTCATTTGCTACAATATCCGCGTGAAGATTATTTTTACAAAACATGCCAAAGAAATGCTTGTTTTACGCAAGATCAAGAAACAATTCATCGAAAAGACCGTTAAAAATCCGTATGAAAAGTTGACCTCGAAGAAAGATAAAAAAGTTTACCTAAAATACTTTGGCCGTAACTATCTTAAAGTAGTAGTCTCTGAAGAAAAAGATAGCATCATCGTAATTACAGAACATTGGATTGCAAAAAAGAGGGCAAAAAAGTAAAATATCCTGGATATGAAAGTCACATATGATCCTAAATCAGATGCTATGTACATTTATTTCTCCGAGAAAAAAAGCACCCGTACCGAAGAAGTGAACGAAGATTTTTTGGTAGATTATGCCGGCAGTGAGATGATCGGCATCGAAATTTTGGATGCTTCCCGCAAACTTCCAAAGAAAAACTTAGGGTCGGTTAAGATAGAACCCGAATATTTAGGCAAAATTAACCAGCTGTAGAAAATTTGCCCGTAAGCCCCCGGCTTCTCCATCCCGCGAAACTAAACCTTCACATCCATCACACACCGGGTGTGTGATTTATTCTCCATACCGGGTCTGTAAACCTGGAAATACGGTTTGCTGATCCAAATCAGGCACAATCGGTGTATAATTCCCAAAGCAAATGACTCAGGAAACTCTAATAACCCAAATCGACCGGGAAACCCCAAGCTGGCCGTTTAGTAAAAACATGGACTACGGAGCAGTCCTGCAAGTTGCAACCGATGCGCTAACAATCCACGAAGAACAAGACCGGAGCCTCCCCACTTCGGTTGCCCTTGCTCTCATAAATTTCCGCCTCAGCATGTCTTCAGAAATAGCAAAAACCGCAAATCTCCCGGACTCAAACGAAAGAAAATCCGCTATATCACACTACAAACACTTTTTACTTTCGATCCCTGCCGCCGAATCGACAATTGCCGAAGGATTGCCCCTGGATCCGTACACGCACCAAAATACTCTTGATCGGTTAAATATTCCCCTACCCCAAAAGGTAGAACTGTTTCTGGACCAGGCCAGAAAAGCCCCGCTATTAATTGAAGACGAAACGGCAATTCTGCTCCTAGAAACAACAATCTGGCAAAGCGTTTTAAGGTCAGCCGGCAATAATCAGGGGAAGCCATTAAGCAGAATGTTAAATAAAGGAACAATTACCTGCGCCGGCGACCTGCAAAATCCCCAAAATAGCCCCGCACTGCCTCCAAGCATTAAGGGACAGTTAAAAGCCCTGCAGGAATACCAGAAAATTTACCGAATCGTCTCGACTCGTCCTCAATAGCAAAAAAAGACTAAACCGACTAATCAGGTTTATACACACGCCATTTAGTTAGATGTACGCATGCGGTGCATTTTCCCCACAACTTGCTTTACGATAGCTGTTTGTAGTAAATTACGCCGCATGGATAAAGAAGCACCCAAAGCTGTCGCAGCTAGTTCAATAAACTGTGAGGGCATGTATCCATATATCTTCCGTGCTGCCAGATTGACTGTTGCAGCCTTAATAACTGTATTTGAAGACAGCTCACGTGAAGTTAGCTGTCCCCAAATGGGAAGAGGATCTCTTGCAAAAGGAGATTGTCTTAATGGAAGAACTGTCGATATAAACCCTGTCGCCTGTACACATCTTTCTCCCATAAAAAGGCACTCAACCTAAAAAATACCCCGAATCAACTCTCTTATTTCCCCGTTTTTACCCGATAACTTCTTCCGTCACTATCTATTTCAATGACACCGTTTGTATCAGTACGAACAGTTTTTACTCCTTTTGATGCCAACATTTCCAGCACCGATTTTCTATCACCTTCTTTTACGAATTTTGTCCTTAACGGGGAACAAACTTTATCTGCAGATGGGAATTTAAAGCACCAGCCAGCTTTTTAAGAAATGCTACGGAAGGGTTGGCGCGACCGGATTCCAGTCTTGAAATAACCGATTGTTTGGTACCAATTTTTTTGGCAATCTCCTTTTGAGTTACTCCTTTTTTCACTCTTGCCTCAATAATCGCTTTGATAACGGCAAATTCAGGCTGCAACTTATCATATTCTGCCTTGAGTTCAGGGTCTTTTAGTGCTTCCCTTTTCCAAACATCGAAATCTAAATGTTTTCTATCTTTAAGTTTAACCATATATAGCATATATGCTATGTCAACTGCTTCATTCTGTCAAGTGCGATTCTAAGTTCTTTAATAGGGGTCTTTTGAGTTTTCTTTTTGAAAGCATGAAGCAGATAATATTCGCCCTCACAAATCGTGTATAAAATTCTGATTGCTACTTGTCCAGATATTCGTAGTTCATACAATTTACCCTGCAACTTTTTAACATAGGGAGGTTTCAAGTAAGGTCCGTCAGTTTCTAAAAGCTCAATTGCGCTTATGATCTTCGCATTTGCCGGTTTATCCTGATCTTGAATAAACTCTTTTACAGGATAGATACCTCTCGCTGTTTCAAAAAACTTAACTTTCCAGGACATAATTTTATTCTACGTTATTTCTCCACCTTAATTGAGTATCCTTTCCCGTCGCTGTCAATTTCTATGACACCGTTTGTATCAGTACGAACAGTTATTACGCCTTTTGATACTAACATTTTAACTTAGGCCAAATGAAAAGAATTTTTTCTTTGTATTTACGGCTATGGCGAGGGTGTGGGTGTAGGAGTTGGTGGTAGTGGTACAGAACTTAGTTCTTTACATGCAGGCCCATTTAATGCGCGCTCACCGTCCAAAATCGGCGGTTTTAAAACGTTTATAATATTCAAATCCATAATGTCAATCTTTCCGTCAGTATTAAGATCCCATCTCTTGTCATAGTTTACATCACCTTCCTTTGTATTAATTCTTCTTACAGGAACGATGAAACTTGACAAATCAGGCAGGTTTATCTTATTGAAGCTATTTAAACCAGAAACCACAGCATTAAAGTCTGCCGGCCAAGTCTTGCTTGGTTTAGTGGGTTTGGTACTATCAACCTCATTAACAGAATCTGTGATGCAGGCTTTATTTGGGTTGGTGCCAAGATAGTTTTCTACTGCATCGGTAAACCCATCGCCATCGCTGTCAACACATACAGGAAAACTAGTTCTGATCCCCTCAATGTACTGAAGTATAAATTCCCCATCTATTACATCCACCTTCAAATCTCCATTAACATCTGCCACCGACTTTTGCCAATTAGTAAGGGATGCCAAATTCACATCTGCCCGCAAAACAAGCTGTGCATCAAGTTCTGTTACTAAACCTCCTGCATCTGCATCCCCAAAAGATTTGCATGGTGATTTTTTACCCTTGATATCGTATCTTGCCCAGTTCGTGTTTTGGGGATCATGCATTCTTTGCGGCCAAGTTTGAAAACCGTTTATTGGTGACTTACCTGAATAATTCAAGATTATAAACATTTTTCTGTCAAAACCGAAGCCGATGAGTTCTGTTTTTCCGTCTTTATCTACATCAGCTATTCTATTTAGTATTACATCATAATCTGATTTTTCCCATATTTTCTGCCCGGCCCGAAAGATACTTCCATCTTGTGTTAAAAGCTCATCAATTCCATCGTCATCGAGGTCTCCAGCGGCTTGAAGTCTGAGTCCAGTTCTGCCCTCTGGCGGAGTATTCAGAACCATCTGGCCGTTAAACGAAAGTGCGTTTAACCCAAACTCAAACGTATTATTATTACCAATCTCATCAGTTCTTCTGGTAAAAACAATTTCCTCAGAGCCATTGCCATCGATATCAGCAAGAATCGGTCTTCCACTGAACAGATCATATGATTTAATTACTCCCGTAGGATCTTGGAGAACTTGAGGCCATCCACTCATAACACTACCTTCCTTACCCTTCAGAACAGTTATGTATGTGGAGTATACAGAGGTTGCAGGTTGCCAGTTGCCAGCAGTAAACACGATTTCCTGCAAACCATCTTTATCTAAATCCCCAACGCTTAGTCCCTTAGGCTGCGTTAGCTCCTCTTTCGTAAAGTTTTTTGGCCAGCCTGCGATCATTTCACCCCCAGGTGAATATGCATGGACCTGGTGGAGCCCATCAGTGGTCAGCTGGTCAAAAGCAACAACAATCTCCTTTTCACCATCTCTGTCCAAATCTGAAACAACAAACCCTGGTTGGAATACGCTATTGCTTGCAAGGTTTACCTTTTTCGGCCATAAGTCCCGTTGTTGTCCTTGGGCACTAAAAACATTTACCTCTTGAATCCCTGTGAATGTTTGTCCGTCAAAATCCCATCCAAGTCCATAATAAACAATTTCTTTTGTACCATCACCCTCAAGATCGCTGACGACAGGGGGGGTTGAACTTCCGAAAACTCTCCAATCTATTGTCTTTGGCCAGCCTGCTGCAGATGTACCGTTTCCTTTTAAAACCCAAATCTTTTCTGTAAAAGCTCCTGTTTTTTTACTTGAATTCCATGAAGGATCTGAGTACTCTTGAACAAAGATTATCTCTTTTACGCTATCACCATCTACGTCTTCAAGCTGAGCTGCGCTTGCTCCATAAGGAAAATATCCGCTCAAATTAATATCAGCTGGCCATCCAGGAAGCAAATTTCCGTTAATATCCCAGGCATATACTTTGCCAGGGTAGCCTTGAACTTGAATAATCTCGAGTTGCCCATCTCCATTTATATCGCCCACTTCATCGTGATAGTCCTCGTATCCTGATGGAGAAACCATTGGAGGAACCTCCCACGCGGATTGAATCTCGGAATCTGGACCCGCAGATATAAAGGATACTTTAATTCGATCCTCACCTTCGAGTCCCATAACTGGATCCTTAACAACGAGTTTATACACAAGTGTTCTGGTTTCCCCTGATATGGTTATTGGAACATTAACCGAAGTTGTATTACCCGACCCTTTCGATTCCCATACTGCTGGACTATTACCAACCCCTTCAAAAATCTCCCAAGAAACCGAGCTTGAGCGAGTCTCGGCAATTCCTGAAACAGTAAATGTATATGATGGTTTGCCTAGAAATAAATTGGCATTGGAGGGAGATAAAATTCTAGTTATCGGGGGCGGTTCAGTAAGAGCTATTGCCATAGCGGCATTGATAAGCCCGTACCCAAAATCAGAAGACCAGTCTTCTCCGCCTGGGTTTTGGCTTGTTTGACGAAGGACTTGGCGGATTTCCTCCGGTTTCCAATCGGGATGTTTAGAAAGAATTAGAGCCGCTAGTCCAGCCACATGAGGAGTTGCCATCGAAGTTCCAGAAACTCGACAGTAATTAATCCCAACCGTTTTTGAAGAAGTACACATTGGTGAAATTGAAGCTTTAAGCGATAAAATATTAACCCCGGGAGCACCAACGTCAATTTTAGGTCCAAAATTGGAAAACGAAGCAATGTTGTCATTTATATCACTAGCTGAAACAGTGATGGTATCACGGCTTCTGGCTGGCGAATGATTCAAAGCATCTACAGCGCTGTTACCTGCGGCGGAAACCACCGTAACCCCCAATGAGTGAGCGTAGCTCACGGCATCGTCTACTGGCTGGTAAGCTCCTCCACCCCAGCTATTATTGATTACATTAGCACCATTTTCCGCGGCGTAAGCTAAAGCTGATATACCACTGCTAACAGAACCACTACCGTCAGATCCCAAAAACTTAACCGGCATTATTTTTACATTCCAGTTGACGCCGACTACACCTTTGGCGTTATTACCAACCGCCCCGATAGTTCCTGCAACGTGCGTGCCGTGACCATAATCATCCATCGTTTCTTTGTTATAACTATAAAAATTCCAACCATTTATATCATCGACAAACCCGTTACCGTCATCATCTATTTTATTACCCGCTACTTCCCCACCGTTTACCCATATATTTCCTTGAAGATCTTCGTGGTTTCGATCAACTCCTGTATCAACCACGGCCACAACCACACTAGAAGACCCAGTAGAACTATTCCACGCCTGTTCGCTGTTAATCTTTTTTATTCCCCAAAGATCATCGTAAGTTTGGCCCCAAGACCCTGTAGAAGAATAATATGGATCGTTGGGAATACCGGAAATTGGCGGCGTCGGGGATGGAACAGATGATGGTGTTGGAACTGGTGATGGCGTGGGTGATGGAACTGGTGATGGCGTGGGTGATGGGGTTGATCCGGTAATTGTGATTATTGCTGTGTTTGACCCCACTACACCACCGTCAAAATCAAGCCATATTTGCCCGCAGTATGTTTTCCCGGGTAGTATTGCCTGACTTGAATAAATATAAGAATTACCTGTTGCGGCGGTACTCCAAGCCAAATCCCCGGGATTATATCCGCTAGCCTTTGACTTACATACACTTCCATTCCAAATCATCAAACTTGAAAGCGGGGGCGCTTGGGGAATCCAACTATATCTGATACTGCTTGGAGTAATTTGGCTTACTGCTAAATTGACCAACGGAGAAGGGCTTGGTGTCGAAGTTGCTTGGTCAATGCTAACAATATAATTGAGTTCGGCACTTTCGATATTCGGGTCCGATTTGAGTTTATTTAGCGCTACTAATAATTTGGTTATACGGGAATCCACGCTAGTGCCTTGATTGTCCCCTAAACTGATGATCTCCGGCACAGAATCCGCACTGGCTATCTTGTTTTCTTTAAATGTACGTAGGTCGGCTTTCAGGATTTCCTTACTCCCTTCGAGGGTAATCTTGTACCAGGAAAAGACATCGTGGTCACTTTTAGATTTCTTAGTTTCTTTGGCAACTTTTTCCAGTTTTGTTGCTTTAATAGACGCGTTTATTTTATCCAGTGAACTAATACCTGTATTGATAGCGTTACCTTCTTTAAGCTTACCCTTGGAGTTTTTTTTGACCTTAATCAATAATTCGTTTGAAACAAAAGAGGCTTCAGGGTCATTTTTTAATACTTTTTCTTCTTCCTGGGCAAAGGATTGCTGACCCTGCTTCCCCCGTGCCAGTTCGCCGAGTTTTTTGGAAATCGATGGTGCAAGGGAAGCTGTCAACAAAAACAGAACTATTACCCCCAGTCCAAAATATATGGGGAATTTGTCGTTAGACTTATGTATTTGGTTTGCGGCCTTCTTGGCAAGTCCAAACACATCATAATTGTTGGGCATTTCAGGCTGTTCGGGCATCCCGGTATATCAACTTCCAGGAAAAACCATTCTTTTTGAACTGGAAGTGATTCGATTTAAGTTTAAAAAGCATATGCTACGAAGCCTATTAAAGGTCGGTATTTTCCTAAAAAGACTGGAAGTTGTATTACTGGGCATAAATTGTGCTCTAATTTAAGACTAACAAGCAATATCATCACTTTGCAAATAGCTATTATTAAAGTTAGCCATACTCCCATAGTTTATATTACCAAGACCATAATAACTTTTTTATAAGCCTTAAATTTAGCAGACTTTATAAAAGTGTGATAATTTTGTTTCACCGTCTTCACCCAATAAACCTTGCCGTCACTGTCCACTTCAATGGCACCGTCTATATCAGTGCGGACAGTTTTAATATTTCTTGATGCAAGCATATCCAGCACTTCTTTTGCCGGATGGCCAAAGCGGTTATTTTTGCCAACCTGGATAATAGCCAAATTAGGTATAGACTCTTCAAGGATTTTCTCATTCGTTCCCGTTTTCGATCCGTGGTGAGCAATTTTTAATACCTGGCACTTTTTATCAACCAATTTCTCTAAAATTTCTTTGGGAACGTCCCCCGTAAAATATGCGCAAAATCCGCCAACTGGCGAACCATATTCGAGACGAAAAACAACCGCCGTCTGGTTTGTATCCTTTGGCGGATTTGCTTTCCACTCAGCAAGTTTCGCTTCCGTTGGCCATAAAACATCCACCTTAGGGGTCAGACCCCTATTTGAATCCAGCAATAGCGAGTCCCCTGCTTTTGGGGTGTAAACTTTGGCACCTTCGTTACCGACAGCCTTCTGCCATTCTTTAAAAAGTTCCGTCTCGTTTACTACTCCGGTTGTCGCCACCATCGCCACCTTATAATTTGCCAGGACCCCGATTAAACCCTCAAGGTGGTCTTCCTGTGGATGGGTATTCAAAACCAGATCAACGCTTCTGTCCCAGAATGGCATATGCGAAGATAAACAGCCGGTCATTTTATCCCCCGGCCCGCCGTCAACAACGATCTGTTTCCCGCCGGGGGTAATAATTAGCAAACCATCCCCCTGTCCAACATCGCAGGCGATAATCCTTAAGTTTCCAAGGTTTGTGGTATGCCAAATCAACGACATTCCAAGCGCGAAAAATACTAAAGAGAGGATGATTAGAACCTTTTGTTTAACGGTCACAACGGCAAATTTTAAATTTTAAATATACAATTTTAATTCAATTTTCAATATTTAATTCCTCAAATTTAGATTTCACTTAAAATTAAAAATTTCAAATTGAAAATTATTGTCATCATTTATCTCACTTTCTCCTCAAACTCCAAACCAACATAACCAAACCGATCAAAACGTACAAAACAATAGCCAGCCAAACATTTTCCTGGCCAAAATTCATTTGCGAAAAAGGCAATTTTGCAAATATGGAAACTGTCCTCACAAAAAAAGTTGCAGGCAAATAAACTAAAATCGCAAAAGCTTGGGCAAAGCCTGTCCACAACAAACCCAAAATGACCAGCAAAAATCCCCCAACCATTATTGGCGCAACCAATTCGGCAACCAGGACATTAACAAGGGGCGCAACAGGCGAAATTCTCCCAAAATAAAACAAAATAATCGGCGCCGTAAAAATATAGGCGCTAGTGGCAATAGCAGCGTTCTTTGCCGCTAAATTTAAAATTTCAAATTTACTTTTCTCTTGAAAACGAGACCAATTTAAAATTCTGGCCAGGTACTGGCCAAGTGTAATGATCCCCAAACTTGCCGCAAATGTTAGCTGGAAAGAAATATCCCCTATTGCCCTCGGCCAGATTATCAGGATAACCACAACTGCCAGAATTAAATTTCTCAAAGCGCCCGATTCCCTCCCGAAAAATATCGCAACAGATGATGAAAGGACAACAAGTGATGCCCGCACTACAGGCGGCTCAAAACCGGTCAGAAATGCGTAAAGAAAAACAGCCAAAATCGCCAGAATTAAAGAAAACCGTCTGCCTAAATATTTTACGAAAGAAAGGAAAATTCCGGCGACAATCATCAGGTTTTGCCCGGAAACAACAACCACATGGATTGTTCCCGTTCTTATCAGTTCTTCCCTGAAATCAGCTTCGATATTATCGATTCCCAAAATCGCACCCTGAACCAATGCCGCCTCTTTAGCTGGTAGTACTTTTTTTATGTTTCGAGACAAATCCAGCTTGAATTTTGAAAAATACCCCGATAGAGTCAAATTCCTACCCAAAAATTCAATTTTCGGCCTGAATATCCGCCCTTTTTCATCCGCAAAACCCTCAACCTGCAGTTTGTCGCCTACGTGGTACAGAGGATAAAGATTTGTATAAACCGAAATATCGGCAAATTTGATCACCTGTTGATCCTTCGAAATTCTGGGTTCGTTTTTAACAACCCCGGCAAATTTCAGGCTTTGGTTTTTTGGAAGTTTCGGTTCAGAAGTAGCAATCAATCTAAGTGCAAAAAACAAACCCAAAGCAAGAACAAAAAGTATGTATGAAATCCTTTTCATCTTTCAATAAGGTTGATCCTTTGAAGTCCAGACAGACAAGGTTGGTCCTCTTTAAGAAAAGGTGACTGCTAGTCTTGAGGAGGACCAACCTTGTCCTACTAATCCCTAGTCCCTGATCATTTCTTTTATTTTTTCAAAAACCGAAGAGCTAACCGCTTTTTTACTGACCAGTTCTTCCTTTGACGAATACGGGCGTCCGGCAATAATCTTTTGCGCGGTTACCGGTCCGACCCCGGGCAATCTATCCAGCTCTGCTTCCGAAGCGCTGTTGATATCTATAAGTGCGGAAGTTATCAAATCTGACGATCCGGGATCGTTACTATTATTTGAGCCTGACGATCCCGGATCGTTAAAGCTGGCAATATGCACCTTCTGCCCGTCGGCAACCTTCGCCGCCAAATTAAGTTTGGTTGTATTTGCTTCTTGCGAAAGTCCTCCGGCCGCAATTACTGCGTCATTGACCCGCGAAGCCGAGGGTAATTTATAAAGCCCCGGAGATTTAACCGCACCGTCAATATGCACTATAATTTCCCCCGAAGGCGTACCCGCTGCATCCGCGGAAATTATCTGGATATCGCTTGAACCCTTTTGGTTTTTGAAAAAATATAAGCCCGCTCCGACAGCCAGCAAAAAAAGCCCGATGAAAAAAACGGAAAGTACGGCAATTTCGGTTTTGTTATTTAAGAAATTTTTCGACCCGAAAGGATCTTCGTCCGGTAAGCTTTCAGCCATGTTTTATAGGCGCTTATTAAGCCCCCTAAACCGCGCGCGCGCAGTTCTTTATTCACAATACCACCATGATGCGGAAATTTGAAAAGCCGCTTGTTGTAACTGGAAAACCCGTGCGCGTAATGGCAAAGTTCGTGGGCTATTGTATAGCGCACAATATCAGCAGGAATATCCTCAGAAGCAAACATGGACGTAATGGTAATTAAACTTTTAGAAGGATGCTTCTTCGTTAAATTTGAAATTTGAAATTTGAAATTTGAAATTCCTCTTGGCTTAACCAATTTGATCGATCCGAACCTAAACTGCGCCTCCCTGCCGAATTTTATGTGGATTGGATTCGTCAGTTTTACATCGGAAAAATAATTTCTAAGAAAAAGTTCAAGTTCGTTTGCAAGCCAGGCACTGTCCCGCATTAGCCTATTTTGCCAGAATTACTGCCCGACATTCCAGAGTGCAATCTTCCCTGTTTCCCAATCATAAATATCGACATCAGGCCCCCTGACTTCACCGCCATCGCCTTCCCGTCTCAGAAGATCTCCCCTGATAAGGCCGACTTCTCCTTCGATTTCTGTCAAACCCCAAATTTCGTCAACTCCGGGATATCCGGGAGCCCTAAACAGCACCACGTCAAGTTTTGCACCGTTACCTATTTCCGCAATTATATTAGAATTGCCCGCGTCACCTATTTGCACAACCGGCTCTTCACGGAAATTTACATATCCGCCTGGATCCGATGCGATAACTTTTAGTGTTCTTCCTTCTTGCTTGGCCGTATCATAAATCTTCCGGGCCGCGTCATTTCTTTGGCTGAAACCATTATCAAAAGGCTCAACCTGACGATTAAAAGGATTATCTTCCAAGTACAAAGCACCTATTCCCATTGTCACCACTAAAGTAAGAACCATCATGGCCTTCTCCGGCCTCCATTCCTCGCGGGGCGGATAATTACGCCAGTTTCTTTCAGGGCCTCTACTCATAGCCCATAATTATAGCCTCGAAGCCTAAAATTTGCAAGCTATGATTATGTCAGAGGAGCGGCACGGGCATGCTATAGCACTGAGCGTGTCGAAGTGACCGAAGGGTGCTCGTGCGGAACTGCTGACATAATTAATATGGCTTCGTAGCTAAAAATGCAAGTCCAAAATATATCAATCGGCAAACGATAAATGGGAAATTTCAAGGTTGATCCTCCTCAAGACATAGAAGCCGCTTGGTTTAAAGAGGATCAACCTTGTTAACTTTACGCAGTATTCTGCGGCGGCAGTTTGGCCGAATCTTCTTCTAAAAAGATTTTGACTACGTTCCCTGTAACCTCCAAAACGCCCTGGGCAAATTCTATTTCTTTCGTTTGTCTGTCCGCTGTCCTGATCACAATTTTTGTATGTATTGTGCTTATTAAATTCGCGTGGCCCGGCAAAATATCAAAAGGGCCGATTTGGTTGAACAAATTCAAGGCTGTAGCCGCAAACTGAAGCTCGGGCTTTTCCGAAAAATGCTGGAAGGTGATAATTACATTAAGCTGGTTTTGCATTTACCAATGTCTCCAGGCTTCCCAGGTTCAAAAACTTATCCTCGGGGACGTTGTCAAATTTTCCTTCAAGAATCGCTTTAACATCGGCAACGGTTTTTTTCCTCGAAACATATGACCCTTTCCTCCCGGTTTGTTCTTCGGTAACAAATAAGTTCTGGGTCATATAATTTTGCAGTTTTCTCGCCCTGTGATAAACCAGCTGGTCGGTTTTTGTCAGTTCGTACTCTCCTACTATTGAAACGATTCTGTTAAGCTGGCTGAACCTCTTTAAAACGCTTACAGCCTCTGTATAAATGTCAAAATGTTCCTGTCCGATAATTTCCGGTGAAAGAACGCTGGAAGACGATGCCAGAATATCGACAGCCGGATATCTTCCCTCTCCGGCAACCGCCCTTGAAAGCACAATCACCGAATCAAAATAAGTTAAAACCGCCTGCACACCGGCATCTGCCAGATCGTCGGCAGGCACATAAATTGCCTGCACAGAAGTAATTGAAGCGTTTTTTGTCGAAACCAGCCTTTCCTGGATCATTCCGATGTCCGAAGATAGAGTCGGCTGGTACCAGTCTTCGGAAGGGATCGACCCCAGAAGCGTTGAAAGTTCGTTTCCCGCCTGGATAAACCTGTAGATGTTATCGATAAATATTACAACGTCTTTTTTCTCTTCATCCCTTGAATATTCCGCCATCGCCGCCGCCGAATAAGCAACACGGAACCTGTTGGCCGCCCGCTCGTTAATTTCCCCGAACACCAAAGCCGTTCCTTTTATCAGTCCGGTATCAACAAGGCTTTGGTAAAGTTCCTGTCCCTCACGGACCCGTTCCCCTATTCCCGCAAAAATTACATTGGTATGTTTGACAAACTCCACGTTGTGGATTAACTCCAAAACAAGAACTGTTTTTCCCACACCGCTTCCCCCGAAAATTCCGACTTTACCGCCTTTTCGAAATGGGGTAAAAAAGTCCACAGCTTTAATCCCTGTCTCCAAAACTTCTTTGGAAACCACGAAGTCAATAAACGGAGGAGGGTTTTTGTAAATCGGCCGCTTGATGTGACCAGCCAAAGCCCTGCCGTCCTGCGGTTCGCCGAAGGCATTTAGGAGCCGGCCGTAGGTTTCGCTTCCGACTGGTACCAAAATTACCTCTCCGGTACTAATTACTTTCGCCCCCCGGTAAAGATGTTTTACGTCGGTTAAAGCAATAGCATAAACGGTATTATCCCTGCCGGAAGTGTAGACCTCCATTTTGACAGTCCTATCCCCCTCCAAAGTCAGAAGTTCATGCCGTGAAGGCTTTTTCCCGGGAAATTCGACCTCGATTATGTTTTCGCGTATACTGCTGATTTTTCCGCTCTCGGAAAGCGGATTTACGGTGGGCATATTAAAGGATTCCTATAATCTCCGTTTCTGTCAGTCTTTGGGCAGAAAGCGTAACCTGCTGCTGCTTTTGAAACTTACTCTTAGTAAACCTCTGGTAGTCCCTCAAAAGCTGGTTCATAAGTCTTTGCCTTGCAAGCTGTTGTTTAGTCCAGTTCCAGCGCCGGGCGGAAAGTTTGGCAACCTGTCCTTCATACAGCTTCTGGTAAACACTGTTGACGGCAATTCTGTCCTGAAGGTATTCAAGGACTTCTTCCGGGGACGGTTCGAAAAAATATTTTTTGGCCGGTTTTATTTTGGCCGTAGCCGCTTCCCTGCTAATTTCGCTTCTTGTCACATTCTGTTT
>Ga0066639_10001988_pt1 | contig 18007 bp, 29 predicted proteins | sample CryGeyCG2114_010_2_FD_59504 | JGI IMG/M metagenome (GOLD analysis project Ga0066639, IMG submission 59504) | Groundwater microbial communities from aquifer - Crystal Geyser CG10_big_fil_rev_8/21/14_0.10 | ecosystem: Environmental > Aquatic > Deep subsurface > Groundwater | place: USA: Utah...
CTTTATCAACTGAGAAAAGAAAAGACGTATTAAAAGAGATTCTTCCCGATGTTGACCCCTATGCGATTGTTTTAGAAAAAACAGGCGTGAATATTAGCGGGAAGTATGACCTTAGCAAAAAGAAGGGGCTCTCTGAAATTACTCAAGATAGGAGAACAAATGAGATATCCCTCTCTCGAATAGAGGGTCAAATAGAGTCTCTTCTATCTACTACCTTGCCACCAGAACCGCAAATTGAGCCTTCCAATTACCAAACAGTTGACGAGCAAGAAAGTCTATCTGCTCAGTGGAGTACCTATACGACTAACCGGGATAAGTATAACACTGCCGTTGCAAGACTCGAGCAAGCCAAAATAGCCCAAAGCCAGATTGAACTCAAAAGAAAGGACTGGAAGAATGAGTTGTCCATGATCTCTTTTATGCCCGTACCAAACGTGAACGATGTCACTACGGAAATTTCAAGATTGATCTCCACTAAGGAAATAGTTCCTCAAAAACCACAATTACAAGACGAGTTCACTGGCGCTGAGAAGTGTCCTACCTGTGGAACAGAAGTATCTCGGAAAATGAAGGAGACTATTCGCGCTGCTAATGAGAAAGCGATGGCAACCTGGGAGCAAGAAGTTGTTAGGATTAAATCTCACAATACTGAGATTGATGCCAAAGTTTCAGATCTTCAAAAACAACAACAACTAGAAGAAACAGAGAGAAGAAAGGTTGAGAAAGAGAACTCAGTTCGTCAGGCCCGTGTTGATTTTCTGCAAACAAGCTTAGATAGTGTAGTCTCTTCCGATATCCCTGTAGAGTACTCAGAACTACCACCTCTTCCATCCCCTCCGACAGTTGCATCAAACACGGCGATCTTAGTTGAAGCAAAGAGAAAGATCAAAGAATTTGACAACGCTAAAGCTATATATGACCACGCAAAAGAACAGATGAAAAAAGCTGACGACAAGGTTACTGAGCTTAAAAAAGAGGTAGTCTCACTTACTACGGCCATCGAGTCACTTCAGAAAATAGAAGAAGTTGTTAAGAACCTTCCAAACACTATTCTCAGCATCCACCAAGATGCCTTTAAGATAGAAGGGATCGACTTAGAGTTTGTTGAAGGCGAGGTTCGAATAAGTTGGAATGGTGTTCCTTATACAGCTCTTAGTACCGGTCAACGAATGCGTGTTGATTTAAAACTCTCATCAAAGATTAATTCTCTCATGAAGAAGCCAGTGAACATTGTCTTTGTAGATGACGCTGATTTGATGGATGAATACCCAGAATACCACGGTCAAATCTTTTTGGCCCACGTTGTGTCAGGGTGTAACTCTCTCATTGTTGAAGAAATTTTGGAGGATGATAGATGAAGGATGTGATAGTCGGTGCAGTCCTGTTCCTTTTTCAAATTGCCATGTTTTCTATTGCAGGATTAAGTATCGTGAATAAGAAAAACATAGCATCGTACAAGCCAGATTGCGCTTTTATTTTTTGTGTATTACCTCAACAAAAGGAAGTTTATGAGCAACCTAAATCTTTACCACGTAACACTCCAAATCTTCGTCAAGGACGGGGCGTTACTCATCAATGATTACTTAGACCTACCAAAACCGTTTTTTCCAGAAGATGCTAAGAAAGCTATCATGCAAAAAAATCCCGGGGTTATCCTTGATAGAAGTAAGGTAATACTTATTCAATTTAGCGACCAAGAAGAAAATAGAAGCAGATTAGAGTTTCAATTGGCGCAGGATAAAAAGATGAATGAAAAGATTTCAGAAGTAACAGACAAAGCAGGGAGAGGAGAATATGGCACAGGAGACGAAGCAGCTGGAAGAGTCAAAGCAGACATTACAAAAATCAGAGAGGACTTTTCCAATTAAATACGACCTAAAAGTTACTCACGGGTCTTTTACAAAAGAAGAGGTTGAAAAGAGTGGGGTTGGGGGAGCAGATGGTTTGCTCTTTTTACCTTGTAATTTTGAGGTAGGTGATGACCGCTTAAAATCACATGAGGACAAAGAAGTTTATTTCCCTCCATCGATATTCAGTATGAATAAAGAAGGGGCAAGGATGTCATGCAACGATTTGTTTAATATCGCCATCTTCATCCTCAATTCCATTGAGGAGCAACATCTCGACAAAAACACGAGTGATAGGTTAAGCCCATATAATCTAGAAGTCTACGAAGCAATGTTGGGTAAAATAGAGGACGATTCGGATGAAAAATGAAGCATTTATTAAAGCATTTAAAGAGAAACTCCAATCGATGATGAAGGCAAAAGTTGATCGAGCTCTTGACGAGACTATCAACAGCATCTTAAATGACGCTCAAACCAGCGATGGGGTGACTCTTAAGGTAGAGCACCATTTCAGCAGTGAAGTTATTGAGTTTATCCACGCCATGATTGGATAATAACCGGAGGCCCTACCCATTATCGTCGGGTGGGGCTTCTTTTTACGGAGTTTATATGAGTTTAACCGAGGTTACTGTGTTTCAAAATCTCCTTGAATCAGCACGACGCTTAATAGGAGTCGACGTTCTAGAGGTTGAGCAAACAACCGATGGAAAGTTCGTTGTTCTATGGCTTAATTTTCAATCTAAACCGCCGCCAAAAGGAGATACTCCTATACAGGCCGTGGAGAAATTTATAGAGTTTTTTAATAGTAAACCAGGAGAGGGTGATGTCGAACCAGATAGTAGAGCTTGATTTAAAACTTAGAGTAACAGCTAAGACAGTTAGAAAAATTAGAGCTTATGCTGTTTTAACAGGGGAGAGTCAGTCTAACTTTGTTGAACGGTTTACCACGGAAATCCTGGGAGTAAAATTAACTGAGATGATCGATGCTCTTATAGCAGGAGAGCTTGATAATACACAGCACTCCTTTTCGGTGGATAGCTCCTCGCACACGAGAACTAATTCTAATTGGTCTAAGCACGTCAGTGGTCCTATAAGTAATAATGATGCCGAACTTGAAGATGACTCAGACCTTATTGAACAGGCCATACAAGAAGAGGAGGATTCCTTCTCAATTCATGGGACAACGGGTGGTGTGACTGATGATGAGTTAGAACATGACTTAGATATTGAAAACCCAAATGAAGAAGCAGCCGCAGAAGTGACTGCTGAATCTCTCAATGCTTTCCATAGAGAAGAGGATGTTGCCTCTTTACCTGCTGGAAAACGTGAAATCGTTAGTGAACAAATTGAACAAGATGATGTAAAAAGCTTCGCCAGTCTTATGGGAATCAGTCCGGACAGTATAGAACCCAGAGTGATAGGTAGAAGAAATACTGCTCCTAAAAAAGGCAAAGGTAAGGTCTCTAACTACGGTGGTGGACGCGAAGAGGAGACGTTTTAATGAGTGAAAAATCATGCCCTATCTGTAAAGGAGCTGCTTACGAGATGCAGCCTCGAGGTCTTGGTAAAGTAAAAATAGATAAACCCTTTTTTGCTTGCACTAATTGCGGTGCTAATTTTGACAAGAGTAACAACATCCTTCACAAGAACCCAGCAGATATAGACCAAATTAGCATGATTGCTACTGGGGCACGCAAAATGGCGGAGAGTCTTCCAGAGTTTGAATCCATGGGATCGGCTTCTCAAGCCCTTTTTCAGGCGCGAATGGCCGAGTTTGGGTTGCAAGTCTGGTTTGATGGGTACAAGCACGGGCTTTTAACAAATGCAATTCAAGAGGAATATTCTAAAAGAAAACCTAATTCTCAAGGAGGCGAGAATGCTAAAGAAAATCAAAAAGAAGGGAATTCGTAATCTAGTAGAGTCGCTGTTTTATTTAGCAGTTGTCTTCCTAGTTGACCCGACTCTCTTTAAAAGTGGCGTTATACCCGTGGTGTTTGCGACCGTAGTTGCCATTGCCTTACCGTATATCTTCAGTGATATTGAAGAGGTAATCATGCGCACATGGAAAGAGGTTCAAGTAGAACAAAACAGTGAAAAACTCCGTTTAGCTCCCGTCTTCGACTCGATCATCATTGGCATAGGTGGTGAGAAAGGTTCTGGTAAATCCACAGTTGCAAAATATCTCGAGAGTAACGGTTACTTTCACACTTACTTTGCCAAGAGACTAAAGAACGCTTGTAGAGAAGCTTTTGCTTTTACAGATGAAGAGATGGAAGACCAAATAAAAAAAGAAGCGCTCTTCGATAGGCCGTTAAAACTTACGAGAGACCACGTAAACATAATTCTAAGTTCAGTAACTCCACACTATCCTGGCAAAATCACTCAGCGTAACATTGATAAAATGTACTCCGTAGCGGATTCACGTGTCGAGTTTAGCAGTATTAGAAAAACGCTACAATTCATCGGAACAGAGCTCTTGAGAGATTGTATCTCGCCAGACTTTCATTTAATGTGCGTTAAAAAAGAACTCGTAGAAGCTGAAAAGGCTGGCCATAACCGTTTTGTACTCTCCGATGCTCGCTTTCCAAATGAACGAGAGGCCACTAAAGCCTGGGGTGGGTACACTTGCTTAGTGGTTGATACATCCCCCAAAGTTAGAGTGTCGCCGGCTGCCCAAAAAGATGGGCATGCTTCTGAGAATAGCTTGGGAAACTCTGATGATTATGACTTTGTCATCATAAACGGGAAGAGTTCCTTTGTTGAGCTTTTTCAAAAAGTTTCTTCGATGGTGTACAAGATACATCTAGACAGGGTTTAATATGATTACGTCGAAGAAGAAGAACATTGAAGAATTTCTGAGTTCTAACGGAATAAAACACTACACGGTTACTTTAAAAGAAGAACCTGAGGCTCTCACTATTGAGGTACCAAGAGATGACATTTTAAAAGTGTATGATCTCTTTTCTCAGAATGACCGGCTTTCGTTTTTCTGCTTTGAAATAAAAGCATCAAATTTCAAAATGGCTTCCAGAGGACGGGGGCGTAAAAAATCCAAACAAGGAGATATCGAATGGGACCATTAGAGTTTTTCATGTTTACTGTAATTTTTGTTGTCGTGGTCGGAGTTGGTACGATAATACACGACTCAATTAAAGACCAAAAAAAGAAGCGTACAAGACGTGAATCTTGGGAGAAATCTAAAGTGCTCCATAAAAATCATCTCGGGTCGGCCATTAGCGGTGGGGCTAAAAATATTGAAGCAGATAAAAGTGCTTTCAATACACCTATTATGCGATTACCGCCCACACCAGAGATTCTTCGTAGTAACGAACAAAGAAGAGGTAACGTTTGTCAAGTGTCTGAAAAAGAACTTGACGACATCTTCTGTGAAGAGAAGTCCATTGCAGTAACTACAGTCGACGCGGCGATCGCTAGAGAAGTTCTGGCCACTGCACCTACAGAAGAGAAAGTTACTGCTGTATTAAAACAAGATGACGACTTGGTGAGACAAATCCCAGTCATCGATAAAAAAGCATCTACACACTCAAAGAAAAACCCTTCTAAAAGGAAGACAAAGAAAAACCCTTCTAAAAGGAAGACAAAGAAAAAACCTTCTAAGAAGACAGCTAACAAAAAGAAAGTGTTAGCGCAAGTTAAGAAGAGAGGAAAGTAAAATGTATATACCTACAGAAGTTTTTATCCTTATTGCCTTATTTATTATCAAGCATTTTTTAGCGGACTAACCGTGGCAAACTTCCTATATGCTTAGAAAATTTGGTGGAAAACCGTCAGTCTGGGTGTTACCTCTAGCGGCTCATGCTGGAGTACATGCTCTTTGCACCTTGGTGATTCTTTTTATCTTTAGTGGGTATTCTTATGTTTTTATGCTTGGGAAGTTATTACCCTTAAAAGTTTACTCACTAGCTTTATTAGATTTTGCTCTGCACTTCACCATGGATCGAGTTAAAGCCTCTCCCTACATGTGGGGGAGGTACAAGACTCTTAATGGGGTTGAGGTTGAGAAAGCTTTCAAAGGGCTTCGTAGTAATGAGCAGCGGATTCGGTTTGCCTCACGAGAGAGACTAAGGGTGAATACTTATTTTTGGTGGAGTCTTGGTTTTGATCAAATGTTCCACCACCTTACAGACCTTCTGATCGTCTACCTTCTTTTCTCGTGGGGGTTTCATGGCTGAACAAATACCAGGGCACATTAAGCACTTCATTGAAGTTAATAAGGGTAAATTAGGCATTGTTAATGGTTCAAATTTTAAGTTAGTCAGGAGAGATGATGGTGGCTCTACTCCAAGTCCTTCGGTGGCTTGGTCAGGGTTTCCCGATAAATACGTCGTTTCACAAGATAACAAATTTGTTCTATTAGCATCTGCAGGATATGCTCAAACGATTTTTGAGTTATTAAACTGGGCAATGGCCCATTATGGAAAGGAGTTCTCACGTGGCGAAGAAAAAGAAAACTAAGTGGCCTTATAAATACGTATCAGTTGATAAGGTGAATGAGTTGGAAAACCTTAGCAAAGAAGCTCTTTTGCAACAAGCACTAAGATTCGATACGAATCTAAAGGCAGAGGAGAAGAACAAAAAAACCAGCGAAACCCTATCTTCCCTTAAAAAGACAATCTCGCAGCACAACAAACACTGGGCAGATAGTAACGAGGGGTTTAATAGAGCAAAGGATGACTTTGATTACCAAAAAGAAATCCGAGATGCGGAGATCTCCGACACGTTAGAAGACAAGAAGGACATTGAAGCCGGTTTTAATGATGTTATTAAAAATTTTAAGGAGCATAGAGACGTATGTATGAAACTACTCAAAGCAAAGAAGTAAAAAAGAAAGGCTACTCAGTAAAGGGGCTTGTCGGTAAGCAAGCCTCTCTCGTATGTCAGGGAAGAGAGGTTATTGTTAATATAACCTTTTTTCTAAACGGGATTTATAAAGGGACTGTCTTAGAGAGTCCAACTTCACCAAGTCTTCATGGAAGAGAAATTTCTTTCAAAAAAGGAGACGTTATCACTATTAATTCTTTACAAAATCTCCACTAATTTCGGAATAAGCCTTTTGTAGTAAATTAACAATAAACTCATTCAAGGAGGGTTTTTATGGAAAATCTGGGCTTTCGTCCGTATGTTGCTGGTGATATTGAGACAACAGGTCTTAACAAGAAACAAGTTGATGTTTTAGAACTTGGGTTTGTTTTAGACACTGCCGCTGGGGACGATTTCATCTCTAATTTCCCCACATTTCATTGTTATATCAAACATGACTTTTTTGCCTACTCAGAGCCGTTTGCAATCGGATTAAACCATCGGTACTTCTCGGAATACCAGAAGCATCTAAAAGGGGAAAGCCAGTACTTGTGGTTAACACCGGTTGAAGCTGCGAGTAAGTTAATCGAGTTCCTAACTAAGTGTGACCACTACGCGATTTCTCAATATGACAAGGTGAAAGGATGGGAAAAACCAATTAACAACGTTCAAATCGCTGGTAAAAACTTTGGTGCTTTTGACCAGGAAGTTTTAAACAACTTCTTTTTAAGAACCGCCCCACAACACGCTTCTCAACTAAGAAAACACTTGGGTTACAAGTTTATCGATGTTGGCAGCATGGGTGCTCTTGAGTTTGGTTACGTTCCAGGGTTAGATGCCATCAATAAATTAACAGGCAGAACAGAGGTAAGTCACCTTGCCTACAGTGACGCAGTGGACGTTATCTTTGCTTATAGATACTACTGGTGTAAAACACACGGCATACGATTTAATGAAACAACAATTTTTGCGCCACCCGCTGAAGGAGCATTATGAGGGTATTAGGTTTAGATTTGGAAGGAATGAACGTTGACATCAAAAAGGGTGTTAACACAAAACTTGACCGGATCACAGAGATTGGTGCAGTTTTGTGGGACTGGGAAAAAAAGCAACCGCTTAAAATGTTTTCCCACTTAATCGATGAAGATGATAGACCGGACATTACGGAAGAAAACACGGCCATTACAGGAATAACCGAGGAGATGCTTGAAGAGTTTGGTGTGGCAGGAGTAGGCGTTGCCGATGTGCTTAAACAACTATCCTCTCTGATGCTTAAGGCAGATTACATCATGGCCCATAACGGAGGCAATCATTTAAGACCGAATGAGGGCTATGACTACCAGATGCTTAAAGCTACGTTTGATCGTCACAAAGTTCCCTGGCCTGAGACTGTTTGGATAGATACGCTAACCGATCTTGAGTTTCCGGAGCATATTTTAAGGCATACAAAAGGCAGAAAAGATATGATGAGCCTTGAGCATGCTCACGGATTTATTAACCCATTTCCACATAGAGCAGTTACTGATGTTTTATCGATGCTTAAAATAGCTTCTAATTATGGGATTGAGAGAATGTTCACTCTTGCGAACTCACCTATGGCCACCCTTGTTTGGGCCACTGGGTACCCCCCACGAGGATCTTCACCGGAGGTGATGGCTAAGTTTGAGAAAGATAAGGAAACGGCCAGAACAAACCGTTTCTTCTGGCAACCGGACGCAAAAGAGTGGACCAAGCGGGTGAAAAAGCTGCATATCGAAGAAGGTCTTTATGCCTCAATTGAACTTGATTTTACAACTCGAGAGGATAAGGTCCTGGAGCAACCAGAAGATGACGTGTGCCCGTTTTAGGAGAATGTTATGACCACAGAGGTTTTCAACCCCGAGTATGAGGTTGTTCTTGATTTTAGAAAGAAGAGATCTTTTCATATCGGCCCGAAAAACGTCTTACTTAAAGAAGTAACAGACCACCACTCTTGTTTGGTAGCTACAATCATGAGGTTTCAAGGCCTTTTTCCAAAGTTGGGTTCAGACAAAAACAACTATTCAACGTGATGTTAACGAGTGTCACTGACATGCAAATTTTAGATGAGGTTTTCAAACAAGTCTGCGAATGCAGAGGTTTAGTAAGACTTGCTATCGGTAAGTTTGTAAATGAAGAAGGGCAGTTTTGTTACAAAAAATTTGTTGATTTTAACGTAGATCATCTACTTAAAGGCGGAGGAGAGAACGACCTTAAGAAAGTGATCTTTGCTCTTATCAAAGCGTGCGATTTAGAGGGAGTGCTGGTTCCAACAGATGAAGGGTGGTACTCTGAAAAGGAGAGCAATGATACAAACAAAGAAGTGCCTATTTTGCAAAAGATAGATTAGTTCAGATACCGGAGAGAGAGATGACACCTGCAAATATTGAAAAAGAATTCTTAAAACAGCTAGAGAAGGAGCTTAACCACAAGATTGAACACTCCCTCATGGTTGTTCAGCTAAAAACGACACCAGAAATACGAAGGAGACTTGCCCGAGCCGAGTTATCAATCAATCTAGAAGGATACAAAAAGCATCTTGGAAAACCCCATCCCATAACTGATATTCCAGAGTATAGTCATTTATTTGATTATACTCCCTCCTTGACGAGACACACAGACGGTTAGTTATGGCCCGACGTTGGGGTTTAGAGGTCAGCGCAAGCTGGCCTTTTTTAGCTATGGACATCTTGTTTGGTTCTCAGTAGCATTTAATTATCACGGAGGATATATGTCACCAGATTCAAGCGCAGTAGCGGATATATTACAAAAAGATGAGACTCAGCGAGAGAGAACATCTGTTAACAACCTCGTTGTTGAAGAGTTTAAGATAGGAGACCCCATTTACTTTGGTAGGGGGTATAACCGAGAAGCCGACTATAGCTGGCAAGAACTTCATGCGGCTCCTAACGGCCAGGATTATTTGGAGCACTTGTTAAGTATCCCGACGACACTGAGAACAGACCAAGAGAAGAGGAACATCAAACTTCTTCAGCGAAGAGCAACCACCATCCACCAGGGAAAAGAGGGGGTGAGGATTGTTAATAACTGGTTCAAATTTTGTAAGAGAAACGACCCGTGTCCCTGTGGTTCTGGTCTGAAATGGAAGAAGTGTCACATGTTGACGATGAGCCCCTATGTTCCATTACATAAATATGCGGAAAATACTTTAAATAAGTGATATTATATGGTTATGCAAGAGACTTATACAGGCACGGTACAGAGCGTAGATATTCATGCAACACTTGCAGGGTCCGCAGAAATAATCCTCAGTATCAAAGATGCTAAAGGTGAAAACTTTTGTGAGTATGCTGTAACAACTCTGGTACTTATTAATTCTCTTTTAAAGGCCAACAAACTTACCAAAGCTTCTGAGCTTGTTGGGAAAGTTGTTCAGTTTACTGACAGGGAGGGGTTATGGAAAAGTATGGTGTAGCTATATCTGAACAAATCAGAGGGCTTGAAGCAGAGCTAGAGGTAGTCCTGTCCCAAGTAAAAAAACTGTGTTCTCCTATCCCGCACATGGTAAAAACAGCTCAAGAGCTTCATGTTGAAAGATCCCAACTTGAGAAACGAGCGAACGATCTTAAAAGCAAAATTAGAGAACTTAAGGTTCTTGATGCCTGATTTTAAAAAAGCTTTCCCACTCCTTCCACGCAATGGATTTATTCGGCGAATAAGCTACGACCGAGATATGTTCTTTGATCAATACGGTTTAGTAAGACCAAGACCTGGTCAGCGTGGAGAGCATGGTATTCTTTTTAGGGCCTATTTAGATTATCTTACGATTAAAACACTCGTCAGATACGAAAAACCAGAGAAAGCTTTTTGGTCAAACTTTGATACCCCAGAGCACTTCTCTTTTAATCCACCGGAATACACCCCTAAATACAGTGTAGCTGATATGACGGGTATGTACGCAATGGCACTTTTACACGATCAATCTTTACTGCAAGACCTGCCTATTATTGCATGGAATAACCGACTTCATTTCGACCTTAGCGGCCTTTCTGTGTTTTTAAGTATTCGGTTTCCTCGGTTGAAAAAATGTTTGTGGTCGCTCGTTACTTTACTTGCTTTAATTTCATGCAACAGGCATTACTCAAAAGCAGAGGGTAAGCTCTTGTGGTGGTTAAGGCTTCACATGCTCGGCATGCATAAAGTGCTCAGAACATGTGAAAAAGTCGTTAAGAGAAGCCTTAAAAGAGATGGTGTTCTGATGACCAGAAGCTCCCCTTTTGGTTTTTGTTTTGACCACCACTTCACGGGTGGTTTTAATTCAGAGTGGCTAAAAGACGGGATTCAATTGGACCACCCAATCCTTCGCTATAAGACCCATTGTGAGCACGCAAGCGTCTTAATCCCTTGACAATCATTCAAATTATTTAGAGACTTTCTGGTAGAAGAGTATCAGAGCGCGATATTTTTTCTAACTAACAGCATCAAGGAGAACACAGATGGCAATTGCAGGAATTTCAGACCAACGTCGTTTACAAATCATTGGAAAGATCAGAACAGGAAAAAAAGTACCAACCCAAAGTGGCAAGATGCGCCCATTTGAAACATCACATTTCGTGTTAGATCCCCTCGTGAGAAATAGATCTGGCGAACCCACTGGCGAGCAAAACCCTCACATCCTAAAACTCATTGAAAAGTTTGGGCCTGAACCGAAAGAGCTCCCGATTATTTTACCTCTTGGTGATAGAATGGAAGACGGTGATTACCTAGTTGCTAGACAAGGTCTCAAGTGGTACGCAAAAGATAAGAACGGTGTCTCAAAAGTTCTTTGTTCAGGTAACAACGCTTGGGCAGACTACCGAGGTAATACTCCCGTAGAAGGTGTTGGTGCCAAAGGTGTGTCCTATCCGGCTGGGTACAATAGAGTTTGTAACATGGAGAGCTGCCCACAGTTTAAAAGCAAAAACTGTAACCCTAACATGAAGTTTATATTCTGGATACAAGATTACCCTATTTCAGCAGGATTTTTCTCGATTGATACATCGTCTTTAACATCAATGATCGGGATTAACTCTACTTTAGAGATGGCGGAGAGAACTTATCTCTATGAACTTCTCAAGAGCGGTGTGATCTCGTCACCGGAACAATTCCCTGGTCTTGGTGGTGTGCCACTGAAACTCTTCAGAAAAGAAGTTCCAAATAGAAAAGGTGGGGTAAACTACCCTTTTCAAATCGAAGTTGACATCGACAAACTAAATCTTGGTATCCAAAGACTTAGCGCTGGCTCCGGTGGTATGATTCTTCCGATGTCTAGAAAAGAAATGGTCCTCCTTCTCGATACACCTGAAGCTAAAGATTTTGATGACAACATTATTGACCCAGATGGCACTGCTACTGTAATCGATGAGAAAACGGGGGAGATTATCGGCACTACAGCACAAGTAGCTAAACAAGCTGAAAAAGACGATTTAGAAGATTGGTTGAAAACAAACCCATCCGTTAACGCTCTCTTTGTAGAGTTATGTACCCTTAGGAAAACTCAAGACAGTATTAAAATAAGGAAACTTACAGCTCAAAAATTTGTGGATGCTCCTGATCAACGTATGGCCCTAATTGATTATTTGACGAAACTTGTGAAATCCGAAAAGGAGCAGGCTATAGTAACTGAAGCAAAGACAGTAGCAGTTGAAGAGGAATCATCATCTCAAATCAAAAGCGAAAATGGGGCCACAAATAGTGCCATTGATGCCAGCGATTTAGTTTAAGCGCTCAGCCCCCGAAAGGGGGCGTTTTACCCAATCAAAAGACAGGAGTTTCTGTGGATAATGCTGACATTATTAAGTTTTTGAACATATTGGAGTTAAATCCCTACTCTACTCACACAGCTAAGGTGATTAAAAATGCCTATAAAAAGCTAGCTAAGAGATTTCACCCAGACAAACACCCCGAGAAAGATTACAACGAATACATAGAGAACCTTCGAAAAGCGGAAGAAACAGGCGTTCCTTTCACAGGAGAGCCAGTTCTCTCTCCTGAGGTTGCCAAAGCCAAGTTTGAAGAGGTGACTCATGCATTTAGAATGCTCACAGATAGCGCTTATGCTTATAAAGAACAAATGCAAGGCAGACCTTCGCTGGATTTAGACATTCATATCCCTATGGGTATTACTTTCTCTGAGGCTTTCTTTGGCACAACAGTTGTCTTCTCGGTTGTACCATTAGAATTTAACGAGGAAGGTGAAGTTATCAGAGGAGAAACACTTAAGCCAGAGAAGGTATCTTTGGAAGTTACGCCTGGGTTCACAAGAAAAGAGCCTTTTATTATCATGTCTAAAGGCAATAAGTGTGGTGAAAAAAGAGGCTCGATTCTTGTGAGTATCCAAGTGGCCAGACACCCAACATTTGAACTCAGAGAAGGGTTTGAAGGTCAGGTTTTTACGAAGAGTAAACTACCCCTACATTTAATGCTCAAGGGTGGAACTCTCGACATATCAACTATGCGCGGTATAAAAACATTAGTCATCCCTGCTGGCACTGCTCCTAAGGACACTCTTCGCATTAAAAAATGTGGTACATCGTTAGGCGGTAGTCGCATTGGCGAACAGGTTATAGAAGTTCTCGACCCTATTTACCCAAGCAAAGATGAGCTTAAAGACGGAGCCGAGTACGACGGGCTCCAGTTTAACTGGGACTTAAAAGCAGAAGACGCAGAGTTTGACTCATATATTCAAATAGCTAATTTTTACAAACAACAAGGGGGAACTAGTGGAACAACAGCAAACTGGAGCATCTAATAGCATCATTAATAAAGAAGCCGCGTGTAAAGCTGTTAAGAGCTTGCAACAGCTGATTGATGGGTTTAACGAAGAACTATCCCTCTGGTCTGATACGTTCGGCTTAAGTTTTAATATCGGCTTTGACTACACAACAGACAAAGGAAAATCGATTAAGTTACTCGCAGTGGACGCCAATCTTTTCCAACCACAAGTAGACTTAGAAAAAGTTCGTCGAGCTCTTGAGCAGCTCCCAGACCAAGAGCAAATAGGCGAAGTGTAAATTGGTATAAGTACTATGTAGGTGAATTAAGTTTTACGCTACCGACCCTAGTATGGCCGTTCCTTTTCTGGGGCGGCTTCTTAATTTATTTATATGTGGAGACTATATGAACTACGAAGACACTGTCCGAAAGTACTTTCGGTATGAAAAGTTTCGTCTTGGCCAGGAAGAAGCTTTAATAAATACTGCGAGAGCTTTTGATCAGGGAAAAAAATTCGTGATTGCTGAACTTCCAACAGGGGTCGGTAAGTCAGACATTGCTATGTCATTGGCAAGATCAGCGACTTTAGGCAAAAAGTTTTCTAAAGATGACCTTGGACAAGAGGTAGATAGATATCTGAATGGGCCAACAGAAGATGACGGGTTTGATGTAGAGTTCAGTCTTGCAGACGATTCCTTCATAAAGCATCCACAAGCGTACATAGTTACTTCTCAAAAAACTCTCCAAGATCAGTATTTAGAGGAGTTCGGTTACACTTCAGGTGGCTTAGGTGAGTTATTCGACATCAGAGGAAGGGGGAATTTTCCTTGTGTTACCCCTACAAATGACTTGGATAATTGTTCCTCCAACAAGAGGCTTTGTACATCGGCAGGAACATTCACTTGTAATTACATGTACGATAGACTTCATGCTCAAATCCACCCAATAGCATCAACCAATAGTGCTTTTTATTCTGTTGGTACAGGGACCTGGAAAAAGAGAGAACTAACGGTCGTCGATGAAGCACACAACACTCCTGGAGATATCTTAAACTTTGTAAACATCACAATGAACGATCATCTACTAGAAAAATATGGCCTATACCAGTCTTTGTTTAATATCGAGTACGCCCACAAAAAAGGAGAGCCCTTAAAGGCCAGAATAAAAACAGAAGAGTTCACGAATTGGTTTTCAGACTTAGCCGCTGATTTAGAGAAACTCGTCGATATCCAAGCTGAAAAAGTCTCGACTATCAAGGCATATCTCGAAAATCCTTTGGGTTATATTGGCTTAATCAAGTCGGACTTAGAATACCTCCGAAAGAACAATCAGGACAAACCAGCGAAGTATCTAGAGGACCTCATTTCCAACCTTATAAAAGGTAAAATTACAATGACTAAGGTATTGGACTTAGCTTCTAAAATGGAAGAGGATATCTCTCAAATCCTGTCAAGAGTCAAAGTGTTTTTAGAAAGTTCGGAAAACACACGTTGGGTTTGCGAGATTGAGTACGACCTTGAAAATGATAATAGAAAGTTTTTAGCAAGACCTATCGACCCAGGTCATTTTGCTCACAAGCTCTTCTTTCGTCAAGCGAATAGATTTTTACTGCAGTCTGCAACTATTGTTGACCCAAAGAGGTTTGCAAAAGAACTCGGTCTAACCGACTATGTTTTCCTAGAAGAGCCGTCGCCTTTTCCTCTATCGAGCCGCCCAATCTTCAACCTTAGCGTAGCTAAGATGGGGATGAAAGACAGGGATGCGAGCTTAGAAAAGATTTGCAGAGCCATTGACTACATCATCAGTTGTTACCCGCAACAAAAAGGTGTTATCCATTGTTATGATTATCGTCTTCAGAAAGATATCATGACCCTTGTTAAAACAGACAGATTTATTGCACCTTTAGGTAGAGATCGCTCTGAGGCAATTCAGTTGCACAACACTACCGTAAAGCCAACCATCCTTCTTTCACCGTCCATGACAGAAGGGGTAAATTTGTTTCAAGATCGAGCAAGGTTTAGCATCATTTGTAAACTACCATTCCCCTACCAAGGAGATTTTAGGGCACAGGAGATCATGAAGCTCGACCCAGGATGGAATATTTACGAAGCAAGCAAAACCTTAGTCCAAGCGGTCGGCAGAGGTATGAGGTCAGAAGATGACTGGTGTCATAACTACGTTCTAGATCAGGCTTTCGGCTGGTTTTTAAAGAACGCGCAGTTACCGAAAGACTTTGTAAACTGTGTAAAAAGTCGAGAAGACGGCATCAGTTTACTTAAACGAGTTAGAGCAAAATATGCTCCATAACTTACAAACAGGAGGTTCAGTATGAACAACACGCTTTTTAAACTCCGCTCTAAGGATTATCTGACCAATCTGGCAGCACACATGGGAGCAGAAGCAGACATTAACCAGGATGGTCTCAGCGCACACATTACACTTAGAGGCATTAGCGTAGGAGTAGTTTATCTTCGCTACATCGAAAAGACACCAGAACAGCTTAAAATGGCCCAAGAAGAAAGTGACATTTTTTGGAATCAGTACGGTGGCCAAGTCCGACAATACTGCAAAGAACGGGGAGCACACCTAGCTAAGTTTCCCAAGTTTCCTTTTGAGCTAGATTTCAAATTAGATGAGAGTCTTCCAGTAGAGATACAAATGGAGCTTAGAACTAATATTGATAGAGCACAAAAAGAGATGCTAAAAGAAAAAGTGCACAAGGTTAAAAGAAAAGTTATTAAATTACCAACCGCCTCCTAGCGGGACGGCCATTTGGGGTGGGTTAACTTACACCGCTCACTCCAGATGGTTTTCATTTCTTGGTATAAGAGTTTTGCAACATAATATTAATTACACACAAGGAGACAAAGCCATGCGAGTTTTATTCGGGTTAGCTGCATTGGTCGGCGTTGTCGTCAAAGCACTGGATGCGATGGTAGATGACACCACAAATGAAAAAACGCCAAAAGCCACAGAAAAAAAGAGAGTACTCTCAGAAGAAGTCGATAGTATCGACTTTAACTCTATTTTGTCAGTAGTGGGGCTTGCTTATAAAGGCTACTCGCCTGAAGAGCTCGCACAAAAAGAAAAACTATCTTTAAAGCTTATAAATGCCATACCTGCGTATTTATCTGAACATGATAATGCTCAAATGTTCCCGTTTCTCGAAGCTTACGAAACAATCGAAGCAGCATTGTCATCTTGTCCAGAAGAGATACACCGAATGTACGATGTGCTTGTAGCAAATATCTTGGAGGGTGGTAGTCATGAAAAAACACAAGATCTTATTCATTTCTACTTTCACGCAATTGAGCATTACGCTGGAAAAAAATGTCTCGATGAACTCCAATCGTTCGTTGGCTGGCTAGAGGTTGTTGTTAAAAATAACCCATCATTAGAATCTGATTACGAAGTTATCAACGAAGAATATAAAGCTGTTCAATAGGGGAGGAGATATGGAATGAATTCAAGTACCGAACGTTTAGACGTAGTGGTTGCGGCAGTCTTTTGCGCAATCCTCGTCTTCACTATCTCATGGGCATTTTCGTCAAGATTACCAGTAAATCAACAAAAAATTAAAAAAGGAAATTTATGAAAGCAGCACAATTAGCAAAAAATGTAGGAATTGGAATCGCAGCAGTTGGAGCAACGGTTGCAATCGTTGAAGGACTCGTCACAACAGTGAAAGTCACTAAGAAAGTTACTACAAAAACGTGGAAAGCATTGTTTGGTAAAAAACAAGACCCGAAGCCAGCTAGCAAGGTTGCTTAGTTGGTTTGCCTATTGAACAGTAGGGGGAGGGGGTTACTCCCCTCTTCTTTTTTTACTATGGAGGATTTATGAAATTCACTGCTTCGGTTGAAAGTTTTAAAGAAGCGATGCATAAAGCCATCATCTCCGCTGCCAAAAAAGACCCAAGACCTATACTGGCGTGTGCTAAGGTAACAGCAAACGACTTTGTTACAATTGAGACAACCGATCTAGCTAGCAGAATTTGGTCAAAAGTTCTCACAGCAACAGTCGAGTCACCAGGACATATTTGTGTCTCTGCGAAACTACTACATGGTTACATCTCAGCTTTAGAAGGAGAGTACTTCACATTTGAGTTACTAACCGAGAAAAACGTTGTGAGAGTGGGAGATGAAAACTCAAGATTCCACATGAATATTGTAAGAGCGGAGGATTTTCCGATTGAGACATCTGATGTGCATTGTGACCCCTTTGACATCAGTATTGCTAGAGTAATAGAAACTGTTAGCAAGATGTGGCCATTTGCTTCCAGTGATGAGACAAGGAGAAATCTGAGAGGTATGTGCATTTCTCCTGGAGGAGAAGTTGCGACTACTGACGGACATAGACTGGCAATCGAGATTAATGACGACATTCCAAAAGTAGACAGTCGAATGCTAATTCCCAAGGAGCAGGTGGCAAACCTCATAAAAGTGTTTAAAGGGGATGAAATCGTTAAGTTCTCTTACAGCCCTTCATCTATTTATATATTGAGCGAAACGGTCGCCTTTCAAGCCAGACTTATTGTTTTAGACTACCCTATGTACGAAAAAATCATCCCGTCTGGCCCAATGTTTACCATTAAGGCAAACACTTCT